>Ga0180430_10003831_pt1 | contig 12888 bp, 12 predicted proteins | sample SS_ome_9_FD_132999 | JGI IMG/M metagenome (GOLD analysis project Ga0180430, IMG submission 132999) | Hypersaline lake sediment archaeal communities from the Salton Sea, California, USA - SS_1_S_2 metaG | ecosystem: Environmental > Aquatic > Non-marine Saline and Alkaline > Hypersaline >... | reverse complement strand
GGAGATCCGCCGGAAGTATGGACTGGAAGCCGCTCAAGTAACTCTCGGACATGCCACGGCGGACGTGACCCAGATCTACGCCGAGCGGGATGTGCAACTAGCAAGCAAAGTCATGCGGGAAGTGGGGTAATCATGGAAATCAGCTGGGAACACTTCACGCTCTACCAACTCGGCGTGCGGCTCGGGCAGGTCGTGGTGGCATCAAGCTTCCATTCCGGCTTGGTTGCACCGCCCACGATGCTCGCGATCCTGGGGCGGTTGATCGACGCCGTGGACGAATTGTCAGATACAGTCGAAGTCGACGCAAATCACCTCGTGGCACTACGGCAACGGGCGGAGATATTTCGGCGGGCTCTCAACAACCTTGGTGCGGAGGATGAGAGTGCGTATGACCTGTGCTATGATCGGCATCAGTCCCCCTTGGTGTCTGCTGCGCTTGCGATCCATCGGCCTGATGAACCGCCGGCCGAGAGGGACATCCACGCCGGCTGGTTTCACTTGGGTGTGGAACTGACCTGGGCCGATGCGGAACCAGATCAGTCTTCTCCTCTGCCGGAGTCTGCACCTGATAGGCCGCCGACCGCGCCGGCGGACAACGTCCCTTGGCTACACCGTGACCTAGAATTCGTCGAGCAGCTTTGTCGGATGCTCGGTGTCGATCTTGAGGTGTTGCTCCCTCAGGATGAGCCCGACGACCGCGAGATGTCACGAATCGACCTAGCGGGTGCCTTGGAGAGTGCGGGGGTGGACTGGATGCCCGTGGAACTGGGCCTGCTCCGGCTCCGGCGACGGCTAGCGGCCCGCCGACTGCGGCCGGCGTGGGACGCAGGGACGGGGGAGTTGCGGCTCGGAGCGAAGGTGATTCGCCAGGTCGCAGGGAATGCACAGAATGTCCGCCTCGTCCTGCAATGCTTCGAAGAAGACGAGTGGCCTCACCGCATCGATTCGCCGTTTTCTCCGCTACAGAACAAGACGCTGCATGAATCGATTCGTTCACTCAACGACCGTCTAATCGCTATCCGATTTGGCGGCGACGGTGCGGGCCGGGGCATCATCTGGGACTACGTCGGCTGATTCGCCAGTCGCCTTTCTTGGGCACCTCTGCCCGCATGCATCCCCAGAGGCCTCCCTGAACTTCACGGGGGGACTCCCAATCTGCTCCGCTAGCCGCGATCAAGTATCGGTTGGACAATGAACTCCAGATTTTGGCACTCGCCCACTTTGGAGATCACCACATGTCAATCTCGATCGATGACGAACTTCTATCGCTGCCAGCCGCGGCGAAGCTACTTCCGGGGCGGCCCCACGCTGCCACGTTGTATCGTTGGACGCGGCGTGGCGTGCGTGGGGTGCGACTGGAAACCGTCCTCATCGCTGGCAGACGCTATACGTCGCGCGAGGCGCTAGATCGGTTCATCGCCACGACGTCAGCTGCCGACGGCGAGCCTGCACCGACCCGGACAACTCGGCAGCGCGACCGTGCGATCCGCGCCGCGGAGCGTGACCTTGGCCTATGAATCCACCCAAAAAAAAGGGCCCGGCGCCGGCTGTTGCTCCCGGCGTCGGGCAATGGAAGCACTATGAATAGTTTACCGCCCAACCCGGTCACGGGCAACGGCAAAGCCACCGCCCCGCCCTTCACGCCCTTGCCGCCGCCAGTGACCCCAGACGATCCGCCTGCCGAAGCCGACGAGCCGCTCGGGCCGGAGCCCGAGGCACGGGCAAGCACGGCCGAGCCCGCCCCGGACGACGCGGCACCGTCCGCGACCCCCTTCGTCGGGCAAGGCGGGCCGCTGCTACGAAAACATAAGAAAACAGCGGTCGCCCTCGCCACATCGTCGGAGAAACAGAACATTGAAAGGGCGATTAAGGCCGTTGTAAAATTTCCGCAACTTTGGCCGCTTTTTGGGATCGCCCACGGCGGCCGCTCGATCTTTGGCGAGCAGCCTTCTGTGGCCGAGGCCTTCGCCGCCGCCGGCTGCACGGTGGAGGCGTGCGTGTGGGAGGCCGCGACCGTGGCGTATCAAGCGTTTTCGGCTCCGAGCCGCGAAAACGTCCAGTATTCTTTGCAACATTTGGAGTTCGGCTATTTTGGCAGTACGCCGCCGCGGGCGGAAATCGACGATTTCGTCGAGTCTTTATATGGCGCTATGGATTTGACCCTCGAGGCCGCCCGAGCCCTTGTGAAAGAGGTGTTAAAGAGACAACTCTTCTATAAGCCGATGAAAGCCGCGTGCGCGGCGGCTGCGGGCGACTGGCTCGCCGAGAACGCTTGGAAACGTGCCGAGGCACTGCGTGATGAAATCGATTCAATCCTCCAGGGCGTGGAGGCCGAGGGCCCATTCAGCCTGGAGGACTTCCGCCAACGCGCCGACGAGCTGAAAGAGCTAGTCAAGGGCGTACTCGTCGCCGGTCAGCCGGGCTTGCTCGGCGGTCCGAGCAAGTCGCAAAAGACGCTGCTAACGCTCGACATGTGCGTTTCGGTAGCTACCGGCACTCCCTTCCTCGACCACTTCCCATGCCCGCAGCCGCGGCGGGTCGCCTTGTACTCCGGCGAATCGGGAGCCGCCACGATTACCAGGAAGGTCGACGTGATCACCGAGGCGAAGAAGCGGTTGCTGCTGGGTAACGAGCATGCAAGATTTGATCGCTTGCTCGAAGAAAACGTTTTCCTGGATGACCGGCTGCCCGACCTCGGCGACCCCAGCGCGCTGAAGCGGCTGGGCAAGATTATCGAGGATAAAGCGATATCGCTGGTCATCGTCGATCCCCTCCTCCTCGCCCTGGGTGCCGCCGCGAAAGATTTGGCGAATAGCGCCGTCATCGGCGAGTTGATCATGAAGGCAAACAGGGCAGTGACCGAGGCCGGCGGCACCTTGCTGCTTGTCCACCACACCGCCGGTGACCGCTTCCGCCGCCAAGCAGGCGGCTCGCGGGGACCTTTGCAACTCTGCGACCTTGCGTACCCTGGGATAACGAACTTCGTGCGCCAATGGGTCACCGTCAACCGGGCATCCGAGTATGACGCTGCCACTCGGCGCAGCGAACTTTGGTTGAACATCGGAGGCTCAGGGCTGCAGACAGGAGGCGTCTTCCACGCGACCATCGACGAAGGTCACGGGCACGACAGATGGGATGTTCTTGTTCGGCCGGAGGCACAGCAGCACGATCACGAGCGGGAAGCGCGGGACAGGCAGCGACAGCGAAACGAGAGCGACACCGACCGGAGGATTCTCGAATTTCTACGGGCCAACCCCGACGCTTCGATCCGCCAGATGTGTCGAGACAACGACATGTTGCAGGGGATCGGCGACGCCGGTATCAGGGCGGGGCTCAATCGACTTCAGTCGCACGGCGCCGTCACTAGCGCTGACCACGCTGGTTGCGCGCGGTGGTCGGCCGTGCATTCGGGCAATGATCGGGACGCGTGACGCGGTGTCACGGTCGGGTGTCATGACAGGAAAAAATGATGACAGTTGATCGGGGGACAGGGTGGTGCCGCGGCGCGTCAGGGGGGGGGCCTATTTATAGGCCCCTGACGACGACGCGCGCAGTGCCAGTCCATGTGCCGACGATGACTAAGAAAATGGACGCCGGGGTGTCAGGGTAAAGCTACCCTACTCGGCGACATTCAACCCGTGATGGGAGATCGACATGAGCAAACGAAAAAACAAAAAATCCAAGTCTCGCCAGCGACGGCGACAGGAGCCTCGCCCCGAGGACTGCCACCTTTTCATGGGTCCGACGGAAAAGCCAGATTCCGAACTCTGGCGAGCTTCCGTGGATCGCGACGCGGTGGCGGACCGAGAGTGGCTTCTGCAGCACCCCGAGGCTGAATACCGCCAGCGGCTGGCGAGTCCGCTTGAAATTGCCATGAGCGGCTGTCCGCCGGGAACGATTGTGCGGACAAGCCGCGGGCCGTGCGGCTCCCAGATCCGCGCGTTACTCGCCCCCGGTCCACCGCCGGCGGGTCCGGAGCTGAATTAACGTTTTCCGAAAGCCCCTTTGGCCGCGTCCGGCGATCGTTTCGCCGGGGCGGCCGGGGCACCCTTTTAGTTGAGGTGTAGTTATGAACGTGGTTGAGAAGTCAATTGAGCAACAGGTCGCGGAGGCTGCTGCCCTCGCCATGGCCCAGGCCGAGGCCGAGGGCGACGTCATCGCGACGAGCAGCGTAGACACCCGGGCGGCCGCCATCGAGGCCGTCCAGGCGGACGGGCTCCGCGAGGTATTTCAGGAGCTTCGCGCGAAGCTCACAGAGATGCGCCGCGACGCCGCCGTGTCCTCCTACGAGCTTGGCGTACTGGTCGCCGCCGGTGCGGAGCAAGCCGTCGCCGCCGGCGCGGTCAAAGATGCCGCGGAAGCGGTCGACTTGTGGACCAAGGCCCTCGGCCTATCGAGCCGTTCGCTGTCCACGTTCGCCCGCGTGGCCCGCAAGATGGACCGCGACGAGTTCATCGCGCTAGTCGCGTTGCCTGGCGTCGAGTTCCAGCACGTCGTCGCCCTTCTAGGTGTCGACGACGCCGAAGAACGCCAGCGCGCTGCTGAACGCGCGTCAGAGGAGGGCTTGTCCGTCCGCGACCTCCGCGCCGAGCTCCGCCCACCGGGCCGCCCGGCTGGCCGATCGGGTCGCCCGCCCAGCATCCCCCGGAGCCTCCAGCGCGGCCTCCTGGACGTTCGCAATGGCACGGCTGCGTTTCTGCGGAAGGTTGAGTCAGTGTGGTTCGGCGAGGATTTCGATCTCGCCGGCCTGTTGCTCGCCGCCTCGCCAGGCGAGGTGCCGGACGGCATCGACGATGACTTGGCCGCAATCCTAAGCAGCTTCGAGAGACTCCGTTCCGCGATGCCGCGGATCATCGCCGGCCTTCGCAAAGCGGCGGACCGCGTCGCCGAGGTGGACGACGCCGACGAGTTGGCCGACGACGCCCCGGAGGACGACGCCGAAGAGGTGGACGACGCCGACGAGTTGGACGACATCGACGATGCGTGGGAGGACGCCGACGAGTTGAACGACCTCGACGAGTTGAACGACCTCGACGAGTTGGCCGACGACGACGAAGACGACGACGCGGGCGAAACCTAGCTTGTGGCGATACAGCCCACGCGGCTCGCTGCCCGTGATAGAACTCGCCGGGCGACGGGCCGTTGCGTGGGTCGCCGATGGTTTCGTCGGGAGTGAAGTCCGGGCATCGATGGATCGCTGCTCACCCTTCACGGCCAAGAAAGTCGGCCACGATGGACTAATCGCGTCGAAAAATGGCCGACGATGTAGCAATCCCGCGTCCCTCCCGACACCCCCGGCGCACACGACATCTATGGTATACAACGACTTACGGCGATCATGTATCGCAGGAACGGCCCAATTTGCTTCTTCGTGCATTACATCGCGTATCAGATCTTGACATCTAATCTGAGTCTGACCGTTCCAGTTGCCCATCGTGCAGCAGAATAACCCACGACCTTGGCAACCTTCTTGGAACGCCGCCCGTTTGGCTCCTTGAGTTAAGCCGTTCTTCCTGGTCCCGCGACTGCTTGACACGGCGTGGTGGGGTGATATAATCAGCTGCGTGGAGAGGGATTGGGGTGGGTTTGTTTGTGGCTAGCCACTGGCTGACCCCTAGGCAAGATGTGCCCCCCTAATTCCTCTCCACATTCTCTTTTCTCTCCCGGACGCGGATTGGGACCGTAAGCAGCCTCTGGGAATACGCCGCATGCGGCAATACGTAAAGAGGACGGCACCTGCCGGGCGCAGGCTTCGCCACCGAGTCACGTCGGCCGGCGTCGCCTCGATCGCCACATCAACCCGGCTAGCGCTCCGCAAAGCAGCAGGGTAATGCTACCGGGTTCTGGGATACTTGCCACGCGGAACCCTATCGTGTCGTCCTTGCTCGACGGGCTGAAGCTGATGCGGGTGGAGGCGCGCAAGTAGTTGGAGCCGTAGCCCCAATCGCCACCACGCAAACCACGCGACGAACCGTCTCCAGATATGTCAGCCTCGTTCCACTCCCAGACGCTGCCGCCCTGATCAAACGTCTCGTAAAAACTTGACGAGAGCGTATACGCGCCCGCGTCCGTCAGGTAGTTTTGGTTCGAGTCCCAACTTGTCGACCCGGTCACGGCAAAGCCATCGTCGTAGTTGTTCGCCACGCCGTCATCCTTCCTGAAGTTCGCCGTGTTCGACTGGACCGGCGCATCGCTGCCCGGTGACTGGTCGGAATAGGGTTCGTTGTTCGTGGCAGTGGGGTAGTACCAGTAGTCGTCCGTATCGCCGCCGTCCCCCGCGGGCTGGTGATAGGCCGCCTTGTACCATTCATCTTCGCTTGGCAGCAGCCAATACCGAGTCGTTCCGGCGGCCCAGGTGGCACGAGTCGCCGCGTCGGGCACTGTGACCGTGCCCGAGTTCTGCCCACCGCCGGCGATCGAGTAGCTGCCGTCTTCCGTGGTGCTACCACCCTGGCCGTTGGTCAGCCAGTTAGCAAACCGCACCGTGTCGTACCAGCAGACAAACACGACCGGGTTGTTGTCGCGGCCGGGTTTTGGCGAGAACTTCTCCCCGCTCACGCCTGCTGGGTTGTACTCGATCCCGCCCCGGGCATTGGTCTCCATGTTGCGGCTGTAGAGGCCGTAGGTATCGCTGGGCAGCACCGTGCTGGTCTCGGGATCGGAGATGTTCGGCAGCTTGGCATTGAGGAACTCGCAGTACTGAGCGTTGGTCACCTCGTACTTGCCGATGCGGTACGAATAGCCCACGGCGCCGAACTGCCCATCCCCATAGTCCTGGTCGGGCGCGTTGCCCACATTGCCCACCGGCACGGTCTCAATCGTCACGGCACCGGCCGCATCCATCGACAGTAGGGTCGCAGTCACGGCCGCGACGGCGGTCAGGCAAGGCAACACGTGTCTGTCTAGCATGATGTTCCTCGTTGGATCGGTGGCGTTGTGGTTGAGCCGCGTCTCTATGTCGCCCTGTTGAACGGCCTCGGCAGCATCACGAGACACCACGCACCGAGCATCAGCAACAGAGAATGCGGTTCCGGGACTTCTTCGACCACCACATTATCGATCGTGAAGTCGAGCGGTTCGCTGAAGCTGCCGCGAACCACCAGCTCGTCAAATGTTTCGACTCGGTACTCGGACGAATCGATGGCTGTCGCAGAGTACCCGTCCATCTCGAACATGACCTCGATCGACGAACTGGTGAGCCGGGTGATTGTCCAGGCGACGCTGTGCTTGATGGTGCTGTCATTCAGTACGGGTGGCGGATCCGGGGTATACGTGTCCGTGTCCAGCCAGCCGTCACCGCCTCCTCCAATGTCAGCGCCCAGATGCCACTTTAGGCGGCTGGCAAAGGTGGACGAATATGCCTCGCAGCCCTGTCCATACCCGACGTCATCGTCTCCCGTCGTGAAAGCATCCGAGGTGATGGGGGTGCCCGAAGAGGAGAGAATGCCTAACCGCAGATTCGAATCTGTCTCTGAGACGATCGGGTCGTGTAGGCGAAGGTCGAAACTGGCCCTGATGTAGTTGCCGGGATGTGGGCCAACGGTCAGAGGGGCGAATGTGCCAACGACGAACCGATGGTCCGGCAGGGTTAACGTCGGAATGTCGGCATGCAGGGCGTTACCCGTCCCGAGGACCGGATCGTCGGTGATACTCAGTTGTATGTCGGCGTGGCTCTTGTACCAGGAGATGTCCTGCGGATCGCTGCCGTCCGTCCAGCCCCCGTCAGAAAACGTGTCGTGGACCACGACGGAAGCGACGGAGGCGTACGGAACGAACACTACCGCCGCCGAGATGGCGGACACAATGAAGGGGTACGTCCGCGTGAGGAGTCGTTGAGCAAGCAAGCGGGCTGGTACAATTCGACGGTTAGTCTTCATTTTGAGTTTCTCTGACATGGGGGCCGCGGGAGGAGGATCTGATTCACGAGCGGCTTTTGCCACTGCGCCTTCGTGCCAACATGCTCGCTCCAGCCATCGCGAGCAGCAATAGCGCAGACGGTTCAGGCACGGGGCTTAGGGCTACGTTGTTTACAAACGGAGCATTGAAGCCGTAAAGGTCAACTTCGATCAGGTGGCCATCGACAGTTGTGCTGACTTCGTATGTACTCCCAGATGTTTCCTGCCACTGAACCGGGATGATGCCTCCCGTGAGTTGCATTGCATCGGGGTAGTCAGCAGTACTCAGTGTCCAAAAGCGTGGGAAACAATTCGTGGGCGAAATTGTGAGATCGGTCACAAAGGAACCGGTGGCGCTTTCCGTTGGGCCATTAACTTCCCACGTACCAGAAACAGTCAGGGCGGCTTGAAAGCTACCGCGTCTCCCATCTTCTAGGCCTGATTCCAGGCTGTAGTCGCCACTAGTCTCTGGCGTCAAGACGATCGGCTGAAAGCTATCGGCGGAAGCAGCGGCTTGGTCAAATGTTAGAGTAGTGGTTATGGTCTCTATCTGGCCCGGGCCCGCAGTAAAATCAATGCTATTGGACCATGACCCTCCGCCAGCCCATTGGATACCAAATGAGTTGAAGGTCATCGTGGGGGATGACCAATCAAAGTCGATCAGCATCTCTGCCGTGACAAGTGATCCCACGCCGGTGGTTTGGCTTCCATATGTCCCACTGGTCCGAACATTGAACGTGGAATACTCTGTCGAGGACGAGAAGGACGTGACTTCGCCGGTTGCACTGTGGCTGGCACCAGAGCACAACACAAGGGAACCGACAAGAACAGCGATTGATCGACTTGAGTACATTTCTAAATCTCCCTGTGAAGCTGGGGGTGAAAAACTGAGGAATTCTTTGAGGCCGGAATCCTCTTCATGGTTGGCTGGTTCGTTTATCCGACAACTGAATGTTGGGGCATTCGCGTCAAGGAGTGCCGCTCCGAGCAGTCATTCTCTTCAACGCAAGATGGATCTTCGCACGTGAAGTGGAGCTTGTCTGGGGAACGTCTGGGGAAGATAGAGCCTCAGCCCACAGCATCACGGCTGCAATCGCAGAGTATCCCCATGCAGAAATCACGCCAGAAAGCCCAAGAGAGAAACGACTTACGCCGCCCGGCGGTCGGATTTGTGAGAAGCAGCCGGGAAAGCGAGAGTGGCCGGGATATTTTTCTCCCAGCAGACGCCCTCGCCCGTGCCGTCGCCAAAGAAACGGATGAGCGACTGCTCGTGCCGCTGGTTCAGGCTCTTGATCGTGTCGTGCAGCCGCTCCTTGGGCAACTGATCACCCCGAGGCGGCAGGGGATCGTCAACGCGAGCAGGCCACGCCTCTTCCTGGAACGCGTTGAGAATGGCCTCCTGGTTGGGTGACCGGCGACGGTAGGCCTTCACAACGGCTTGGCCCAAGCGGAGAACACGATGCTCCGGGTCCCAGCAGGGCTGTTCCGCCTCAGAGCAATCCAACTCCGGCTCCACCCGATCCAAGGGGGAGTCCAATGTCGGTTCGCAAACCAGCACACGCCGCGCGAGCTGGACGCCCAGCTCGGTCAGCACCAGCCGGGTTGCTTGCTCCAGGCGTAGATTGCAGACCGCCTGGAAGACACGATCCTCGTCGTCACGCTCGGTGGACTCTTCCGCCAGCTCAGCGAAGCCCTTCTTGACGAGCCAGCGGACGTCGCTGCCTGTGATCCCCATGCCCGCCAGGCTGGCGAGATCGACGGCAAACTCCCAAGGATTGCAGTCGGTGTCGCTGGCGTACTCGCGGGCACGCAGCAACTCCGCCAAGCCTTCTCGGAGTTCAATCCTGGGGCTCATCATCGGCTGCATATCGCTGAAGATAGGGTGAATGAACTGGCTCTTGGACTCGCACCAATGGGCGGAAGAATTGCCGCCAGTCTACCGGCCCGCCAGTGGCTGTCAACCATCGACCACCGAGGGCGTGGAAATTTTCTGAAAATCCACTCTGGCAGGGGGGCTACCTGCGCTGATCGGGCACCGGACGGGGGGCAAAGGACTTGAGCCGGCCGCTATCTTCCCCAGACGTTCCCCAGATCTTCCCCAGACAGGGCGGTAGGCAAGAAGGAAACTGACAGCAGTGATCAAGCACAACGTGGCCCGAACGTCGAGGCCGTTGACCAACTCGGCGATCGCAACCGTGGGGCAAGTCCCCGTGGGGTGCGGTGGCGTGCGTGGCTCCGCGCGGACGTTCAGAACGCTCCGACGCCACCGTAACACCGTTTATTCAAACTGGGAGGGAAGAATATGATTGGGAAGGTCCCGTTTCGATCAATGATCGTCGCAGCAGCAGCGTTGTTCCTGAGCGCGGACGTGCTAGAAGGTGGGACGAGCTATCGAGTTGTCAATCTTGGGTCATTGGACGGCAAAGCAACCGCAGCAACTGCTCTCAATGATAGGGGGGAGGTCGTCGGTTGGAGCGAGGTCGATGTCGGCTTCGGCCTTAACTACGATCGTGCATTCTTATGGACGCCCGAAGTAGGGATGCGCGACTTAGGAATAACGCCCGGTTACTCTGGCGGCAACATGCGCGCGCAAGGCATTAGTGAGGATGGTGCAGTCACCGGATGGTCAGGCAACAACGACGTGTTCGTGTGGGATTCGGTAACGGGCATAAGGACCGTTGCCTCAGGCTTGGGCTACGACATAAACTCAAGTGGGATTATTGCTGGCTTCAGCAGCGTTGTATTCGACGACACCGCATTCACATGGGATTCCGAGAACGGGGTTCAGGTCTTGCCGTTGCCGATGGGCTACAACGACAGCCGCGCTTATGCAGTGAATGAACAAGGCAGAGTCGTCGGCGGTGTAGGAATCGATTCGCATGATAGTAGGGCCATCGCTTGGGATCCAGTTGTTGGCATGATTGACATCGGGCTATTGCCCGGAGGCAGTAATTCGTTAGCCAAAGCAATAAACGAATACGGCGAGGTTGCTGGTACCGCCGACAGCCAAACTCGCGCCTTCTTCTGGTCCCCCCTAAATGGCTTCACGGAGATTGTTGCGACGGACCCGGCGATCAGAGTCAGCCATGCTTACGGGATGAACGATCTGGGGGACGTGGTTGGCGCGGCTACTCGGTATGAGCAGGTGGAGGGCGGGACAGTAGGGCATAACTTCGCGTTCTTCTGGAATCCGGAAGCTGGATTCGTAGACCTCAATGATTGGGTTGAGCCGGTTAACGGTTGTACGCTACAACGAGCATACGATATCAATAACAAGGGACAGATCGTTGGGTTTGGCGAGTTTGACAATGGGAAACGCGGTTTTCTGCTCAACGTGATCCCTGAGCCGAGTTCGATCATCGGCCTAATCAGCTTATTGGTCAGCAGCGAGTTGCTGTGGTGGCGGCGGGGGGTAGGTTCGAGGCACGAGCCAAGCCGAAGCAACTATCAGTAAGCCCCATCGGTTCATCCCGCTGTGTGTTTTCATTGGCTGCTAGACGCATAGCCGCGTTACCGCATATTGGCCAGGGCGCAACGGGCGGCTGTGTCCTGGGAGTGTGCATCCCCATGAACCGAAGCAGTTAACCGTGTCACCCCATTACTTGTCGGCGGCACCGATCGAAGTAGCGGGTAGTATCCGTCCGTAACGTGCTTCGGTCTTCGCGACCGAAGTGGGAGACGGCAGCTTGCGAATCTTGGGCTGGCGCGGAGTGAAGCGCCATCACAATGACGACAGTTGCCCCATCCTCCGACTGCACCAGCCAACGCAGGAGGGCGAGACCTTATGCACGAAGCGGCCGCGCCAGTGCCGTCGAGACTTCGGCGTGGACGAGCGCGGCTCGCCGTGGGCGACCACGTAGTCGCTGGGCGGGGTTCGGCCGACCAAGGCGGATGGAATTGGCCGGAGCGGTGCGAGTCGCGGCGGAAGATGTCTGATGGGTGAGCCGCCGAATCTGCCGAGTCGGCCAACGGCTAAAAGGAAACACCCCGGCCGGGCGCCCCGGAGGACGCCCGGCAAACTCCCGAGGCGTTTCCATGTTTCAGCGTCGCCGTCGGCCACGAGCACGGCCCACGTTGTATCCCTTGCGAGAGCCCTCACGTTTGCCGGAGCGATAGATGCAGTAGCCGACTGCCCAGACGATGGTGCACAGAACAAGCAATCCTTCCACGATACTCCTCCAGGTATTGGGGGTTGGTCGGTTGCAGCCCGTCACCGGAGCGACCTGGGAGCGGCATCCTCCAGCACATCGTTCAGGTCGACATCGCCGGCCTTCACCGATTTGAGCATGTCGATCAAACCCGACGCATCGAGGCTGTTCAGCCCGGCCAGCGGCTTCCCGAACATCTTCTCCGCCAGCGTCTCGACTCGGCGAATGCCCAGGCCGCGAATCTGGCGGGCAAGTTGCGTGATGTAGTCGAGTTGCTTCTGCGAGGCTGAGTGTGCGACATTGCCGTTGCTGGTTGTGGAATGACCGTTGCCGTTGTGACGGCCTGTGCGGCCCGCTGGTGCGTCGTTGTCGGTGACGGGCTGCTCGGACATCCCGTTTGTTTGGTGCCGCGACAGCTCGTCCTGGACAGCCTGACGGCATGCCGCGTAGGCGTTGCAGACTTGGACATGGAAGCCATCGAGGTCCTCGCGGAGCAGCTGGGCATCGAGTTCGACTTGAACGCTGCATGATGCGCCGACGGAACCGTAATCTGGCAGGCCGACCTTCTTCGAAAGGCCGACGTTGAGGGTCATGGGCATGGGGTTCCTCCTTGTTTGAAATAGGGAATTGGAGTTCGGATAGCTAAACGTGATCCATACCGTGGCAGGGGCCGCGGATGAGTGCCGGGCAGCGCCGATCGAGGCCGGCGGCAGGTGACCCACGACCAGCGCTGCCCGGCGAGTTGCTTGGTAGGGCCGGCGGGGACTGGAGTTTTGAAAACGTTTACAAAAGCCAGTCCCGTACGCCGCCGCCGTGGATGTTGATGACCACTCGCGGAGCGGGGT
>Ga0180430_10003830_pt1 | contig 12890 bp, 9 predicted proteins | sample SS_ome_9_FD_132999 | JGI IMG/M metagenome (GOLD analysis project Ga0180430, IMG submission 132999) | Hypersaline lake sediment archaeal communities from the Salton Sea, California, USA - SS_1_S_2 metaG | ecosystem: Environmental > Aquatic > Non-marine Saline and Alkaline > Hypersaline > Sediment... | reverse complement strand
GCAAGACCACGCTCCTTCGGGCTATGGCCGGGCTGCTTTCGCCCGATCGAGGCACCGTTTCGGTTGACGGACAACCCTTGAATCGGACGAGCCCGTCGGCGAGGGCGCGGTCGATCGCTTACGTTCCCCAGGAGGCGGCGCTTACCTTTCCGTTCACCGTGCAGGAAGTGGTTCTCATGGGGCGATTCCCCTACCTGGGGTGTCTCGGATTCGAGAAGGAGAGTGATATCGAGGTCGCCCGCTGGGCGCTCGAGATCACCGAGACGGATCATCTCAAGGAGAGAATCATGGGCGATCTCTCGGGGGGAGAGAGGCAGAGAGTGATTCTCGCCATGGCACTCGCTCAGGAACCGGCAATCGTGCTCCTCGACGAGCCCACGTCGTTTCTCGATATCAAACATCAGGTTAATGTTCACCGCCTTCTCGTCCGATTGAGAGAAGAGCGCCAGCTCACCGTGGTTTCCGTTCTCCACGACTTGACCATGGCGTCGACGTGGTTCGACAGGCTCTGCCTGATGGCCGATGGAAAAGCGAAAAAGGTGGGACCGCCTGCGGATGTGATCAAATATCAACTGATCAAGGAGACTTACGAGACAGAGGTTTATATCGACGTCAACGCTGTGACGGGGCGTCCCTATATTATCCCTCTCCCAACGAGGGAAACGATGGGCCCCGGGGGAGAGAAAATAAACCATCCCCGAGGGGACCGCCGATCGTGACCGGACGGCCGACCCTGTTCGAGGAGTGTAAATTTCTTTTGAAATGAGACTAACGCTGAATAGAATCATTCCGTTTCAGAAGAGAACGTATCAATTAGTATTTAACTATTTCAATGGACCGGAGCCGCGTTCATGATAGAGGTTGAGAACTTGACCAAGAGCTTCGGCCCGAACAGGGCCGTTGACGCAATATCCTTCAAGATCAGCAGCGGTGAGGTCGTCGGTTTTCTCGGGCCCAACGGCGCGGGTAAATCGACCACCATGCGCATGATCACCACCTATCTGGCCAAAGACAGCGGCTCGATCTCCGTCGCCGGTTACGACGTGGCCGAGAACCCCTACGAGGTGCGGCAAAATATCGGCTATCTTCCCGAGTCGGCGCCTCTCTACCTCGACATGGATGTCCTCGAATACCTCAAATTTTCGGCCGCCATCCGCAAGGTGCCGGGCGCACTGAGAAAAGCCCGCATCAAGGAGATCGTTCTTGCCTGCGGCCTGGGGGAGGTGGTGTCCCGCAAGGTGGGATTCCTGTCGAAGGGATACCGTCAGAGGGTCGGCTTGGCGCAGAGTATGATCCACGACCCCGAGATTCTCATTCTCGACGAACCGACGACGGGGCTCGACCCGAACCAGATCGTCGAGATCCGCGACCTGATCAAATCGATCGGCACCGAGAAAACAGTGATACTCTCCACGCACATCCTTCCCGAGGTGCAGTCGACGTGCAACAGGGTGCTCATCATCGACAAGGGCCGGATCGTTGCCGATGGGAAGCCGGAGCAACTCGCCAACACGATCAGCGGGGGCGTCTCTTACGAGGTGGCCTTCAAGGGCGGAACGGAGGAGATCGAAAAAGCCTTGACCGAGGCCCCCTTCGTCAAATCGTTCGAGATGAAGAGCGAGGACGCCGAGCAGGCGAGATATTCCATTCTCGGCGAGGGCAAGGAGGAGATCGCCGAACAGATCTTCCATCTCGCCGTGGAAAAGAAATTCATCCTGACCGAGTTGCGGCGCGAGATCGCCTCTCTCGAAAGCGTTTTCTCGAGCCTGACCATCGGAGAAGCAGAGGAATGAGAAACTGTCTGATCATCGCGACCAAGGAGTTCAAGTCCTACTTCCGGACTCCCATCGCCTACGTGTTCATGACCGTCTTTCTAGTCGTCATGGGCTGGTTCTTTTTCTGGGTGGGCAATCCGCCCTTTTTCCAACGTGATCACGTGGATATGGGCGGTTTCTTTTTCTATATCCCCTATGTGTTCCTCTTTTTCGTTCCGGCGATCAGCATGCGCATGTGGTCGGAGGAAAAGAAACTGGGAACGATCGAGATTCTTCTCACCATGCCGATCCGCGAGGGCGAAGTGGTGGTCGGCAAGTTTCTTGCCGGCTTCGGTCTGCTCTTCGTCAGCCTTCTCTTTTCCCTGCCCATACCGCTCATCCTGAACTTTGTGGGTGAACCCGATTTCGGACCGATCTGGGGCGGCTACATAAGCTGCCTCTTTCTGGGCGGCGCCTACCTGGCGATCGGCCTGTTCGCGTCCGGTCTCAATGACAATCAGATCGTGGCCTTTATCATCGGGCTCATCCTCTGCTTCATCCTCTTTCTTATCGGGATGCTGCCTTATCAGGGGATCCTTCCCGGACTGGTTTCTTTTCTCGAGTATCTCTCGCTGAGTTATCATTTCGAATCGATCAAGCGGGGACTGCTCGATTCGCGCGATGTCGTCTACTATCTGTCGGTGATCATCTTTTTTCTGTATCTCAACACGCGAACCGTGACAAAGAGAAGGTAGAGGCCTGGCCATGCCGGAAACACAAAACATACATCGAGAGCGAAAACGACGGTTCCCCTGGACGCTGATCCTGGTCACGCTGAACCTGATCGCATTGAATTTCATCTCCCTCGAACACTTCACTCGGTGGGATCTCACCGAAACGAAGATGTACACTCTGAGCGCCGATACGGTCGAGATCTTGAACAACCTCGAGGCGACGCTGACCATCAAGGCCTACATTTCGGAGCAGCTTCCGGCCGGCTACCAGGAGTTTCGCAAGAGGACGATCGATCAGCTCGAGGAGATCAAGATTGCCGCGGGCGACAAGATCAACCTCGTCTTTCTCGATCCCTCGTCGCGGCCCGACATCGAGAGAGAGGCGAATGGCTACAATATCAAGCCGAGAGGCCTGCAGTCCCAGCGTGCCGATCGCCAGGAGTCGGCCATCGTCTACATGGGACTCGCCGTGATCCATCTCGACGATTTCAAATCGATCGAGTTCATCAATCCGGCGACCCTCGAATACGATCTGGTGATGAGGATCTTGCGCGTCATCAGAGAAGCGCCGGTCACAGTCGCCTTTCACGAGTGGATTGAAGAGAACCTGGACGATCTGACTCCAGAGGTCAGGGCCCAGAGAGAGGCTGCACGGAAGAAACGAAACCGCTTTTCGATCAACAATAATCTCTCCTACGTGGCCGGTTATCTCGGTCAGAACGGACAGTACGACGTGACCACGGTCGCGCTGAAGCGCCCCGTTCCGAAGGAGGTGACCACTCTCGTCCTGACCAACACCCATCTCCTCGACGATCTTGCCATGTATTTCGTCGATCAGTTCGTCATGCGCGGTGGGAAGCTGATCATCCTCCGATCGGGCGTTCGGGCCACCTTCGGCCCTTACGTGGCCCGGCCTGACAGGGGGCGTCTCGACGAATGGTTGGCGCACTACGGTATCGTGATCAACAAGAACCTTGTCTTCGACACGAACTGCCTCTATATCAACGAGATTCCCTACCAGCCCTATTTGCGACTGCTCCAGAAATATTACAACTGGCAGCACCCGATCACAGCCGCCTTGAACAACGACATGTACATGCTCTTCGGGAGCAGTCTCGAGCTCAGCGCTCCCCCCGGGGGAGATGCGGTGACGCTTCTCCGCTCTTCGGCAAAATCTTGGGAGCAGAGCGAAGTGTTCGAGATCGATCCGATGAAGATCGTCGATCCCGGAAAGGGGAACTACAGCCACTACACCTTGGTCGGAATGGTGGAGGGCTCCTTTCCATCCTACTATACGCTGAAAACGATGTCCGAAGACCTGCTCCAGGAGATCACGAAGGCCGAACGGGCTCAGAGCCTGCAAAGAACGATCAAGCCGGCGAATCTCTACAACTTCCCCGTCGACCGGGGCGAAGGGGGCACGAAGCGGAATGATCGTGACGGCTCGGACAAGGATTCCGATTCGGGCGAGGAGAAAGACGTTCCCGGCGGAGGAATTCAGGACGGGGAAGAGCCGGCTCTGAACGAGGGCGGCGATGAGCCGGCAACGGGCCTGAACCATCCCGAGAGCATCAAACTCCAGTCGGAGAATACGGCGATCCTCGTCATCGGTTGCGAGGGATTCATCGAGAATCCCACGGCGCCCTACGGGGCATCGCAAACGACGCAGACGGCGATTCAGAACGGCTTTCTGGGAGTGTTGCAGTTCACGGCCAATGCCGTCGACTATCTCTCCTTGGGCAAGACCTTCAAAGACATCAGATCGCGCGAGGTCTACCTCCGTTTCATCGATCCCTCCTTCAAGAAGAAGCCGGGCACGGTTTTCTTTCTCAAGGTGATCGGAGCGGTCGGCGGCGCCGCGGTGGTCGTCGCATTGGGATTGATTGTCCTCTACTTGCGAAAATCCTCCCGACGGAAGGCGGTGGAGCTATGAGAAAGCGCACCAATATCATCTTGAGCTGTCTCCTGGTCGTGCAGTTGATTTTCATTGTTTTTCTCGACCAACCGTGGAGTTCGGGCTACGCCGAACGCCAGGATATGGCGGAGAGCGACACCGTCCTCTTTCCAGGTTATTCCGCCGACAAGGCACACAAGATCGAGATCTCTCAGGGGATCCAGGAGATCACCATTCAAAAGGAGAGTCCCGATCGGTGGCTCATTCTCGGCGAGGCGAAGAACTACCTTGTCGATGTGCGATGGGTCGACATCCTTCTCGAGTCTCTTGTTCGGGCCAAGATTTCCGATCTCGTCTCGGCCGATCCCGAGACGCATAGAGAGTACGAGGTCGACGGCAAGCAGGGAATTCATCTCAAGGTCTCCGACATGTCCGGCGGAATCATGGCGAATGTGATCGTCGGAAAAAACATGGGGCCGATGAGAGGCACCTTCGTGCGGAAGAGCGGCAGCGACGACGTCATGCTGATCATGGAAAACCTCCGCAGGGGGGTGAACAAGGGTAACAACTGGATGCACGCCTGGCGGGACAAGACGATCCACGTCGAGAGACGATCGCGCAAGCTGGTCGAGTCACTCGAGGTCGTCAACAAGCATGGGCGTTTCGTTTTCGAAAGGCGTCCCGTCGACGGTGCCGATGGAGAAGAGGCCTTCGAATGGTGGTTGGTCTATCCTGTCGAGGGAAAAGCCTCGATGCCGCACTTGAACCACATGATCCCCCAGGTCTGCGGCCTGAAGGCGATGGCCTTTTGCCCCGACAATGCGCGGCCCGAGCAGGTCGGGCTCGACGATCCGTCGCTGATCATCACTCTTGGAAAGGTGACGGGCGAAAAAGTCGTGTTCAAGCTCAGTGAGCCGGGCACGGAAGGCGCAGAGAAGTCGATCCGCTATCTCCAGTCGACGCTGACCGGTGACGAGATATTCAAGGTCTCGGCGTCGGCGTTCACCTACTTTTTGTACAAGGCCGATGGCTATCTCGCAAAGGAGTGATCGAGCCCCGGTCGTCACTGAGTGTAGCCGACGGCTTCGAGGCTCCGCCTGAGCCAATCGGGCACCTTGCGGCTCTCCGATCCGTTCGGGCGTCGGTATTTTTCAAAATGCCTTCTCAACTCCCCGTAAAGCCGGTCTCTCCCCTGGCGCATCCTGCCGAGCAGTTCGGGGCGCGACGAGCTGAGATCCCTCTTCTCTTCCCGATCGGCGGCCAGGTCGAAGAGATACTCCTCCTCCGACAAGAGCTCGCCCGTAAAATCAGCCGGCCTGTCGCGCGTCCAGCGCCTCTGCTGCACGGTGATCAGTTTGAACGAACCTTGGCGCAGAGCGGTCTGTTTGACGAATCTCTCGCCTTGCGCCCGGGGAACGGAGGTGAGCTCGAGAAGGGCCGGTCGAGGCGAGGTCTTCTTGCCCGATTCTCGCTCGTCGAGCAGATCTCGTTCCATGAGTCCCCGGAGCGACGTGCCGAACACGATCGGTGGCGTGGCGATCCCGGCGAGATCGCAAATGGTGGGAGCGATGTCGTAGATCGGCACCGTGGGCGCGATCTCGATGCCTGCCGGAACGTGGCCCGGATAGGCGACGATCAGCGGGATGCGCACGGCGGGGGCCGACAGGTTGTGACGGTGGCCGATCATTCCGTGTTCAAAGAATTCCTCGCCATGGTCGGAGGTGACCACGACGATCGTGTTTTCCAACAAGTCGGGATCGATCCGATCGATGGCTCGAAAGAGGAGGCGGATGTTCTCGTCGACCCACGAAATCTCGCCGTCATAGAGCGCCAGGAGTCGCGCGAGATCGCGTCGATCCATCGCGGCGTTGATCCTGGGATCGGTCATCACACCGCGGCCGTCGACCCAGCCATCATAGGGCGGTCCGAAACGCCTGTCGTGGGGAGGGGGCGGCGTGAAGTCGTTGTGCACGTCAAAATAGTGCAAGAAGAGAAAGAAGGGATCGCCCTCTTCTTCGCGCACGAACCGCTCCGCGGCGCCACTGACGGCAGCGCTCGTGATCGCCGAATGGGACGACCTCTCCATCTCCGAGAGGAGCTGTGACACCTTGTCTTGTGACGCTTGTCCGAGCTCTTCGGCGGAAAGGTCGTAAACGGAAGTGAAGTCGAAACAGGACTCGTAGATGTCGAAACCCCTGTGGAAGCCGAAAAAGGGGTGGAGATAGGGACCGGAAAAAAATCCCCCTGTCCGGTAGCCGGCTTGCTGAAAGAGTTCGGCCAGGAGCGGAACATCCTCGGGGCAGGGGACCCGATCGTCGACCATCCCGTGGAGATCGTCGGGCAGCCCGGTGAAGAGCGCGTAGTGGCCGGGCAAGGTCCACGATGAGCTGCTCACCGCGTCGGCGAAGAGCGCTCCCTTCGCCGCCAGTTCGTCGAGAAAGGGGGTCGTCGATCTGCCCATCGGCCGGTGGCCGTAGACGCCCATCCGGTCCGGCCGGAGCGTGTCGATGGAAATGAGAATCACATTGGGTCTGTCCGGCCCGCCGGCCCACATGATGAGCCACGAGGCCGCGGCGGCGAGAACGATCCCGAGTGCGATCAGCGTTCGTGCTCTAATTCTCATGCTCATTGCCGTTCCGATCGATGATGCCTTTCGCTCAGTTCTCTCTGATGCAGGCGATCTTTTTCCATGCCTCCTCCCTGTCGAAACCGGGAGAGTGGTGCCTGTCGTGACAGGTGGTGCACGAGACGGTCGTCGCCGGCGGATCGCCCTCCTCCACGTGGTCTCCCGCCGGGCCGTGGCACGCCTCGCAGCCCACGTCGATCAGATGGGGAGTGGCCGCCATCCCTCTGAAGCCTTTCTCGATCGCGTAACCCGTGACGTGGCACGAAACACAGCCGGGATCGTAATCGCGGCCGCTCTCGACCAGCGTGGCCCAGGCCTTCGCGTGTGGCGACTCCTTCCAGATCGTGTATGTTTCAGGATGGCACAAGGCGCAGCTTGCCGATCCCCTGTAAGCGCGGCCCGAAGGGTTGGGATTCGTGGCGTACTGTTCTTCGAGTACCTTCTCCAGTTCGATCCGTTGCCGGTAGATTTCCAGGGGGAATCGGACCACGTCCGATTCGGGCAACGAATCGTCGAGAGCCTCGAAGCGGGATTCGCCCACCTCCCAGCCGCCGTCGGGCTTCGTCACGATCGTCGAGAATCCGACGAAACGGCCGCGATCGCCCGGTGTGACGGTCCGGGCGTCGCCCGTCTCTTTCCCGAATTCATAGACCTGAGGTTCCGAATCGGGCGAGGAATAGACGATCAGCCAGGGAGAGGGAATCTCCCGGGCCAGAGCCCGGGCGTCAGCGCGCGTGCCGCGCAGGAGAAGGACGTGAAAATCGGCCTTGGCGTCCGGGTGCTCGGCCGCCTCCGAGACCGCCGCACCCCCGGGCGCGAGGCGCACTCCCTCGGGCAGCTCCTTTTCGAGGGACGGGGCGATCACGCCGAAGAGAGCGACCTCGACCGGCGCGTTCCGGCCGTCGATGTCGAGACCGATCCGACAGACCTTTTTAAAGGGGAGAGGCTCTTCGTTCTCCACGATGGCGTTGGTCAGCAGAAAGGGAAAGTCGACGATCTCCGACGCCTCTCTGAGGCGATCCCAGCCGAGGCGAAGCTCCTCGGGCCCGAGCGATGCTGCCGCGTAGCCCATTTCGCCGAGAGCGACGAGAAGCGTTTCGTAGCGGAGCCGGTCGAGATGAGTGATCTTCCCCGAGTCGGAGGGAGCCCGTTTTCCGCTCGTTCCGTCGACCAGCCCTCCCGTGGCCAGAATGAGCGACTTGTGACGATCGGGGGCGATCGCCTGGAGGAGGGCCGCCCGCCGGCCGATGCCGCCCAGCATACCCTTGGTGCATCCGCAGGGTTGAAGAACGCCGCGGTCCGCCCCCGTATAGGCGATGACGAACTCTCCCGGGGGATCTGGTTCGATGGCGGCCTGGGGCGAGCAGGACGAAGCCGTCGCCGCGAGGGCGAGGATTGCCACGAGGCAGAGAGCGGGAGCGGGCTGCCTGGAGGCTGATCGGACTGAGAGCTTGGTGTGGGGACTCATGAATTCTCCAATCGGTCGGACGCCGCCGTGGGGGCGTTCTGCTGATTGACCCATCCCTTGAAAGAGACCTCCTTGCGCGGCAGAAGTCGATGGCTGCTGAGAAAAATGATCTTGCCGCGAAAGAACCGGGACGAGATACCGGGGGCCACGTCGACGAAGAGCTTGAAGCGCGTCCCGGCTTCGAGAGTGTGAAGCTTGACCGATACGAATTCCTTCTCGGCCGAATCGACAATCACCTCGGCGATCTCATAGGGCACGGCGGGATCGAGATTGACGATGTCCACGACGGCCTGGGCGCCCTCGGTGCCGCGAAGAACGCCGAAGTTGACCATGTCGCCGCCCGGAGTGGCCTCGAAGGAAATCACCGCGTCGATGAGGGCCGTACCGAAAAGCGTGAGCCTCTCGATGCGCTCGCTCTCCACGTCGAGGTGAAGGATGAAGGTCTGCGTTCCGGAGGGAGGTTTTCGGTCGAGTGTGACCGTTACGGTCCACGTGGGGACGGGGGCGTCTTTTACCGGTTCGGCCCTCCACGAGAAATAGGTGGGGAGGCGCGATCCGCCCGTGATCGAGAAATCGCCCGCGCCCGCGGAGCGCACCACGATCCGCTTTTCGAGAGGCTCTCCGTCCCACGAGACTCGGCCGAAATCGATCCGCCGCGGCTCGATCACGAAGGCGGGCCGGATCTCGGCTCTGATCGGCAGCGAAAGCGCCGGATCCGCCTCGTCGCCCGTGTAGAAAAATATCTTCCGCGCCACCCGTCCCGAGAGGGCGAGCGAGCGAAACTCGAGCTGAACCGTGCACGACTGGCCCGGCTCGAGGCGGCAGAGCGGGCCGTCGCCGAAATCGTCCGGTTCGATCGTGCTGCCATCGGGCAGGGTGATGAGGGGAATCGCGCACCCGCAGGTGAACACGATGCGGGCGAGTTTGAGCGTCGAGTCGCTCCTGTTGGAAAGCCTGATCGTCCTGGAAACGACCTCGCCCGAGAGTACACGGCCGAATTCGATGACATCGAGATCGGCAACGAGGCGCTCTCGGGGGAGAATCGATGCCGCCATCGACAGGGGCCACAGGGTGACGAGAAGAAGGAGAACGATCGCCGAGAGACGGCCGTAGGGCCGCTCGAGGAAAAGAGTAAAGATGGTCTCTTTCATCTGCAAAAGGATTTCTCGACGAAACTGGGCATTGTCGACGACTGGACTCTGTGAACTGATAACGAAATGATCATTGTTCGAGTTGGATCGTCTCCTCTTTTCTCTCTTCTTTTTCCTTCATTTCCGCGCTGCGCCTGATTGCGTCCGCCGCCTCTTCGGGGCGGCCGGCATGTTCGAGAACGACGCCCAGGCGATGAAGGTTTATGGCACTCGGCCCTTTCTCCACGATCAGGTTCTCCATGACACGGGCCGCATCGTCGAAGCGCCCGGCGCGCACCTCGAATTCGAAGAGTTCGAGGGCCGCCCTCTCGAAGAGACGGAAATTTTCGGAGCCTTCGGGATGGGATGCCTCGGCGAGCAATTCCCGAAGAAGGCTCCTGTATTCCCCGGCGCGACCGAGTGCGGCGAGCGCCTGGGCGGCCTTGTACATGGCGTTCATGCGGACGGCAGTTCCGAATCGGCCGATCTTGTAGCCGGCCACGGCGATTTTCAACGCTCCGCCTGCGTCGTCTTCCTGGAGGGCCGCCTTGCTCAGCGCCACATGGGCGCGGATCGAAGCGGGGTGGGTTTTTAAAGCCGCCGTCCAGAGGCTCTTGCTGTCGACCCAGTCGCGGCTGCGGTCGTGGGTCAAAAGAGAGAGTATTAGAATCAGAGCGACGGTCAGTGCGGCCGCTCCCTTTCGCATGGCGGGAGATCGTCGATCGATGGCGCCGAGCGCTGCGCAGACAGAGACGCAGGCTCCCATGAGGGGGAGATAGAGGTAGCGGTCGTTCACGAGGCTGCGGACGGTGATGACGAGGCTCGACGTGGGAAACTGGGCTGCCGCAAAGAGGAGGATTCCGCACGCTGCGAGCGGGTGGCGCCTGATCGAGAGGATGGCGAACGCCACCAGTAGAAAATAAACGCACCCTCCGGCCGCCACCTCCCACATGGGCAGCCCATCGAAGAATCCGTCCTGATAGTCGAGATTGTGGAACCAGGGGCGAAGGAGCAGGCCCGCCTGGTAGAGGCAGCCGTATGCGCCATAGAGAAAATTCTTGAACCACCCGCCGCCGTGGGGCGCAACCTGATGGATCGCTCCGTCCATGACGTGGTAGCGCCAGGCGAGGTAGACGAGAGCCGCTCCGAGAGAGGCGATGCCGCAGGCGACGATCGTCTTTTTTCTCAGGCCCTTGATGCAGAAAGCGCAGAGGAAAATGAAAACGCCCGTCATGACTCCCGATTCGCGCCCGAGGCAGGCAAGAAAGGTCGCCACGCCGACAAAGAGGACCGTCGCCGCCACGCCGCGTGGAGCCGGTACCTGGCGGTTGGGCCCGATCGCGACGATGAGCGCGAGGAGGATAAAAAAGGCCGAGATCTGTCCGCTGCGGCTCGAAATCCACACCACCGACTCGACCTGGACCGGATGAAGCGCAAAGAGCGCCGCGCCGGCCAGTGGAATCCACAGGGCTCCCGAAGGTTCCCCGGCGGGCGCGAGCAGTTTCAGGAGAAAGTAGAAGAAGAGCAGAGTGTTCAGCAGGTGAAATCCGAGCCCCGCCGCATGATGAACGACTGCGCTTCCCTTCCCCAAGCGGTTTTCCACAAAAAAGGAGAGCGTACTGAGGGGACGGTAGATATCGGGTTCGGCGTCGGGCGCCACCGAGTGCTTGTCGACGAAAAGCGCCGTCCAGTCGAGTGGTCCCTGGAGAAAGGGATTGTGAGTGATGAGCCGGCTGTCGTCGTAGACGAATCCGGCTTGAAAAGCGGGGCCGTAGGCGCAGAGCAGGGCCACGCCGAGCAAAAGGCCGAGGCCGGCGAGTACTGCAAGTCGGGGCTGTCGAGGTCGGCTCATAGAATCCCCAGGCCAATATCGAGCTCGCGGTGGCAGTTCCACCAGCACGTCGAACAGATCGCGGGATCAAGGGTATCGCGAAGCGATCCCGATTTGAAGATATGATCGAGGCTTTTCGTCCGGCCGATCACCGGAGCGGAGCCCTTGCGAAGAGTCGCCGCAGCCGTGGCTGCCGGCACGCAGGGAAAAAGAGCGCCTTCGGAATCGACAACGATCGAAGTGCGCAGTGCCGAGCACCGCCGCGGCAAGCGGCATCCGAGGAAAAAGGAACGCATGCCGTGCAGATAGGCGCGCGAGTTATCGACGATCGACGGGGCGGCGCCGATGAGCGCCGTCACCGCTTCGGCCGCACGGTGGGAGGCATTTCGACGGGGGGAGACGAAGGAGGTGTGGAGGGGGATAAACGAGCATCCGTCGACTCCCATCGTCCGGCCGAGTTCGAGAAAGCCGTCGACGCTTGATGCGTTCCGTGCACCGAGAGTCATGACGAGCCTGAGGCCCGTGTCCGCCCCGAGTCGGCGGCGGGCGGCGAGAAGGCAGGCCACCCCTTCGATGGCGCGGTCGAAGGCCCCCTCGCCACGCTGTGCGTCATGGGGTTCCTTGCAGCCGGCATCGAGGGAGACATTGATCGAGCCCACACCCGTCTCGAGAAGCGCCGTCGCCCGTGCCGCATCGACGAGGGTCCCATTGGTGTTCAGGTGAACGAAGACGCCGCGCGAGACGGCGCGCGCGATTGCCGATTCGACCTGCGGATGCAGCAGCGGTTCTCCTCCGGTCAGCCCGAGGGCGTCGACGCCGAGGTCGGCAAGGCGATCGACGAGATCGACGGGATCGGATTGGGGCGTGCCCGCCGCGCCGCGACGGTGGGTGGGACAGAAGTCGCAGTCGAGATTGCAGCGCGCCGTCACGGAGAGCGTGGCGACGATCGGCGGGACCAGGGGCGGGCAGAGGCCGGGCCTGATACGCGCGTCGAGCGCTTTGAGTGCGAGAGCGAAGAGACGGTTCGGTGTGCGGCGTGCCAGCCGTCTGAGCGCGCGTCCATAAGATCGCCTCAAGTCTTCCTCCCGTCATCGATGAGAGATCGCGCCATCTTCACGATTCCCGGTCTCAGAATATTGCCCACCATGGCAGGGTACGCCTCGCAAGGGGTCCAGCATCCGGGGCAACGGCCCGCCTTGATCTCCTTGACCGTGTCGCGCCAGAGGGCCCCCCGGCGCAACGCGGCAATGGAGAAATCGTGATCGCGCAGATTTCCAAGGGAACGGGGGAAGATGGTGCAGGGATAGACATCGAGGCCGGCGTCGACAAAGACCGAGCAGCGGAGCGCCTTGCACGGCAGTGGCGCTCTGCGCGTCGACAGGAATTCGCGCGCGCAACCGAGGTAGATCCTTTCGAGGAGGTTTACGCTCCATCCGCCCCCCGCCGCCTCGCG
>Ga0180430_10003829_pt1 | contig 12891 bp, 10 predicted proteins | sample SS_ome_9_FD_132999 | JGI IMG/M metagenome (GOLD analysis project Ga0180430, IMG submission 132999) | Hypersaline lake sediment archaeal communities from the Salton Sea, California, USA - SS_1_S_2 metaG | ecosystem: Environmental > Aquatic > Non-marine Saline and Alkaline > Hypersaline >... | reverse complement strand
GGGGTCACCGTCGTCCCGTCTCCTTTCTGGCTGCAGGACCGCTTGATGTCCATCGGGCTGCGCCCTGTCAACAATGTCGTTGATGTCACCAATTTCGTGATGATGGAACAGGGGCAGCCGCTGCATGCCTTCGACCTGAACCGGTTGGCGGAAAAACGCATCCGGGTGCGCAGGGCCCGGCAGGGGGAACGCTTCACCACGCTGGATCAGAAGGAGCGTACGCTTTCAAAAGACATGCTGTTGATCTGCGACGGGGAAAAGCCGGTGGCCGTCGCCGGCGTCATGGGAGGTCGCAATTCGGAAATCCACGCCGCCAGCCGAGATGTTCTCATTGAAAGCGCCTATCTTCTGCCGACCAGCATCCGTCGAACCGCCAAACAGCTGGGCATGAACACCGAGGCCGGCCATCGATTCGAACGCGGCATCGATCCGCAGGGCACGCTTGCGGCGCTCAACAGGGCCGCCCGGCTCATTGCCGACATCGGCGGCGGACAGCTGGTGGCCGGGGCGATCGATGAAATCGCCGACCTGCCCGCTCCACCCACCATTTCATTGACGGTCAAAGAAACCAACCGCCTGCTGGGCACCGCCTTTTCCGCGGAACAGATCGGCACCTATCTGGAAAGCATCGCATTCGTCGTCACCCGCCGGCCGCCGGATCGGATGGCGGTGCAGCCCCCCTCTTTTCGGGTGGATGTCAAGCGATCGGTCGATTTGATCGAAGAAGTGGCCCGTCTTTCAGGGTACAACAACATCCCAACGCGTTTTCCGCTGATACCGGCCGAAAGCCGCCGAACGGATCCGTCCCTTGCGGTCCGGATCCACATCAAGCGCGTCCTGATCGGCACCGGATTTGCCGAATCGATCAATTACAGCTTCATGGATCCAAAGGCCTGCGATTATCTGCTACTGCCGGGAGAGGACGCGCGTCGGCAGGCGGTGCGTATTCTCAACCCCCTCAAGGAAGATCAGACGGTCATGCGGACCTCGTTGCTGCCGGGTCTGATCGGTTCGGTTCAGCGCAATCTGGCCCGTCAGGAAAAGCACATGCGGCTTTTCGAGATCGGCAAGGTTTTTCTTGAACACCGCCGCCGTTTGCTGCCCCGGGAGCCTGAAATGCTGGGCGCCGTCTGGACGGGAGCGGGTGTGGAGCCCTCCTGGGACCGCCGGGAAGTGCCCTGTGATTTCTACGACATGAAGGGCGCGGCCGAAGCACTGTTCGATGCCTTGAAAATCAACGACGTGCGCTTTACCGCCGCCGCAGGCGCCGACTGTCCTTATGCCAAGCCCGGCGCGGCGGCTGACATCATCGTCCGTGGCGACCGGCTGGGCTTCCTGGGTGAGCTGCATCCCGATGTCCGGGATGCCTTCGAACTCAAGCAGCCGGCGTTTTTCGTCGAATTGAACCTGACCGACCTTTATCCGCTGATTCCCGAGTGCGTCGCAGCGCGGCCCATTCCCCGTTATCCGGCCGTGAGCCGGGATGTGACCATGATTGTGGACGAATCCCTCGAGGCCGACGCACTGCTGCAGAAAATGCGGTCCTTCGGCCAGGAGCTGCTTGAAGATCTTTATATTTTTGATGTTTTTTCCGGTTCGCCGGTTCCCGGGGGCAAAAAAAGTGTGTCCTTCCGGATTGTCTACCGCTCCGCCGATGAAACGTTGTCGGACGATGTCGTCAACCGCATCCACAGCGACATCACTTTGCGTGTGCTGGAGGCGTTTGGGGCGACTTTTCCCGAATAGGGGCCAGTGATGGACGAGACGCGACCATCAATCCCGGACAAGCTCTATTTCAAAATCGGTGAGGTTTCCAAAATCACAGGGCTGCCGTCCTATGTGCTCCGTTTTTGGGAAACGGAATTTGACCGCATCCATCCCAAACGCTCCCCCTCGGGCCAGCGGCGCTACCGCAAAAACGATGTGCGGACGATTTTGAAGATAAAGCACCTTCTGTATGAACAGAAGCTGACGATTCCGGGCGCCCGCCTGCAGTTGAAAAAAAAGACGTCCGCTCCTCCGGAAGGACCGCTGGGAAAGCAAGTGATCCGTCGGGAATTGATGCAGATTCGCGACATGCTGGACGATTTCTGAAAAACCCTGCCCCGCTGCTGCGTGCTTTTCTCGACCCACCTGAAAAAACCGTTGACAGATCCTGATTTTTTTTTTAAAGATACGATTTTGGAAGCGGGCATAGCTCAGTTGGTAGAGTACAAGCTTCCCAAGCTTGGTGTCGCGAGTTCGAATCTCGTTGCCCGCTCCAACGTCCGTTTTTTTGATGACAGTGATACTTGAAAGGCACGAAGAGCAGATCAGCGTGCTGAATTTCACTTGAATGGTTATTTTCATGGACTGAACACGCTTTAAAACAGCGTCAATAGAACCGCCACTCAAAGGAAAAACGGGCTGATGCCCGTTTTTTTATTTTGGCGGCGGAAGGTGGGTTTCACCTAAAAGGATTGCCTCGGATTGAAAAAAAACAGGGCTAAAAAAAAGAAAAGGGTCGGGAAAGCCCTGTACGCTGACAGCGAACTGTTTTCCAAGCGGCGCAAGGCCCTGCTTTCCCGCGTGGAGGCGCTGGCGGCGCCTCTCTGCGAGGCGGAAGGTGTGGAGCTGATTTTTGCGGAGTATCAAATGGAACCGCGCGGCAGGGTGCTGCGCCTTTACATTGATAAGCCCGGCGGTGTCACCATTGACGACTGTGCGGACATCAGCCGGCTGGTGAGTGATCTTCTGGATATTCATCTGGAGCACGAGGATTCCTATCAGCTGGAGGTGTCGTCCCCCGGAATCGACCGCCCGTTGGGCAAAGCAGCGGATTTCCAACGTTTCAAAGGTCATGAGGTGTGTGTCAGAACCGCCCGTCCCATCAACGGGCGGAAAAATTTTACAGGGCGGCTGACGGCTTTCGAGAACGAAAAGGCAAGCCTTGATGTCGACGGCGGCATTGTCGACATCGACTTTTCGAACATAGCCAAAGCTCGGCTTATCAACTACCACGGAGAGGGCTGATGTTTATTTCAGATATCAATCGCGTCGTTGAACAGATCAGCCGCGAAAAGGGCATCGACAGAGACATACTCATCCACGCACTGGAAGAAGCCCTGCGCTCGGCGGCCAAAAAGAAATTCGGAAACAAGGTGGACATCGAAGCGCGGTATATCGAAGAAAGCGGCGAGATCGAAGTGTTTCAGTTCAAGGAAGTGGTGGAAAATGTCGAGGAACCGGTACTGGAGCTCTCACTCGAAGAAGGCCGCGCGCTGGACCCCGAGTGCGAAATCGGCGACAGTCTGGGAACAAAAATGGACGCCTCGACCTTCGGCCGCATCGCCGCCCAGTCGGCCAAGCAGGTGATCATACAGAAGTTGAAAGATGCCGAGAGAGACGCCGTGTATGCCAGCTTCATCGACCGCAAGGGCGAAATCATCAACGGCATCGTGCAGCGCATCGACCGGGGCGACATCATCGTCAACCTGGGGCACACGGAAGGCATCGTGCCGGTGCGCGAGCAGGTTCCCAGAGAAGCCTATCGCCGCGGCGACCGTATCCGCGCCTTGATATTGGACGTCCTCCATGATACACGAGGCCCCCAAATACTGCTGACAAGAACCCACCCGGACTTTCTCATCAATCTGTTCAAGACCGAGGTGCCGGAAATCAGCGAGGGTATAATCGACATCATGGGAGCGGCCCGGGAGCCCGGCAGCCGGGCCAAATTCGCCGTTTCTTCCAACGATTCCGACATCGATCCGGTCGGAGCCTGCGTTGGGATGAAAGGCAGCCGGGTGCAGAATGTCGTCCAGGAGCTGAGAGGCGAAAAAATCGACATTATTCCGTGGCACGTAGACGCCGCCAAATACGTGTGCAACGCGTTGGCTCCGGCTGAAATATCACGGGTGATTATCGATGAGGAAAACCGGTCGATGGAGGTGATCGTACCGGATGAGTTCCTGTCGGTGGCGATCGGCAAAAAGGGACAGAATGTCCGGTTGGCCTCCAAATTGACAGGATGGCATCTTGATGTCAACAGTGAATCGAGATACAGCGAGACCATGAAAAGAGGCTACGATTCGCTGGTAGCCCTCCCCGGCGTCGGCATCAGCCTGGCGGATGCGTTGTTTGAAAAGGGGTTCTACTCGGCGGAAGAACTTTCCAGGGCTGCGGTCGAAGACCTTGCTCAGATCAGGGGCATCGCCCAGGAGAAGGCCCGGACCCTGATCGAAAATGCGATAATTTATCTTGAACAAACAGCCGACAGCCCGTCCGACGACGACGAAGACCATTTGGAGAAGACGACCGCCGCCGGGTCCGGGGACAACGGATCCGGCATCGAAGAACCTTCTCCGGATCAGGCGGCGCAGGGGGCGGCCGGGGACGACGCAGCGCAAGCGGATGACGGCGATGACGGTGAACAGCCGCCGTCTGCCGCCTAGCGGCATCCGGATATGCTTTTTCAGGCATTCGGCCGCATCCCGCCGGATGCCACACCTTTTCTGATGGAGTTGTAAGGGGGACGGATGGGAAAGATCAGAGTATATGAACTTGCCCGGGAACTCAACTTGACCAACAAGCAGATACTGGACAAGCTCCTGGCTCTCAACATTTCCGTAAAAAGCCACATGAGCTCTATTGACGAGAGTGATGTGCCGGACATCAAGGCTAAAATGCTTGGGAAAAAAGAAGAGCAGCTTGAAGAAAAGCGGATTCGCCCGACGGTGATCCGACGCCGACGGGTTTCGGTTCCCAAAGAAGAAGCCGCTCTGGAACCGGGTGAAGTTGAAGCGGAAGCCAATGCACCCGAAGCGCCCGCCGATGTCTCCCCTGAACCTGCGCCCGAAGCCCCGGCGCCGCAGCCTCCCGTTGCCGAGACGCCTTTGACGGAACCGACGGAAACGGCGCCGGAGGAAACGGCGCCGGAAGCAGCGCCGGTGGAAGAAGCGGTCGACGCTGAAGAAAAAGAAGCGGCACCCATCCCATCGACTGTTGAAAAGGAAGCGGAAAAGGAAACGGAAGCGGCACCACCCAAGGAGGCGGCGCCACCCGAAAAGAAGGAAACGTCCAAATCGTCGAAATCCGTCAAGAAGATCAAGAAAGAAAAACCGGCCAAGATCATCAAACTGCCGCCCAAGCCGCCGGTGAAGGAAAAAGCCCCCGCGATGCCTCATGAAAAGCCGGCGGCAGGTCCGCCGGAAGCCAAGGCGCCGGAAACGGTTGATGCGGAGGCTTCGTCAAAGAAAAAGAAGGGCAAGAAGAAAAAGGTCGAAGAGACGCCGCCGGACAAGAAGTTTTTCAAGAAGAAAATATCTTTCCGAAAAAAGGAAGTCGTTGAAGGAACCGATCTCTACAGCGCTCGGGGCAAACGGGGCCGCAAGGGCAAAAAAGTGGTCAAGATGAAAGCCCAGCCGGCCCAGAAAACGGCCATCACCACTCCCAAAGCCATCAAGCGCCGCATCAAAATCGACGACAGTATCATTTTGTCCGAGCTGGCCAAGCGTATGGGTATCAAAGCCAATGAAATGATCGCCAAACTGATGGGCATGGGCGTCATGGCAACGGTCAACCAGACGATTGATTTCGAAACCGCATCCCTGCTGTCGGCCGAATTCGGCTATGAAGTCGAAAGAGCCGCCTTTGAAGAGGAGGCAATTTTGAAGAGCGAGAAGGATGATCCCGCCAAACTGGTCGAACGGCCGCCGGTGGTGACGATCATGGGGCACGTGGACCACGGCAAGACGTCTCTGCTGGATGTGATCCGCAAAACACGGGTGACGGAAGGCGAGGCCGGCGGCATCACCCAGCACATCGGCGCCTACCACGTTTCCACCGGCAAGGGCAACGTGGTTTTTCTGGACACCCCCGGGCACGAAGCCTTTTCCGCCATGCGTTCCAGAGGGGCCAGTGTCACGGACATCGTTGTGCTGGTCGTCGCCGCCGACGACGGTGTGATGCCTCAGACCATCGAGGCCATCAATCACTCCAAGGCCGCCAAGGTGCCGATGATTGTGGCCGTCAACAAGATCGACAAGGCCAATGCGGACAGGGATCGTGTGCGGCGCGAACTGTCCGAGCAGGGATTGGTGCCTGAAGAATGGGGGGGGGATGCCATCTTCGTCTATGTGTCCGCCAAGCAGAATCAGGGCATAGACGAATTACTGGAAATGATTCTGCTGCAGGCGGAAATTCTCGAACTCAAGGCCAATCCTGAAAAACTGGCACGGGGCCACGTGGTGGAAGCCAAACTCGACGCCGGCAGAGGTCCGGTGGCCACGGTGCTTATTCAGGAAGGAACGCTGCACACCGGCGATTCCATTGTGTGCGGTGTCCATTACGGCAAGATCCGGGCCATGCTGGATGATCGTGGAGAGCAGGTGGATACGGCCGGACCCAGCATGCCGGTCGAAATTATCGGTCTTGGAGGGGTTCCGCAGGCCGGCGACGAAATGGTTTGTCTGAGCGATGAGAAAAATGCCAAGCAGGTCAGCATGCACCGCACGCAGAAACAGCGTTCGGTGGATCTGGCGAAAACCAGCCGCCTGAGCCTCGAAGGACTGTTCGAAAAAATGAAGGACGGTGAAATCAAGGACCTCAACCTGATTTTGAAAGCCGATGTCCACGGATCCATCGAAGCCCTGAAAGACTCGCTGGTAAAACTGAGCAACGAAGAGGTTAAAATCAACATCGTCCATTCCGCCACCGGCGCGATTACCGAATCGGACATATCGCTGGCGGCGGTCTCCAACGCCATTATCGTCGGCTTCAATGTGCGGCCGACCGCCAAAATACAGGATCTGGCGCTGGAAGAGAATGTCGACATCCGCTATCACAATGTAATTTATGACGTCATCAACGAAATCCGCAATGCCATGCTGGGCCTGATGTCGTCCACCTTCGAGGATCGAACCCTGGGCTGGGCCGAGGTTCGCGATGTCTTCCATATTCCCAAAATCGGAGCGATCGCCGGATCCTACGTTACGGACGGCAAGATCGAGAGAGGCCGGCGCGGCCGTCTGCTGCGGGAAGGTGTGGTCGTTTATGACGGCAAGATCTCATCGCTCAAACGCTTCAAGGACGATGTAAAGGAAGTGCAGAACGGATACGAGTGCGGCATCGGTATTGAAAACTATAATGACATTAAGGTCGGTGATGTCCTCGAATGCTACTATGTGGAGGAAATCCGACCGGAAATGGCCTAACGATGGTTGTCGGTACGGGTCGGATAACACTGCGGATCCACGAATGCCGTTCCCTGAAGGAAAAGCGGCGCATCGTTAAAGCCGTTATCCGCAGAATTCAAAACACCTTCAACGCCTCCGTGGCGGAAGTGGGGGCCAACGACCGGTATCAACGGGCCGAGATCGGTTTTTCCTTGATCGGAACCGATCGCCGGGTTATCAACGCCAAAATAGACCACATTGTAAACCTGGTCGACGAAATGGGGTTGGCGGAGATATTGGACAGCGAAATGGAGATGATCAATCTATGAAATCCTTTACCCGGAAGGAAAGGGTCGGCGGTTTGATCCAGCGTACCCTTTCGGAGATCCTCATCAAGGGGATCAAGGATCCGCGCCTTGAGGGTGTCTCCATCACGGATGTCAGAATGTCCAGCGATCTGAAGACCGCCAATGTCTACTTTGTGACACCAGGGGGCAGCGCCCGCTGCGAAGATGCACTGGCGGGTTTTCAAAGTGCGGCGGGCTATGTGAAACGCCGCCTTGGGCAAACCCTGGAATTGCGCTACATGCCGGTGCTGCGGTTTTTTTACGACGCATCAATCGACTACGGCACCCACATCGACCAATTACTGAAGCGCGCCATGGACGATCATGAAACAACGGATCATTCAACAACTGAAAAATAGCAGCGGGGTGCTGGTGGCATCCCACATCAATCCGGACGGCGATGCCATCGGTTCGCTGACGGCGATGGGGATGGCGCTGGAATCCATGGGTGTTCGGACGCTGCTGCACAACGAAAGCCCCATTCCGGCGGTGTACCGGTTTCTACCGGCTGTGGACCGCATCCGGCAGCGGCTTGACGCGGACGGCATCGACGGTGTGGATACCGCCGTGATTCTGGACTGCGGTGATTTGCCGCGTATCGGCGAAGCGGCGGCACTGCTGGGCGACGGCGTGTGTATTGTCAACATCGACCACCACATCACCAACACGGCCTTCGGTGATCTCCAGTTGATCGACGCACAGGCCTGTGCCACGACTGAAATCCTGTTTGACCTGCTAAAGAGCATGGCGGTTCCTTTTACCAGGGATGTGGCGACATCCATCTACACGGGTATCGTTACCGACACCGGTTCGTTCCGGTTTTCCAACACCAACCGGGCGGCGTTTTCGATCTGTGAAGAAATGGTTCGCCTGGGCGTCACCCCTTACGAAGTGGCGCGCCACCTTTACGGCACCTACTCTCTGGGTCGCATCAAGCTGCTCAACCGGGCCCTGGATTCCATCGAAATATCGCAGAACGGGCGATTGTCCATGATGACCCTGACCGACGACATGCTCGAGGAGACCGGAACCCATCCGGAGGACGCAGACGGCCTGATCAACTATGCCCGCAGAATAGAGGATGTAAAAATTGCAGCCCTGATACAGGAGCAACGATACGGCAAATCAGAACAGCACAACGGTTCCCAAAAGTATCATGTGAGCCTGCGTTCAGACGGGTCGGTGGACGTCGCGTCTATCGCCGCCGGCTTCGGCGGCGGCGGGCACACCAATGCGGCGGGTTTCTGCATCGAAACCACGCTGAGTGAATTGAAGGCGACGATTGTCGAAATTTCCAAAACGATTTGAGCGCAACGGGACGACATATGGACGGTGTTCTGGTGGTCGACAAGCCCCCGAACATGTCGTCGGCAAAAGTGGTCAGCCTGGTCAAGCACGTGACCGGCGCCGCGAAAGCGGGCCATACCGGCACGCTGGATCCCTTTGCGACCGGCGTTATGATCTGCTGTCTCAACCGGGCGACGCGTCTGGCGCGATTTTTTCTGCACGCGGACAAGCAATACGAGGCACTCCTTCAACTGGGGGTTGAAACCGACACCCAGGATGCCACCGGCAACGTCACCGCTGCAAATGCAGTCCCGGCGTTTTCCCCGCCCCGGTTGACAGCGGTGCTGGAACGATTTGTCGGCCCGATAGAGCAGGCGCCGCCGGTATACTCCGCCCTCAAACACCACGGTGTGCCGCTTTATAAACTGGCCCGTCAGGGCCGGCCGGTGCAAAAGCCGGCCCGGCGCGTCGTCATTCATGACATTCGTCTTTTGGAAATGCAGCTGCCGTGCCTGCGGCTGTCGATATCGTGCACGAGCGGCACCTACATTCGGACGCTCGGGGCGGATATCGGCAGCGCGCTTGGATGCGGCGGTCATCTCAAACAGCTGAAGCGGACGGCGAATGCCGGTTTCAGTATTGAGGAAGCCGTCGATCTGGCGCATCTGAAAGAAAACGGCCTGTCAGCGATGATGGACATGGCGGCTTCCCTGCGGCAACTGCCCGGGGTTTACGTCGACAAAGACACGGCGCGCGCTGTTTTGCAAGGGATTCCGCTTGCGTCGGATCATCCGGTCCTGTCATCGGCCGGAACGGGTTTTGTCAAGGTCCTGGATGAGGCGGGACGTCTGCTGGCGGTGCTGGAAAGGAAAAAGGTGCCGCCGCGCTGTGATTATTGTTGTGTTTTCCCTTAATCGGTAGCAGAATTGAGATGTTGAATCGACACTCGGAAAAAACAGGAGGCAAAAGAAAGTGGTATTGACGACCGAAGACAAAAGGGCATTGATCGACAAATACAGAACGCACGAATCAGATACCGGTTCGCCGGAAGTTCAGATCGGGCTGCTCACGCATCGCATTCAGTATCTGACCGAGCATTTGAAAGTGCACAAAAAGGACCACCACTCCCGGCGCGGGCTGCTGATGATGGTCGGCAGACGTCGGCGGCTGCTGAATTATGTTAAAAACAATGACGTAAAACGCTACCGGGATATCATTGAGACTCTGGGTCTCAGACGATAGCCGCCTCGGATACGGCCGAGCCTTTGGTTGCCTTTCAAAGGCCGCTGGACGCGGTGGTTCACAGCGGTCGTCGTTACTCCCGACAACCAATGCACGACATGCGCTGCAACCCTATATTTTATTCCCGGAACGTCGGGTGGACCGGGTGAGGAATTGAACATGGAAATTACACTGAAAGCCAATATCGGCGGCAAAAGCCTCTCCATACAGACTGGTAAAGTCGCCAAGCAGGCGTCTGGTGCGGCTGTGGTGCAGTACGGTGACACCATCGTACTGGTGACCGCCGTCGCCTCTACCGAGGAGCGCAATGTCAATTTTTTGCCGCTCTCCGTTGAATATCAGGAAAAAATTTATGCGGCCGGGCGCATTCCGGGCAATTACTTCCGGCGGGAAATCGGACGTCCCAGTGAAAAGGAAACCCTGACCGCACGTCTCATCGATCGGCCGATACGGCCGCTGTTTCCCAAGGGCTACAAATTTGAGACCCAGGTCATCGCCACGGTTCTGTCCATGGATCAGGAAAACGATCCGGACGTTATATCCATGGTGGGCGCTTCGACCGCTTTGGTGCTGTCCGACATACCGTTCGCAGGCCCCATTGCCAGCGTCCGCGTCGGGCGTATCGACGGGGAGCTGAAAACCAACCCCACCATCAGCGAACTGACGTCATCGGACATCAATATCATCGTGGCCGGTTCCAAAACCGGCGTGGTGATGGTGGAAGGCGGCGGCGACATCGTGGCGGAAAAAGACATGCTGGAGGCCATTTACTTTGGTCATAAAGCCCTCCAGCCCCTGATCGACATACAGGAAAAATTGCAGGAGACGACCGGGAAGCCGAAACGCGTTTTTGTTCCGCCGCAGATTGATGCACAGCGTGCGCAGGAGATTGAATCCCGCTACGCCGACCGCCTGCGGGAAGCGATCCTGATCCCGACCAAAGTCGAACGCCAGAACGCTGTCCGCGCTCTAAAGGCGGTGGCTTGCGAAGAAGCAGCCGACGCCGACGCCGACGGAGGCGGGGACGTCGTCGCCACTTTTGAAAGCATGCAGAAAACGATCTGCCGTGATCTTGTTCTAAAGGAACAGCGCCGCATGGACGGTCGCAGGTTCGACGAGATTCGGCCCATCGAATGCAACGTCGGCATTCTGCCGCGGCCGCACGGATGTGCACTGTTCACGCGGGGCGAAACCCAGGTGCTGGGGGTGTTGACCCTCGGCTCCGGACCGGATGAACAGCGGGTCGAGACCCTCAGCGGCGAGGAGTTCCGGCCGTTCATGCTGCACTACAACTTTCCGCCGTTTTCCGTGGGTGAAGTCAAACGCATCGGAGGACCCAGCCGCAGGGACATCGGGCATGGCGGGCTGTCCACCCGTTCTCTGGAGCGGGTTCTGCCGGACAAGGAAACCTTTGACTATACGATCCGCATTGTTTCGGAAGTGCTGGAATCCAACGGATCATCTTCCATGGGGACGGTTTGCGCGGGTACGCTGGCCTTGATGGACGGCGGCGTGCCCATCAAAGCTCCGGTTTCCGGCATTGCCATGGGTCTGGTCAAGGAAGGGGATCAAGTCGTTATTTTGTCTGATATCCTCGGCGATGAAGACCACACCGGCGACATGGATTTCAAGGTTGCCGGCACCAAGGACGGCATCACCGCCCTGCAGATGGACATCAAGGTTCATGAATTGCCGCGGAACATTCTGGAGAGGGCCCTTGCGCAGGCCCGGGAGGGGCGTCTGCATATCCTGGAACAGATGCTCAGCGCCCTTGAGAAACCGCGCGACCAGATTTCACCGTTCGCCCCCAAAATTGTCACGATTCAAATCAATCCGGACAAAATTCGCGAGGTCATCGGCCCCGGCGGGAAAGTCATTCGGGGGTTGCAGGCGGAAACCAACACCAGGATTGAAATCGAAGACACCGGTACCGTCAAAATCGCCGCCAACACGACCGAAGACGGCGAGGCCGCCAAAAAGTCCATTCTCGCCATTGTCCAGGAACCGGAAGTCGGGATCATCTATGAGGGCCCGGTGGTAAAGACAACCGACTTCGGCGCTTTTGTGCAGATATTGCCCGGCACCGACGGCCTGGTGCACATTTCGCAGCTGGCCAACTACCGCGTAAAAAAGGTAACAGACGTGATTCACGAAGGCGATATCGTGAAGGTGAAGGTCCTGGAAATCAACCGTGACGGGAAAATCCGTCTCAGTATGAAAGCCGTGGATGACGATCAGAAAACATCAGGTTCGCATTAAATGCAAAAAACGGTTCTCTCAAACGGCATCCGCATCGTCACCCAGCCCATGGACCATGTGCGATCGGTGAGCATGGGGGTGTGGGTGGCGGTCGGTGCCCGGGATGAAACGCCGGCCGAGAACGGGCTGTCGCACCTGATCGAGCATCTGATTTTCAAGGGAACGCAGAAGCGCTCGGCCTTTCAGATCGCCAAGGAATTCGATGCCATCGGCGGCCAGACCAACGCGTTCACCTCCATGGAGTACACCTGCTACCATGCGCGGGTCATAGACGCGCATCTTTATACCATGGTCGACATCCTGTCCGACATTTTTCTCAACTCCCGGTTTGATCATGACGACCTGTTGAAAGAACGTCCGGTCATACTGCAGGAAATCGGCATGGTGGAGGACAGTCCCGACGATTACATCCACTTGCTTTCCGGCATGAATTTCTGGGGCGACCATCCTCTGGGACGTTCCATTCTGGGAAGCCGGGAGAATATTCTGCGTTTTGACGCCGGCGCCATCAAAGCCTTTTTTCACCGCCTCTACCAGCCGGACCGCATCGTCATTTCGGCAGCCGGCAACCTGGATCATCAGGAATTCGTGGACCTGGTCGG
>Ga0180430_10003828_pt1 | contig 12891 bp, 7 predicted proteins | sample SS_ome_9_FD_132999 | JGI IMG/M metagenome (GOLD analysis project Ga0180430, IMG submission 132999) | Hypersaline lake sediment archaeal communities from the Salton Sea, California, USA - SS_1_S_2 metaG | ecosystem: Environmental > Aquatic > Non-marine Saline and Alkaline > Hypersaline > Sediment... | reverse complement strand
CAATGCAGGCAGCCTCTGGTGGGACGAGAGCCTCAGCTTGCACCGCGCGCAGAACGACCTGGGTTACATCCTATCGGGCCACATCGATTTTGGGGGCTTTGAGACTGTCGACCAGCACCCGCCGCTCTACTTTTTGCTGCTTTCGGCCTTTACTCGATTGTTCGGTGAGTCTGACCTTGTACTGCGTCTTCCCTCAGCCCTGTTCGCCGCATCGCTGGTGCCCCTGGTCTATGCCTGCGCCTGTGAGCTGACCGACAAGCGTGGCGCCTTGGCTGCCTCGACCTTGGCGGCACTCTCGCCCATGCTCCACTGGTATGGGCGCGAGGCCCGCATGTACACCATGGTTGCAGCGCTGGCGGCCTTTACATTGCTCTGCACACTACGAACACTACGCCGCTCGACAGGAAACAGAACGACGAGCACCCGGTGGTTGCTGGCGGGCCTCATCTCGGCCTGCGCGACTCTGGCGACGCAGTACCTGTATGCCCTCAGCCTCGCCGCATTGGCGCCGCCGTGCCTGCTCTATTGGCGACAAAGTGCCCAAAAGCCCGACCGCCCCTTGAAGAGCCCCTGGTTGATCTTGGGCGCCGCATTGTTGCTAGTCGCCACGCTGACAGTGTTTGCGCTGCAGGTGCTCCGCCAGATACCATCCTTGGCGACACTGCGAACGCACGTGGCCCTCCCGATTATCGTCCGCGACATGTTCAATTCCTTCGCCGTGGGCCTGTCCTGTAACCTGCGTCAGTCGTGGCCCATCACGCTCCTGTTCGCGATGGTTTGGGTGTTCGGCATCTATGCCACGCTCATACCGACGCAAGGGGAATCCAACCCATCCCGCGCCATGCGTCTCGCCAACGCTGTCCTACTGGCTGGCGGCGTGCTCATTCCCGCCGTGCTGCTTTGGGGTTTCTCATTCGTCAGCCCGGTGTACACCAACAGCCGCTACCTGATCACTTGCGCTCCCCTGTTTTATGTCACCTTGGGAATCGCAAGCAGCCGGATCGCCCAGGGGCGACGGTCCCTCGGAACCACCGTCTTGATGTTGCTTTTGGTCGGCACCGGCTACTCACTGATGCGCCTCTACGTGGACCCCTACTACCGCGTCAAAGAGGACTATGCCGGGGCCGTCGCCCTCATCGCCCGAGGCGAACGACCTCACGACCTGATCCTGGTCAACGGCCCCGAGAATCTGACCGCCTTTCAGCACTACTACCAAGGGCCAGGAACCGTCTTGGCGCTTCCACGAGCGTCCATGTCCTCCGATGAGCTAGAATCCGAGCTCGGCGCTGCCATCGAGCAGTATGATCGTGTCTGGCTACTCCGCGCCAGAACGGCCATCTCTGACCCCGAGCTATCCGTTGCCGATTGGCTCGAGAACCACGCCATGCGCACCTTGTTCTCTGGATTCCCGAGTTGTGGCAACTATATTCGGGTCATAGCCTTTGAGCTCTCGCCGTTCGACCCCGCTACCGAGTGCGAGCCGCGCTGGGTTCTCGACGACCAACTCGCTCTCCACCAGATCAGCCTCATGTATCGTGACGCATCCGGTTCTATCAACGAACAGACCATCGCGACAGGGCAACCCAGAGCGATCAGCATCCCCGCCGGTACGCTTCTCAGCCTTCGGATGACCTGGGAGCCGATGCAAGAACTTGCCGATCTGCGCGTCTCTCTGCGACTAGTTCGTGACGGCGAAACCTGGACTCAGCAGGACCAGACGCCTTTCCTCTACCTGCCTAGCAGCGAATGGCCCCTTGGCCAAACGGTACGCCAAGCGGCCGATCTTGGCCTGCCTGCCGACCTTCCCGCGGCGGGCTACACACTGGAGATGGTGGTCTATCGCGCCGAGGACGGCATCCCGCTGATCGACCCTGCCACAGGGCGCCCCGCTCTCGACCTCGGGCCCATCGAGATCGTTCAGCCATTGGATTACAAAGCCCAGATCAAGGCTGTGACCATGCCGCCGGCGCCGGGGCTGCCAGTGTCCTTTGGCGACCTTGCCCTCTCCGGTCTCGTGCTCCCTGACCGCGCTCTCAAGCCCGGAGACACGCTGATCATCGAGATGTCATGGCTCGCATTGAGCGACGACGCACCCCCGATGGTCGCTGTCATCAACCTTTGCGACGAGCAGGGAGAGGTCTATCATAGCGAATCGCAGGAACCCTCCGGCGCAGGCTACCAGACGACCGACTGGCCCAAAGATCGCACCATTCGCGGCCGGATCCGCCTCACCCTCCCTCCCGATACGCCGGCGGGCACGCACTCGGTGCATCTGCTCGTCTATGACGCCGCCAATGCCCGCTATCTCCCTCTTCGGCGTTTAGGGGTGCCGATGCCGACTCGCGACCTGAGTCTGGGAAGCATCATGGTGCGATAGCCGCTCACGACCTAGCAGCTCAGCGCAGGATCGACTACAATCTGGCAACGGTTGCGATGACTTTGCCAAGTGCTTGGAGGCCAATGTCCCGGAGGAAATCGAAACAGAACCTGGGGGCCTGGGGCGAGGCACGCGCCTGCCGCGAACTGGAAAGGCGGGGCTATGTGATCCTCGACCGCAACTGGCGGTGCGCCCAGGGCGAGGTCGATATTGTGGCGCGTGACGGTCCCACCTATGCCTTTGTCGAGGTCAAGACGCGCCGCACACATCTAGAGTCACCGCTCCATGCAATGCGTCCAGCCAAGGTGGGCCGCCTGGTGCGTCTGGCCGAGAGCTATCTCGCCCAGGACTCGGTTCAACCCGGATCGTGGCGCATCGACTGGGTCGGTATTCAGGTAACCTCCGACAGCGAGCAGGCCGATGTCACTGTGATTCAGGGCATCGGCGCGGACGTCTAGCAGATGTCAGACCACTGCGGACCCCTCATCGCAATCATCGGCCCGACGGCCGTAGGCAAGACCGCCCTCTCCATCGCCCTAGGGCGCCGTCTCAAGGGCCAGGTCGTTTCGGCCGACTCGCGGCAGATATATCGTCGCATGGACATTGGCACCGCCAAGGCCACGCCCGAGGAACAGGCCCTCCTACCACACCATCTCCTCGACATCGTCGAGCCGGACGACGTGTTGACGCTGGCCCAATACCAGGCGCTGGCCTATAACGCCATTGACGCCATCCTGACCCAGGGTGACCTGCCGTTACTCGTCGGAGGAACGGGCCAGTATGTGCGGGCTGTTCTGGAGGGCTGGACCATTCCCGAGATACCACCGGACCAGACGCTCCGCGCCGAGTTGGAGCGCGTCGCAGACCAAGAAGGAATCCAGGCCCTTCACAGTCGGCTTGAGGCCGTCGATCCGGTGGCCGCCGCCCGAATCGATGCGCGCAATGTCCGTCGCGTCGTTAGAGCGCTGGAAGTACACACGCTGACGGGCCAGCCTATCTCCGATCTGCAGCGCAAAGACCCACCGGGCTATGACGTGCTGCAAATCGGACTGACCATGGAACGCAGTCTACTCTACTCGCGTATAGACACACGGATCGATCGCATGGTGGCTGAGGGACTGGTCCAAGAGGTTGCCAGTCTGCTGGGGCGGGGCTATGGCCCCGAGTTGCCTTCCATGACCGGCCTGGGCTACCGTCAGATTGTCCAGCATCTGCAAGGCCAGATCGAGCTCGCAGAGGCCATTCGCCTCTGCAAACGCGCTACTCGCCGCTTTGTGCGACAGCAGTACAACTGGTTCCGGCTCGCCAACCCAGACATTCACTGGTACGACCTCGGCGAGGCGCCCTTGGTGGACCCTGGCGGCCAGATTCTGAATGACGCTCTGGTGGACCGCGTCCGGTCGTTCACGGACTCGACAACACGGACACGACCGTCCATGGAGGACAGATAGCTTATGTCGCTGAGTCAAGTGACTGAACCCAACCGGCGCTCTGTGTCTCTGTTCCTACTGGTCGTGGCGATCATTGCGGTCGCCGTGGCAGCCAACTGGCTGCAGAACCGCCAGACTGTGTTGGCCAGCAATGCCCAGTTGCACGTGATCGGCGGACAGGCCACAGTTACCCGCGCCGACGCCGGCAGCCAATCGCTCGCTCCGGGACACGCCCCGGTGACCATGCAGAGCGCAGACGGTCTCGAGACCGCCGACGAGTCACAAGCACTGATCGCCTGTGGCGAGTTGGCACGCGTCGAAATCGCGGCGGATAGCGCACTGTCTGTTCTTGAGATATCCATGGCCGGTGTACCACGCAGAGTATCACTGGGCATCGCCCTCGAGCGCGGCACGATTGCCTTGCGCACAGAGGAGACGCTGCTATCCCAAGCCACCATCCGCGTCGAGACGCGGGTCGCCAGCGTGACACAGATCGCCGGCATCGTATCCTGCCAGTATGATGGCGATGAACTACTACGCGTATCCGTCTATGAGGGACAGGCCACTGTCAGCATGGGGGACCAGTCAGTCCAGTTGAGCGCTGGACAAGAGAGCGAGGTCCGTCTCGGACAGACGCTCGCCGCTCAACCCCTTGCCGGCGCCGCCCCAGAGGAATTGACGGTACCCCAGAACCAACCGGGCCTCTCGGCAGTCTCAGTCGACAGCAGCGCCGTGGCCACTCCCGATCAGCTCTTTGAGCAGAACAATCCAGCGCCGGCATCGAGCGACGACACAAGGATACACACTGTGCGTCAGGGCGAGACGCTCTATAGCATTGCGCGTGAGTATGGCGTCGGTTGGGAGACCATCTGGGAAGCCAACAAACAGCACCTGTTGCGCCCCGATCTGATCAAGGTCGACCAACAGCTCATCATCCCCGAGCCCTAGCCCCACCTAGCGCATGACGAGGGGCAGGTCGAGCCAGTGGGCCGCCGCCGGCGCAGTCGGCTCCGTTGTGGGTGTCGGGTCGGTAGAATAGACGCCGCTCGTACTGGAATTGCCCGCCAAGTCCCTAGCCGTCAATCGCACCACCTGTCCTGGCACACTGGGTAGCGTGACTCGCACTTGCTCGGTAACACCATCCACTACCTCTTGGCCAACCCTCTCCCAGTCAGACCAGCTGATACCCTCGTCCGCCGACAGTCCATACTGGATACTACCAGCTTCCAGACCGGACGTTGCGTCCTGAACGCTCACCACACCTGACTCGACGAGTCGCCATTCGGGCCCCTCGCTGTCCAGGCCAATCTCGAGATCAACCACCAGGCCATTCCCGGCCTGATCGACAAACCGTACCAGGACAGGATAGCGCCCTTGCCCTGGGGGCAGCGTCACGTCAAGGGCGGAGACCATCACCTGCAGAGGCTCGTAGACCGCTACACGATCCAGATAGAGATCGCCCATACCGCTGTACCAAGTTCGGAACTCGAGGCCATCGGGTTCGCCCGAGCTCTCGCAGGTCGGCCATCGGCTGTCGTAGGAAAGTGCCAGCGCGATCTCGTGATAGTCGGCACTCGCGAGGTCGCGCCCACTCAACGTCCGAGCGGCATACACGCGCGAACCACGGTCATCTGCAACGTCGAGCGTCGCCAGCCCAAGCTGTGACCCGGTTTCAGGAGAGCGGAGTCGGAAATGCACTGCATAGTCCGACCAGCTCGGCAGATCGCAGGTATAGGGTCCGTACCAGCCTCCGGGCTCATCTACGCCGGACCTACCGGCCATGGCCCAGCCATTGGACGCCAAAACATCGGGGACCACACGCCCCTGCCCCGGGTCAACCGCTAGGGCTTCCCCCTCCCAGACCCAGCCGGGGCACACCTGGAACTGATCGGCGTCCGATGACAGCGCGAGTCGCACGACCCTTTCACGTGACCACAGAGGACCGCTTGCCGTGCCACTGGGCGCCGTGTTGTCCACACCAATAGACACCTCGTCACTCAGCGCTCCAGTGCCGTTGGCCGCCTCCAAGCGCAACCGATGCGGCCCATCGGGGGTAGCAGTGCTATTCCACTTGAAGACGCGCTCCGTTCCATCGCCGCGCCACAGGAGATGATCATCGAGGTAGAGGCAAGTCTCGGTAATCGCGCAGCTCAGGGTCATGGCCACTTCCACCACACCAGATAGCTGCTCGCCATCAGATGGCTGGCTCAACCAACCCTTGGGCGGCATGGCCCCCGCCCGTTGGACTACACGCTCACGAACAGTCTCTACCACTGCCAAAAGCTCGGGGCTACTACAGCCATCGGTCTGGACTGCGGCGTGCGCCGACAAAGCCGGAATACGCCGGTCAACCAACGGCACCGTCTGCCGCGGTTCGATCAGATGGTCGACACACAGCCAGGCCACCAGATCGACCAACGCATCGACCATGGCTTCCGGGGCGCCCCCCAGATCTCCAACCAGAGCGATACCCAGACTGCCATAGTCGTACACACCCGCGTGCCGCCCCACGGCCGTATCGCCTCCTGCGCATCCCTGATAGATCGTGCCATCAGAATCCACCAGCCAGTTGTAGCCAATATCGCCCCACGCGAGGTACTCTGCCTGGTGGGCTGCCAAGCATCGGACATAGTCGGCGAGATCGCCCGCACCGGCAAGATCCACCTGATGAAAAAGAATAACGCGCGGAGTACGCGTCTCTACCGACATCGGTTCGCTGACTTGCTCCAGCCACCAGGCCGCCCGCGATGCCAGTTCCGGACGGCCTCGCGGCCCTTCCGGATCCAGCGCTAGGTCAGCCGCACTCGAACCCCCGGAACCGTCCAGGCAGACGATCTCGACGCTCTCGATGGTGCTGGCATCTGTCACCCCCTCCAAAACCAAGGCGTACTGCACCCAGCGCCCTGCCAGGGGCATCAGCGCGCTATGCCAACGGCGATGCCGTTGCGGGTCATCCAGCGCCTTGGAACAGGAATGCCATTCGCCCCATACCAGACCGTCCGAACTGGTCCGAAGCGAGCAGATCGGTACATTGCCGACGAAATCGCCGTATAGCCGAACGCCCACGCACTGGAACGCTTCACTAGCCTGCATCGCCGGCGAGACATACCGCCCCGCGAGATATCCTTCGGAGACATGCAACGCCCCGTCTCCCAGCGCAGTGGCCACCGTACCAATGTGCTCACCCAGGGCCCAGTCGGCCAGCGAAGAGTCGAGCAGACGCTGATAGCGCACGGCAGGAGCCGGATTGGGCACCGGCGGCGGGGTCGGAACCGACGTCGCTGCTGCAACACTGGGACCAGGAAAAGCGGAGGCAACCGGCACCCTGGAGACATGTCCATAGCTGTCATCAAAGTAGAACTGAAAGCTATGCTCCCCGGCCTCGAGCTCCGTGGCCAGCCGATAGCGCGCTTGGCCACCCGACCATCCGCCTACGGCGTCCAACGCTAAAGCATGTCCATCGACTAGCACATGTGCTGCGGCAGGGGGCTCGACGAGCTCGCTCGAGTAGGTCGCTTCATAGACATACTCGGTCTCTGTCGTCCCCGAGAGAGGAAGAACCATCGCCCCACTAACGCGCCCAGCGGACACTGGACTAACCGAGATGCCGCTGTAATAGTACTTGAGGATATCGGCATAGCCCGCTCCCTGCTCGGCGAGTGCCTTGGCACCATACTGGCACATCCCCACGCCGTGCCCCCACATCGCGTCCCAGCCACAGGGGCAGGTCACTGAGCGACAATAGGGTAGATAGCCGCCCCAGACCGACTCGCTAGTACGTGTCTGACCGTCGCAGTGAGCAAAAAAGAAGGCCCGAATGATGTCGCCCTGGTAGGTACCGACCACGCCGTGGGTCTCGTCCACGGCCAGGTCAGTGGTCTCATAGTGGATTGGGCTCCAGACCTGGCAGTGTACTGTCGTACAGACGTCCGCCCTCTCGTCGGCATGAGCGTGCGACGTGGCGGCATAGCTTCTGGCAGCAACGGCCTGGGCCTTGAGCGCCTCCATGGGCCATCCGGGGTACATCTCCTGCCCCACCACGCCCTTGAGATAGTCGTCCATCGCCAGAACGACCACTGTTCCGTCGGGCATCAACACGCGCAACGAGGCTGGGACCTGTTGCACACCGGTCAGGCCGAATCCCCTCTCGACAGTCACGCCTGCATCCAGGGCCTGACCCTTCTGAGCCAACCTCGCTTCCAGCAGCGCGGCCTGCTCGGGGCTCGGATCGCGGGGCATCAGCTCGATGTCCAGGACCAACCAATCGTCCGCGACCGTTGCCCCCCGATAGGTCATCCCGACAAAGCCCTCTGCCGAGAGAGCAAGGTCGTACTGCCCCACACCAAGCCCCAAGGCATAGAGGCCGTCCGCATCCGTCTCTCGCGTTTGGCCCCCTGCCTGCACTGACACGCCCGACACAGGTTGTCCCGTGGCGGCATGGGTGACGCGCCCCCGAACACCCACTCCGTTCTCTTCAGCCCAGGCCGCCCTCTGCGGTGCAACAAGCGCCAGCATTGCCACCATGGCCATGATGCGCAGGCGGGTTATCATCGACGATCCCCCGACGCCAGCCGGTGTGCCCATCGCGTGGGCTCCGGAAGACGTACGCCACGCCCGCAGGCCAACACCAAATCGATGGCACTCTGCAGCGACACGCGGTTCCCCACGGACACATAAAGAGGCCTTACGCCGCTGCGCGTCCGGACCACAGCCCCGATTCGTTCGTCGCGATCCGTCAGCGGAACCCAAGTTCCCCGTTCTCTTGCCAACCCAGGATGTTCGCCGCAGAGTCGCGATTTGGCACATCCGACCGTGGCCGTATCGGTCAGAATCCCCAGGTGTGTTGCCAGGCCCATGCGTCGCGGATGAGCATAGCCCTGACCATCGTAGAGATAGACGTCTGGTTCGTGGCAGAGGCTCTCCATAGCAGCCAAGATGGCCGGCGCCTCGCGCCAGGTCAAGAGCCCCGGCACATATGGGAACCGTGCTGGCTTCTCCGCGACACAGCTATCGACCAATTCCATCTCCGGAAAACTAAAGACAGCGATTGCGGCCCGGGCTGCACCACCGTGCAAGCCGACATCAACCCCAGCGACCAGACGCGGAGGAGATCGCCAGTCATCGTCCAGCCGGACATGGGCGACCATCTCTCGCTGGATGACCACAGCCTCTTTGGGCGTGGCCGCCCAATCACACTCGACAACCGCTCTCGGCATCCGTCATACCACCTAGTTGATCGATGGCGCATGTCGCCGATAGAGACGAGCATACAGACCGGCCGGGCCATCGATCCCGTCGGTCTTCCAGGCCTGCGCCGTCTTGCTCACCAAAAAGGCAACATTCTGCGGGCCGCCCACCCCACCGTGGCATGCCCACTGCTTTTCAAAACTCACGACCTCGCCCGTCTCGTGCTGGATCGCACCGAAAAGCAGCAGATCACCGGACTCGGGGAACCGCGCCAACCGGTAGAGGTCATCTGCCAAGACCCGCCGATTCGCCAGCCCTGCAAGTGGGTCGCTACCTCGAACATCGTACCCGCGCCCCTGCGATTGCGGCCCACCGTAGGTCAGCACACCCTCCGATCCGACAACCACCACGTCTCCACCTTGTCGCCCGGCAACCATCCCAATTCCGGGATGGGCAGCGAGTTTGGCCACCAGGTCCGGGCTGGCCTGCATGATCTCGTCCATGTCCATCTGCCATTCGGCAGCGTGCAGATAGAGATGCGACAGCGGTCCCGAGCTACTCACCACGCCGCCGGCTTCCTCAAGTGGCACCGCTCCTGCTGGCAGCGGTCGTCTGCGGACGATCACACGCCTCAGGCGGCGGGAAATGGCTCTCACCAGTCGCGACCTGCGGTCGACGATCTCGGCAAGCTCCTCGGCAAAATAGTGGGCCTGCAGAGAGGGAACAGATTCTGTGCCTCGTGCATCGACGACCCGTTGCTGCCCCATGGCTGCGATGGTTTGGCCCAACGTCCGACCGTAGGCCAGCTCAAAAGGGACCGAGGCGGTCATCCCGTGATCCGAGAGAAGGTATAGGTCGTACTCGCGCGCTAGAGCAAGACGAAGAAAGCGCTCTATCTGACGAATGCGCGTGTCGATGGCATGCAACGCGCGCATCGCCGGCTTGGCGACCACACCATAGTGGTGGGCCACCTCGTCATAGCCATAGTAAGTAGCATAGATGGCCGGCACCCCCCGATAGATGTCGACGAGGATGCAGAACGTTTCGATCTCCCGTAGGACAACGTTGGCCATGACGCGTAAAAAGGGGAATGCACGCTGTAGTGGACGCACCATATCCCGGCGCAGTCGGGCCATACTTCGCTGCACCAGATCGGTCAGATACTCCCAGATCGACAGCCAAGCCATCTTGACCGTACGCAGAGGATTGAGAGCGAACAGGGCAAAAAAGCCTATGCCCCGTACCTGGGCGAAAAACGACTGGCCACCCACAGAACCCAAGGTAAACAAGGAAAGCTCAGCGCCGCCATCGACCATGTTCATATAGCTCGAGCCCCCCTCAAGCAGGCCATCATGCTCTTGCCTGAGGCGCTCCTGCACGCCGCGCATCACAGCGGGCGAACTGCACACCATCGGCCGATGCAGCGCCTTGTCATACCAGCGATACCCAGCAATGCCCTCACTGCTCCCAAAGAGCAGCGCGCTCTGGACGGCCGGCGTAGTACAGGGGAGACCCGGGTTCCACGCCACCATCGTATAGTCGTCGCGCAACAATCGCTTGATCGTGGGGGCATAGCCATGGTCCATGGCCCATCGCAGGTGCGGTTCTGCGACGCCATCGACCTGGATCACGACAAAGCCACGGCGCGAGGAAGGAGCCGAACGAACGAGTCCAAGCCGTCGGGTGATCGCGCCAAACCGAAAGGCGTAGTAGTTGCCGAGGACCACGGCAAGCAGATCGAGGATACCCTGGACAAGGCGTCCCACAGCTACGAGGCTATCACGCAGAGCATCTCGCAAGGCGTTCACGGATTTCGGCGTCCCTCAGGTCTGCACCACCGAGTTTTCGCCCCCAAAGGGGTTGGGGGCATAGCGGTCCGCCTGCCAGTCGTTCTGCCAGACCTTGCCGTCGAGGAGATAGCGAAACTGGTAGGCCCGCCCCCTTGCCAGCTCGAGTTCAAGCTGCCAATAGTCCGGGTTGCCATTACGTGTCATAGGATGACTGGAGCGATTCCAATCATTGAAATCCCCGACCACGTGCACTTGTCGCGCAAGCACATTGGCTGGAAACAGAAAAGTAACGCGGACCCTATCGGAACTCGATCCCTTGCGCTTTTCGATCACTGGCTGCGTGACCTCCTGTGACACCATTGTCGTGCGACGATGCGGCAATCCAATCATGCCATCCGACGCGCACCCATTATAAGGGCGATCCAGTGCCCACGCAAGCGTCCGGGCCCCCGGCCCGACCCCTTGACAGCACCCACCCGAGCGTTATAATCAACGATACCCAAAGGAAGAGGCGCGCGATTGCCTCGCCCACTCGCAGACTGGTAATCCGGTCGATGGATCTGCCCTCCCCCAAAGATATGACCCTACCATCGACCGTGGGAGCATGGATGGCCGCCAAACAGAGATGTCCCAAATGCAATGCGCTCAATGACCGGAATAGCTCCGCATGCGCATCTTGCGGCGCACCCCTCGTTCAAGTCTGTGCCGTCTGCGGCACTGTGCGCCCCTGGTATGTGGCGCGCTGCAACCGCTGTGAGAGCGAATCACAGGATTCCGGCGAGTTCTCTCGCCTGTTCCAGACGACTGCCAGCAGCCTGATCCGAGATCGCTACGTCGTCCGAGAGACCATCCACTCGTCCGGCATCAGCACAGTCTACCGAACTGTCGATGCTGCCCATCCCACCGAAAACTACATCGTCAAAGCCTATTCCACGGTCGCGCTCTTCCGAGCCCGCGAGCGTCGCGAATGCCTATCGGCCGTTGAGAGCGCACTGCGCCAGTGGCGGTCCTGTGACCATCCGTCACTGCCCAAGATCATCGAGACCTTTGACTCGGGCGAGCGCTTTTTCGTCGTCTGCCAGCACATTGATGGACTGGGCCTCGACCAGATTATCGAGCATCCGCAGATGCGGGTCAGGCCGGCTATCGCACGCAACTGGGGTGCAATGCTATGCGATCTGCTCGCCTATCTCCACGAGCACACCCCGTCCATCCATGTGCCTCATCTCCGCCCTTCGCACATCGCCATCAACTCGGATGGACGGCCCGTTCTCATCGGTCTGGGCCTGAGCCGATTCTTTACTCCCGGGGCATTACCCTATGGCAGTGCTCGTGGCTACTCGGCACCCGAGCTGGCTGAGACGGGGCCCTCGACAGCAAGCGACATCTTTGCGCTTGGCCGACTGCTCTATGCCATCCTGATTGATCGAAACCTCGAGCGAGGGATGCGCAAGGGCCTGCCGCTGCGCCAAGCCGTTCCCGGCATCGGCAATGACCTGATAAAGGCGATCGCCTCAGCAGCACACCGGATGCCAACCAGACGCTATTCATCCGCCCGCTCCATGGCCAAGGCTCTTTGGCCCACGCCTGGACCACCGGAACCCCTCGCCGACTGGCTCCAGACCGTCGCAGCAAAGGTCAACCAAACCCAGGCCGACGGCCCATCTGCGTCGACCTCAAACCGGACGCCGGTGCGAGCGACCGCCCGTGCCAAGAACCCGATGGAGGCATTTGGCTTTCAGCGCGACCCCCGCTTTTCCGCCGACGATGGTGTTGCGTCGCAGCCAATTGTCGCGGCCGAGACGCCTACCGGTGCCCAGAGCACGCCCCAGATGTCTCTCTATCCACGCTCCCTCAATCTCGGTCAGATCGGGGCCGTTGCATCCAAGCGCGTCGCGTTGACCTTGCGCAATCCAGGGGACGTCGAGCTATCTGGCCGGATCGTGAGCCAGGTACCTTGGCTCAAGGCCCCCAGTCGCCTCATTCGGCTACCGGCTGGCAAGGTCGCCAAGGTCCTTGTCACCGTGCGTGCCGAGAACCTCAGTCCAGGCGAAACAAACGAACCTCAAGCGCTGCTGGTCGACACCAATGCCGGGCGGCGTTGGGT
>Ga0180430_10003827_pt1 | contig 12891 bp, 10 predicted proteins | sample SS_ome_9_FD_132999 | JGI IMG/M metagenome (GOLD analysis project Ga0180430, IMG submission 132999) | Hypersaline lake sediment archaeal communities from the Salton Sea, California, USA - SS_1_S_2 metaG | ecosystem: Environmental > Aquatic > Non-marine Saline and Alkaline > Hypersaline >... | reverse complement strand
TCCATGGTTCGGGTCCCAGCGCCTTCAACAGCGTGTTGTGATGAAAGGTGCCCGCACCGACTTCCAGATCGTAGGGCTGGGTCACAGCGCACCCTTTGCGGGCCCAGAATTTGTCCAAACCTAAGATGACATCCTGAAAATTCATGCAGTCGTCCTTTGCTCGTTTTCCTTGAATGCGACGCGCAAGCCCTCTTCGTCGATGGTTGAGGTCAAAAACCGCGCGTCCGGGGTTGCCGCAAGCTGTTTTTCCCACAAGCCCCTGAGCCTGTCAATATCTTCCGGCCGGCCCAGGGCCCAGACACATCCGCCCCCGCCGGCGCCGGTAAAGCGTGCACCACAGCCGGCGTCCACAGCGGCGTCCACCAGCGCACCGCCGACACTGTCCAGCACCGCCGGCGTCATCCACCGCCGCAGCGCGGTTTCCCGGTTCATGCAGGCCGCGGCTGCTCTATAGTCCATACGGCCCAGCGCTTCAACAAATTTGTGGGTCAAGGCCGCGATTTCAATCCACACCTGCCGGTCGACACCGGTGATAAAGCGCCGGACCCATTGTCCGTTGACATCGCTGGAGGTGTGCGGTTTCCCGCAGTAGGCCACCAAAATACAGCGTTCCAGCTGTCGGTATGACGCGGCGGGCAGCACCGCGCGACGCTGAAAAAACGGTGCATCAATGTCGGTCGGCCAATACCAGGCGTTGACGCCGCCATAGGCCGCCGCCAGGTGGTCCTGAACACCGCAGGGCACCGCAGCGATGCTCTCTTCCAGGGCATGGGCCAATATCACCGCTCGCTTTCTGGACTTTCCCCCGCCATCAAATCGCCGATCCAGCGCCAGAAAGGCGGCCGCAAGGGCGATGGCGGCGGCCGAGGATCCGCCCAGCGCACTACGCGGCGGGGAGGTGGAAGCGATGCGGATGTCCACCCTGTCCGCTTGAAAATAGCCGGCCACCGCAAACATCAACCCCAGTGGATGATCCAGGGGTGCCCGTCCCGGGCTGAAATGCGCCGGCGCAAATCCGCTGGAAACGATCCGAACGCCGTCCTGCCGGCCGGCTTTCACTTCAACAACCGTCGGCAGATCAAGCGCGATGTTGACGGTGCAGGGATTTTCACTACGCAGCGGCAGATAAAAGGTTTTCAAATCGAGCGTTCCGCCCATGTCGATGCGGCAGGGCGCCGCCGCCCGAACCGTGCGCCCGGCCAGCCGATCTGCAATGGTATTTTGCGATTCGTTTGAAATTTTGGTTGTTGGAATTTGGTTTTTGTTTGTCATTTGGTGCCTGAAATTTGTGATTTTCTTCCCTGTACTTTATTTTTGCGCCTTACACCGTTGGCTTGCGCCTTCAGCCCTGCGCCCTATGCCTATTTCCGTCTTATCTGCCGCAGAAATTGAAGACTGCGCGGATCTTTGCCCATGTGGTAGCACACAAAGGCTTCCAGAAAGGAAAGGCACTCACGGATGGCGCCCGCAGTGAAGCGCACGCGCAGAGCGGTTCGAACATCAGCGCGCGTCAACCACTGCAGCTGCTTGAGCGTGCCTTTGGCAAGGCCGGGCGTGCCCGCATCCGCACTGTAGGACGCACATTTTTCACACACGATCCCGCCTTTCTTCAAATCGACGTTGACCGTAAACCCGCGGCCGCTGCACGCATCGGCCGCGCAGCCGCTGCAGCGTTCGAGATTCGGACACAGCCCGGCCAGGTCCAGATAGCGCATCTGAAAGAGAATGCTCAACCGCTCGGCCGAAACATCACCGGTGTCCAGCGCCGTCAGGCAGTAGGCCAGCAGCTGGTAAAGCGCCTCCTGCGGCACCTGCTCCTCCGATCCCATGTATACCAGTTCGGCCCAATAGCTGGCGTAGGCTGTTTTACGGATGTCGGCGGCGATGTTGAACATGGAGCGGATCAGCGACGCCTCCATCAGCATGGGAAGTCCCCGGCCGCCGGTTTTGACGACGGCTTCCACGATGTAAAACAGTTCCAGAATGCCGCCGAAGCGTTTCTTGCTGCGCCGGGCCGACTTGGCGATGACGGTCTGCCGCCCGTTTTTACAAGTCAGCAGCGTGACGATGCGGTCGTAGTCGCCGTAATCCAGTCGTCGGATCACGATGGCGGGCGTTGCGATGGTCGACATTGCCTAAATACCCAACAGGCGCGTGGCGATCAGAAAATAAAAGAGCACACTCATGATGTCGATGGCGGTGGTCACAAAGGGACCGGTGGCGACAGCCGGGTCCGTGTTCATTTTAGCAAACAGCATCGGCACCAGGGATCCGACCAGGGCCGCAATCGCCATGGAGCTCAACACGGCGATACTCACCGAAACCGCCAGCGGCACGACACTGTAGCTGATCTGCGCCACAGCGCCGATGAGCACGCCGTAAACCCCGCCGAGGATCAGTCCGATGGTCAATTCCTTGGCCACGATCGGCCACAGCTCGCGCTTGTCGATGCGACCCGTTGCCAGGCCGCGCACAACGATCGTGGAAGACTGTGTGCCGATGTTGCCGCCCATTCCCATGATCACGGGAATGAAAGCCGCCAGGTACGCCACCTGCCGCAGGCTCTCTTCGTAGTGCCCGATGACAAACAAAGCGACAATGCCGCCGATGCAGCTGGCAAACAGCCAGGGAAGCCGGATGCGGGTGCTTTTCAACACCGATTTGGTTTCGACGAACTCCTCGCCCACACCCGCCATGCGCAGAATGTCTTCGGTGGCCTCGCGCCGGAAAATGTCGATGACATCATCGACCGTCACGATGCCGACCAGCTTGTTGGTTTCGTCCACCACGGGCACCGCCAGAATGTCGTAGCGGGCGACGATCTTGGCGACTTCTTCCTGGTCCATGTCTGTCTTGACGGAGAAAACATCGGTGGTCATAAACTCCTTGAGCGGTGTTTCCGGAAGCACCACCACCAGCTGCCGCAGGGAAATCACCCCCACCAGGTTGCCGTATTCGTTGACCACGTACAGATAAAAGGGCATTTCGACATCCTGATGCTCCGTCTGCAGCGATTCGATGGCTTTTTTGGCGGTTGTCTCTTCGCTGAGCGCGATGAAATCCGGCACCATGATCCCGCCGGCCGTATCGTCCTGGTAGCGCAGCAGGCCTTCGACCTGCTCCGATCCCTCCTTGCGCATTTTTTTCAAAATGGCGTCGGACTTTTCCTCCGGCAGCCGGCCGATAATGTCGGCCACGTCATCCGAAGGCATGCTCTCCAGGATTTCGACGATTTCTTCCAGAGACAATTCCTCCAGCAGATCCAGCAGAATGTCCTCTTCAAGTTCGCCGAACAGGATGCCTTTCTGGGTGTTTTCCGGAATGAGGTGAAAGAGTTTTTTCTGCTCTTTCAGCGAAAGGCTGTTAAACACCAGCGACAGGTCGGCGGCATGGGTCTTTTTGATCATTTTGCGCAGATGACTCGTCGCGTTGCGCCGCAGCAGGCGCTTTATGCTTTCCACCATTATTTTGCTTCGATCACCTGGCATATCGACCACCTTTACTGGATGATTTTGATGTGGGAGCGTTCGCGCAGATTCTTCATCCAAGCCACAAACTTCGCACTGACTTTTTCTTCGAACAGCTGCCTTTCAATTTCAGGCGCCGCTTCTTCCAGCGTCTTCGTACCCCGGCGCTGAATCTCCTCGATAAAAAATATCTGGAACCCCTGGTCGGTTTCCATCACAGGCGTGTAGTCGCCGACGTCGAGACCGGTCAGCGCCGCCTTGAGCTGTGGTGAAAAATCATCGAAATCAAAGGTGCCCAGATCACCACCCTGGTCGGCCTGGGGCGCATCGGAATACGCTTTTGCAAGCGTTGCAAAGGCAGCGCCCCTTTCCAGCAGGTCATGGATGGCCTCCATCTGTTCCCTGACGGTCTGCCGGTTGTCTTCCGAAGCCGGCGGCGACACCACCATCAGGATATTGCGCAGATGATAGCGCCGGGTGCCGGCAAAATCGGACCGATGCTCCCGGTAGTAGCCTTCTATCTCCTCCTGGGTGACGACGGTCTTGGATTTGACTTCCGTGTTGACCAGTTTGTTTCTCAGCAGCTGCTCTCTGATGATTTTCTTGTAAGCCGCCAAATCCAGGCCGTCGGACGCCAGCGCCGCGATCAGAGCCTCCTGGGTCATCTGATTGCGGGTTTTGATCAATTCGATGCGCCGCTCGACATCCCGATCCTCCACGGAAATGTTTTGGCGCTTGATTTCCTGATCGGTCAGCATTTTCTCGATGAGCTGATTGAGAATGTCATTGCGGATCTGAAACAGCATGCGCTCTTTCTTCTCCGCCGTATAATCCAGGCTTTCCAGCCTTTCCGCATAAGGACGAATCTCCTGCTGCAGCTCACGATAGGTGATAATGTCGTCATTGACCACCGCCACAATGCGATCGACGATCTCGGCGCCGACGCAGAGGGGCAGCGGCCCGGCGATGACAAAGACCATCAGCAGCCCGCTGCAAAACCGGATCCTCCGAAAAAATCCCAACAGCCGGTTGCGGTGCGTTTCTTGTGGAAAATCGGTATTCATTCGTTTTTCAGTATCCGCTCCCACAGGGCTTGGTTGATATCAATGGTGTAGCGCTGCATGAGGCCGGCCATCCATGTCCGGTAGTCGGCCTCCACCTTTTGCCGGCGCACCCGTTCAAGGACCGCCCGGTCCAGATCAGGATCATTCTGCCGTCCGTCGAAAGCGGCTTCGAGTTCAGCGGCGTGGGACGCGCAGTAAGCCGCGATATCCGCCGGCGCGATGTCCACGGCCTGCATCAGTTCTTCCTGAATCACTTTTTCTTTCAGCAGCCGCTCCTTCAGGCGGCGCCGCCACCGGTTGTAGGACACGGCCCGCTCCAGCAGCATTTTGTCAAATTCATCCGCCGGATAGTCTTGTCGGATGGCCGCTATCGCCCCGGCCAGTTCCGCGTCTGAAATCTTGAGTTTCAATTCCCCGGCCCTTTCTTCCAGGATCCGGGCCTCGAGCAGCCGATGCAGCATCTCCTCCTTGAGCGCCCGCAATCGGGCGGCCGCAAGGGATGTATCGGCCGGCAGTCCGGCCCGGGCCTCGGCCAGCGCTGCGTTGAATTCCGCCACCGAAATAACGATATCGTTGACCCTGGCCAGATACTGCTCTTTCGGGGCCGTGCCGGATTCAGAGCAGGCGGCGACAAAGATGAGGGTGCAGCATAACGCACCTGCAAAGCGCCGTAAACCGTTAGCCGTTAACACGCTGGGCCATTTCTTTCAATATGTTTTTAGCTATCGTTAACTTTCCGATATCATTTGTTTTATCTATTTTAATCGTCATGATGTGATCCGGTGTCAAACGGCATTTCGAATGATATTTCATCACCATATCCACGACGCCTTGTGATTTTTTTTGATGCGCCGGAGAAAGATGCAGCGCCAGCTGGCTGGCATTGACATCCAGCCGTTTGACCCCGGCTTTCAAGGACCACACCTTGAGCACGATTTTCAGGAGCAGGTGTGCCGCCGGCTGCGGCAGTTCACCAAAGCGGTCCAACAGCTCCTTTTTAAGATCGGCCAACGCCTCCGCGCTGGATATTTTCACCAGCCGCCGGTAGAGGGAAAGCCGCTGATCAATATCATGAACATATGTCTCCGGAATGTAGGCGGACATGGGCACATTGATTTCCGGCTCCAGGCGCTCCACACGGGGCATCCCCTTGAGCTTTTCGATGGATTCTTCCATCAGCTGAAGAAACATGTCGTAGCCCACAGCGGCGATGTGGCCGGACTGCGAAGCACCCAGAATCGTCCCGCCGCCGCGGATTTTCAAGTCACTCATGGCGATCTGGAAGCCCGACCCGAGATCGCTGTACTCCATCAGCACCTTGAGCCGCTTCTGAGCGTCGCGGGTGAGGGCGCTCTCCTGCGGAATGAACAGGTAGGCATAGGCCTGCTCCTCGGCCCGGCCGACGCGCCCCCGCAGCTGGTATATCTGGGCCAGACCGAAGCGGTCCGCCCGGTTAATCAAAATGGTGTTGGCGGAAGGGATATCCAGGCCCGACTCGATAATTGTGGTGCAGACAAGCAGGTCGATCTCGCGCCGCACAAAACGCATCATCACCTTTTCCAGATCCGACTCCGCCATGCGGCCGTGGGCCACATCCAGGCGCACCTCGGGAACGATTGTTTTCAAACGGGCGGCCAGGCGCTCAATACTGTTGATGGTGTTGTGCACAAAAAAAATCTGACCGTTTCTTTTCAGCTCCTTTAAGATAGCGTCCCTGACGATCCCTTCATCGAACTCACAGACATAGGTGACAATGGCGTGCCGATAAGCCGGCGGGGTGGCGATCAGGCTGATATCCCGCACGCCGGTCAGCGACATGTGCAGGGTCCGGGGAATCGGCGTCGCCGTCAGCGCCAGCACATCCACGGTGGTACGGATTTTTTTCAGACGCTCCTTGTGCTTGACGCCGAAACGCTGCTCCTCATCGATGACAAACAGACCGAGATCCTTGAAATCGACGTCTTTCTGCAGCAGCCGGTGGGTGCCGATGACAATGTCGATGCGGCCTTCTTTGACGGCGCTCACGATCTTACGCTGTTCGCGCGGCGTGCGAAACCGACTGAGGCAGGCGATGGAAACCGGCTGATCGGCAAAGCGTTTGGAAAATGTGGCAAAGTGCTGCTCCGCCAGAACCGTGGTGGGCACCAGCACCGCCACCTGCTTGCCGTTCAGCAGGGCCACAAAGGAAGCGCGCAGGGCCACCTCGGTTTTGCCGTAGCCCACATCCCCGCAAACCAGTCGATCCATGGGCTGCGGCTGCTCCATGTCCGCCAGGACATCCTCGATCACCTTGGCCTGATCCGCTGTTTCTTCATAGGGAAACCCGTTTTCAAAGTCCTCCAGTTCAAGGTCGAACGGCGCAAAGGCAAACCCATTTTTCACCTTGCGGGCCGCATAGATTTTCAGCAGCTCTCCGGCGATCTTTTCGGCCGAACGCCGGGCGCTTTTTTTGACCTTGTCCCAGGCTTTGCCGCCCATCTTGTCGACCACCGGCACAACGCCGTCAACGCCCATGTATTTTGTCAGGCGGTTCATGCGGTCCACCGGCAGATAAAGACGGTCGTTGTCGCGATAGGTCACCAGCAGGTAGTCATTGGCCGCGCCCTCCACCGTCAACTTGATCAGCCCCTGATACTGTCCGATACCGTGCTCGTCGTGAACCACCAGGTCGCCGCTTTTCAGATCTTCGAACGCCAGCAGCTGGCGCTGAACCGAGTGCGCCGGCTGGGATTTTTTGCGTTTGCGGGTGCCGAAAATCTCGCTGTCCGTGACGACCGTCAAGCCGGCCTCCGGCCATGAAAACCCCGACGAAAGCGCACCGACGCAGAGATACAGCGGATGTTTACGGCCGTTCTTCATCGGCTGCAGCTGCGGGAATGCGCCGGTCTCCATCAGCGGCACGCCATAAGGTTTCAACACCGAACGCATTTTTTCCGCCTGGGAAGGATAGGCGCAGGCGATCACGGACCGGCCGCCGTTTTGCCGGTGATCTTCGATCCAGTCCACCAGAGGCTTCAGTGGATTTTGATCTCTTCTGCCCTGCTGCATGGCCAGGCGCAGACTGCCGTTGTCGCTGACCTTGAAATCAAACACACGATGGTGCAGGTTCGGCGTCGGATGGTGATCGACCACCGGCAGCAGCCGCATTTTCAGATTTTTTTCGGCGGTCAGCCGCTGCTGCAGCGCATGTTGATCCATGTACATTTTTCCCGGATCAACACAGAAAAGGCCTTCTTCGAGATGCTTTTGAAAATGATCAAGCACCTGCTGTTCGGTGTCGGCGACGGCTTTTTCAATACCGTCGTCATCGACCAGGACAAAAAGGCCGTCGGCCGGAAGATAGTCGAAGAGGGTTTCCAGTTCCGGATGAATGAGCGCCATCAGCTGTTCGGCGCCCGGAAACATGCCTTCGTTCTTAAGGCGGTCGACCACTTTGCGCACCGGCGTCACCGGCAGATTCAACCGCGCGGCATGTCGGCGGACGCGTGCGGCGATGGATTCGACCTGAGACCGGCCCACAATCGCCTCTTTGGCCGGCAGGATGACGGCCTCGTCCACCGAGTGCCGCGTGCGCTGGCTCACCGGCGAAAAAAAACGGATGGTGTCCACCAGGTCGCCGAACATCTCGATACGCAACGGCTCGTGATAAAGAGGGGAAAACACATCCAGAATCCCGCCCCTGACACAATAGTCGCCCGGTTCTTCGACGATGGCGGCGTGTTCATAACCACCGGCATGCAGCTTTTCCACCAGGCTGTCACGATCGATCTCTTCACCGGCCATGGCCAGCTCGGCGTAATCCTGCAGCGCGGCCCTGGGAATGATTTTTTTTAAAAGCCCTGCCACGGGTGTCACGAGAACGGCGGGCCGGCTCCCGGCCATCAAATGATACAGGGCGCGCAGCCGGTCGGCGGCTGTTTCGTTGTGCGAAGCCAGAAACGTAAAGGACATCAGGTTGTAGGCCGGAAAGTAGCGCACCGCATCCTGCCCTTGGCCCATGAAGAACCGCAAATTTTCACAAAACGCCAGCGCTTCCCGGGGAGTGGGTGCCGTCACCACCATGGGCGTCGGCCGCCGGTGATAAATCCGCGACAGAAGATAGGCTTTCTCCGACCCCTGGAGTCCGGTGCACACCAGAGACCGCCCATCCTTTTCAAGCGCCTCGGCCAGCGCGTCCGGCGGCGCCATGTCGGTTACGTCCTGCATTTTTTTACCGTTGCGGTTCGCGTTTAGCCATCAGCTGTCAGCTGTCAGCAAAAAAGAACTCTCGAACGCCTGGATCCTGCAATTATTTGCCTTGAACAATGAAGCAGCAGCTTCGCTGTGACTTGGCTTAAAACAAATTATTATAGACACAAAATGCTTTCCTTGCAAGCTTCGGTTGTTCAATGTCGTCAGCGCTCGCATGGCATTTTCATTTGTGCCATAATGAGATTTTACGTTACGGAGGTTTTCGGGGTTCGGATTTTCCACCGCTGAACGGCGGATTTGGACGATAAAAGAAACGGATTCTTACAAAGGAGCGTCTGATGAAAAAACTGATCAATCAGCCGGAAGATGTCGTCAGGGAGTCGATGGCCGGCATGGCGGCCGCGCATTCGGATCTGCTCGATATCCGATTGAAAGACGGTAGGCATCCAGCTTTTCGTGTCCAATTGTCATTCTGGTTTTTTTCGATTGCGATCCCGATTTCGATTTCGATTATCCCAACTGGATGATCAGGACGCGAAAAATGCATCCTTAATATTTTGAGGGCTTTTTTCGATCACATCAGGGTTTGATGCTTTAAATTGATCGCCAGGGATCGCTGGCGCCAAAAAGGGGCGTCCAGTGCCTCCGTTTGCATCAATTTTCCAAAGCAGGCTAACGGCTGACACCTGAAACCTGAAACCTGTTTTATTCTCGACACCTTGTCTGATGCTACAAAGTTGTTCCCCCATTTTTTTCTTCATTCAGCCGCCTGGCCAGCGCCAACGCCTGGTCGCGGTCGGTAACCCAGCCTTCGTCCTGGGCCTCGCGGACGGCGGCCAGTATGCGGCCCACGGCAGGGCCCGGTAAAAGGCCCATATCAAGCAGATCGTTGCCGTTGATCAGAGGTTGCGCCGAAATCCGCGGCTGCAAATGGTCGTAGTAGGCGGAAATCGTCCGGGCCGCCCATTGCCGGTGCTGCCGGCGCGCAGAGGCTTTGGCCAGCGGCCCCCGGGTGGCTTCCATGTCCGCCAGGCTCAACAGAATCATGGCCAGCATGTCCTCGCCGTGGCGTCGGAACCAGCGCATCAGGGTCCTTGGGCGAACTTCGGTTCGCGACAGAAACAGAACGTTCATGTGTTCAGCGACCAGGGCCTGTACAAAGGCGCGCTCCCGGCCGGCCAGTTTAAGACGCTCGCAGACGGCTTTGATCTTTTCCGACCCCAGACGGTCGTGGCCGCGGAAATGAAAGGGTCCACCGGGTACATCCCTGCGCCGCGCCGCCGGTTTGCCGATGTCGTGAAACAAAGCGGCAAACTTCAGCAGCCAGTGCCGGCCGCCGGCTGCCAGCCAGCGATCCACCCTGGCTTTATGTTTCCCGCACAACGCCGTCAGATCCGATAGAAGCGTATCGCAGCCGTCCAGCACGGCCAGACTGTGGGTCCACACATCGAGATGGTGATAGGCGTTTTGTAAACATCCCTGCATGGTGGCGATGTCCGCAAAAAGCGCCGACAAAACCCCGACATCGTCCAGTAAGCGCACATGATCGCCCGCGTCGGAACAGGACAGTATTCTTTCCAGTTCCACCCGTAAGCGCTCGCCCGCGGCGGCGGCCGTCAAGGAAGATGCGGCCTGCATGTGAGCCCGGGTCGTCCCGTCGACCGTGAAGCCGAGCACCGCCGCCAACCGCACGCCACGCAGGATGCGGATGGGATCGGCCTTAAAAACCCCCGGACCCGTCGCCCGTACAAGACCTGTCGCCAAATCCGTCCGCCCGTCCAATGGATCGATCAGATCCCCCGTGTTACCGTCGCGGTCCAGCGGCAGGGCCATGGCGTTGATGGTAAAATCGCGGCGCCTAAGATCGGCATGCAGGCTGCCTCCCTGAATGCCGGTGATGTCGACGTAGTGGTGAGGATGGCGTCGATCCAACACCCGATAACAGGGCATCGCCGGCCGCTTCAAAAACGGCACGGCAGCGGTGTCTTCGGATCGCGCCAGATGACGGGCCAGGCCGGCCGGATCCCTGCAGACCAGATCAACGTCGCCCAGCGGCCGCCCCAACAGTCCGTCGCGCACCGCCCCGCCCACGATGTACACCGGCAGATCATCGGGTTGCAGCCGCGCCAGCAGCCGCTTTACAACGGAAGACGGCATCATCGCCGGCCGCCCAGGCGCTTTTCCGCCGCCATGGTTTCCACCACCATCTGGGTCGTCATCACGGCACTGCCCAGATCCATCAGCACCAGAACCCCGTCGCCGCTCATGGCGGCCGTCAGGGCCTTGTCGATGCGCTCGAAGCTCACACCGAAAGTACCGTCCGTCAGCCCGCCGGCTACGCCGATCACGAGACGGCTGCCCTGGCACATCTGAAGCGCCGTTTCCCGAACCTGCCGGGCTAGAATGTCACTGTGGCAGACGATCACGATGCCGACCATGCGATGATCTCCGATTTATTTTGACCGCCGCTCTAAAGTTATCTCCATGGATGCCGATAATGAACAGTAGCGTGGTCAAAGACAAGGAAAAAATAATGAACAACATTCTGATCGCCTGTGGCAATGAAGTCGAAGCGATTTTCATTCAAACCAGTATCGGAAGATCGTTCCAGTCAAAAATCATATTGTCCCCGCAGGACTTGAACGGCCACCTGGATCAGGCCAACCTTGTGCTGCTGGATCATGAATTCACCGGCGGCGCCGGCCTCGATTTTTTGCAGGAAATTCTCAACCGCTCGTACCTCCCGGTGATCATGCTCACCCCCAAGGATGATGCCGGCGTCGCCGTGGAAGCCATGCGCGTCGGGGCGTTTAACTATATCGTCAAGGCCGGACAGTACGAAAAAATCCTGGGGCTTTCCATCCGCGAAGCCATCGCCAAGTTCAATGAGCAGGAAAAAATGAAAGAAACCATCATTGAACTCAAGCAGCGCATCTATGAACTCGAAACCCGGCTGGCGCAAAGCGGATCTTTGCCATCGTCCCGAAAAAAGACCGCTTCGTCTTCTTTTCAGGGCGAACGTCCCAGCATCATGGAAGCCATCCGAAAACGATTCAAGCAAGGTGAAATCAATCTGCCGACGCTTTCACAAATTTATGTCAAATTCAACGAATTGTACAGAAAGGATGCCAATCAGCACGAAATCGCCGATCTGTTGAAGCAGGACACGGCGATTTCCTCCAAACTCATCAGTGTGTCGAATTCCACTTATTATCGGGGTATTTCTGAAAATAAAACCGTTATCCAGGCCATCAGCCGCCTGGGCATGAAAACCACACGGCGATATGTGGAGGTGATCTCCAACCGCGCGCTCTACACCATCAAGAATAAAAAATACAGCCCAATGGTTGAAACGCTCTGGAGCCATTCACTCTCCTGCGCCTACGCGTCACAAATCGTCGCCGAAACCCTGGCGCTGCATCTGCCGGAAGACCCGTTCACATTGGGGCTGCTGCACGATATCGGCAAACTGATCCTGCTGCAGATCATCAGCGAGCTGGAAATGAACAAAAGCTTACAGGGCCCGGTTGCCAGCGGCGAGCTGGTCGAAACCCTGAATGCCAATCACAGCCGATTTGGCGCGGCCCTGCTCAAGCGATGGAATTTTGCAGCGGACTACCTGCACATCGCCTTGTACCACGATGAGCTGCAGCAGGCGGATCCCATTTCCAAAAGCCTGCTGGTCGTTCATTTCGCCAACCTGCTGGTAAAATCCCTTGGCTTTGATTACGAACAGCCCAAAGAAATCGAGCCGGAAAAAGCGGACTCGGCCCGTTTGCTGAATTTAACACCTGAAAACATCGAAGAGATGAAGCCCAAGCTGGTGGAAATGATGCAGGAGCTGGCCGGCCGCCTCAATTGAGCCTATCCGGGCGAAAAAGCCCCTTGACATATTGAAACGCTTTGGCATATAAGCACCGACTACAGCCAAATGCCGATGTAGCTCAGCTGGTAGAGCAGCTGATTCGTAATCAGCAGGTCTGCGGTTCGAGTCCGCACATCGGCTCCAAGAAAAATAAAGGGGAATCGGGCACTTACGCTTGATTCCCCTTTTTTCGTTTTCCCACCTTGCGCTCGGCAAGTCCCGGCAAATTATAAGCCAAGTGCATGCATTTGTTACGTAGTGAATGCAGTGCCAAAAGGTAAACAAATAGCACCCCGCCGAGAGG
>Ga0180430_10003824_pt1 | contig 12893 bp, 10 predicted proteins | sample SS_ome_9_FD_132999 | JGI IMG/M metagenome (GOLD analysis project Ga0180430, IMG submission 132999) | Hypersaline lake sediment archaeal communities from the Salton Sea, California, USA - SS_1_S_2 metaG | ecosystem: Environmental > Aquatic > Non-marine Saline and Alkaline > Hypersaline >... | reverse complement strand
TCGACATCGGAACTGCTGCCGTCCGGCAAATTGAGTTCGTAGACTTCATTAATTTCGTGAATACTTCTGGCTTTTATCATGAGAGTCACTTCCTTTTTATTCTGAATTTGCAACTAGGTTTGACGGCTGGTGGCTTCTGCCAACATCCGATTACAGGATTCCATCTGCGACTGATAGCGCCGGATTAATTCGGCCGCTTCCAGACAGGAGATACCACACAACATGCCAGCGGAGACCAGTGCGACTATGAGCATCATAACAATCCATGACCAACTGTTAAACAAAGAACAAACGAGAAAGAAGGATCCGACCAGCATGCCAATCAAACCAAGCAGAGAACGGTCGAATTGAAGGCAATGTTCCTGCAACAGATAGACCTGATCGAGTTTGAGAAAAAGAATTTCTAGAGGCTTGGGAGAGCTATGTTGCTGAATTTCATTTTGAACAAGGGAAATCAGATGATTGTTTTTCCAGGATAAAAACACGTTTATTCACTCCTTTTAAAGTTCTAGATTGATTTATAGAGGCATTGTAATTAAATTGGGCCTTTAATTCAATACTTATGAAGGGAAAAGACCGGAATTTTCCGGTCTTTAACGGGCGGTAAAATGGTCTATTTTTAGTATGTTTTGAAGCGGCACCGACGCCAGGCAAGCCTGAATGCGGTCCACCGGGCCGATGTAGTTGGTTTTGTCTCCATTGATCAAGCGCAAATCAAAGATGCGGTTCCAGCTTTTGACAACCAACTGCTGTTCGGCGGACGGCATATCGTTGAACCATAAACTGGAATTGGTGCGGGACTGTAAATAGCGGTCATCGTCGTGTTCGTCAGTGGGAAAATAAGACCGATTGAGGACAAAGTGCCAGGCCTGAAAATCGGAGAGCAGCACCAGTTGGCTATTGATAGTAAAGGTAATGCGCACCCCGGCAGCACCGGTGTTCAAATGTCCGCTGGAGCGTAAATCGGGTTTATGGCCGTACCAGGCCCAGACCGGATAAACACCGGGATAGCCGGGGACTTTTTTGATTAATTGGTCAATCATCCACCGATAAGCCGGGCGAAAACAATGCCACACCCGCCGGCCGTCAGCTTTAATGCGGCCGATACCCTGGAAGTGCTGCCAGGCAGCCAGGGTTTGGATGGTGTAGAGGGTGATATCGGTGCCGGTGGCTAATGGCGCCAGAAGTTCATCTAATCTCCGATCGTCCAAGCATATCATCCTTTCTTGTTAAATTGCCGGGGGCTTTTCGCTTTATTTATAACTTATCCGGCGCAATCAATCAATAAAAAACCCCGGAAAAAAATTATTCCGGGGGTCTCTTATGTCTGGAAAACATATTAAATCAAAAATTTCCCCGCCCGCATGATTTGTTTGCCATCGACAAAAATGTGGGTGCAGAGAATGATACAGTCGAGATGATACATAGAATTCCAGTCAGCGTTGGTTTTTTCCGGGGCGGGATAACCGAAGGCGATGTGAGCGCCGGGAAATTTTTCATCCTGCAGCAGCACGCCAGTCAAGCGTTCGATGGAAGTGTTGGTGCCGATGCCGATTTCACCGACCCGGGAGGAATGCTCATCGCCGTTAAAAACATAGTTGATGAAGTCGGCCCTCAGATCTTTGTTGTCGCAAATGACGCTGGAACGAACGGCCCGGGAGTCTTTAATCTCCAGCTTAATCGGAGTGTCCTGAATAATGCCGTACTTTTTGGACATAAAATCACCCAGCACCCCGTCAATCACCAGATACCCGTTGGCGGTTTGCGGACAGGTAAAAACTTCCGAACCGGGCAAATTGGTCCAGATGCCGGGACGGGTGATGTCGGCATCAGACCGGTACCATTTATAATCAGGGTTGAGAGTCATCAGCACATCGGTGCCTTTGTCCGATTGGATACGGATTTCTTGGGCGTCTTTGACAATATCATAAACCTGCTTGGTTAGAGCTTTCATGTCCCCCAGTTTGGCACACATGCCGGTTTCCATAATTTCTTCGGTAACCATCGGCATATTGGCGTGCCGGCCGGACCGGCTGGTTATGACCGTTTCAATCATCGGGGTGCGGAACGTCTTCAATTCGTTGACATAGGTGCCGGCACAGTAGAAACTGGCATCGGACTTGAGTAAAGCAGCTTTAATTTCGTCGGGCAGAGCCAGCGGGCGGATACCAAAATCTTCCATAATAAAAAAATCAATCTGGTCAGTAATGGCTTTGACTTCGGCTTCAATCGCCCGACCGACCGATTCGGTCTCCCGGTCGGTAATAATAACCACTTGTTCACCGGGCTGAATGTTGAGATTTTCGCGAACAGCGATGCGGGCGCCGTCTTGCACGGTTTTCATATGATAAGTTTTAAGGAATAATTGATAGCGAAATTGATTGACTCAATCGCTGCTTTGAGGGTAGCGCATTAGGATATATAAGTCAATCAATAGGGGATGATTGAGTTTTCTCAGTACTTAATTAGATTGCTGAATTATTAACAACGCAAAATTCATAATTTCCTGCCGGCCGGCAGGCAGGAAAACCACAACCCTAAAAACCCGTTATTCGGTTTGGTCTGTGACTTTGATTTTTGATTTTCGATTTTCGATTTTGATTAACTGATATAATTATTCTATGAGAAAAGATATCAAAGGACGCTACGAGCACTACAAGGGCAAGGGATACGAGGTGCTCGGATTGGCCCGACACAGTGAGACGCTGGCGGAGCTGGTAATTTATCGTGCCCTCTACGATGACCCGGAGTTCGGCCCCAATCCAATCTGGGCCCGGCCGAAGGAGATGTTTTTTGATGAGGTGGAGGTAGAGGGAATTTTATTGCCAAGATTTAGGCGCTTGGATTGATTTTCCCGGCTTGTTATATAATAGCCTTGAGGGCAATAGATTTATTAAGAAAAATTTATGCTCAATGAAGTCAAACAAGATTTGAAAAAGCTGGCTGACCCGAAGAAAGCGGCGGTCTTGCGCCGTTTTTTTAAAACCGGCAAAGGTGAATACGGGGAGGGGGATGAATTTATTGGGGTGAAGGTGCCGGACCAACGCCAAGTCGCCAAAAAATATCAGGACGAAGATTTAAATACGGTGCAAAAACTGCTGGATAGCAAAACCCACGAACACCGACTGACGGGCCTACTAATTTTAGTGCGGCAGTACGAGCGGGCGCGGCGGCACAAGGATGAAGAGGAAATGCTCGGCCTGGTCAATTTTTATCTGGCTAATCTGAAACACGTCAACAACTGGGACCTGGTGGATTTGTCGGCACCGAAAATTCTCGGCGATTACCTTTGGCAAATTAAAAGTCAAAAAATTGCGGCTAAAAGTATTGATATCGACCTGCTGTATAATTTAGCCAAATCAAAAATATTGTGGAAGCGGCGGATTGCGGTCTTGTCCACCTATCCCTTTATTAAAGAAGGGGATTTTGAGGATATACTGAAAATTTCCCGCCGTCGGCTGCGCGACAAACAGGATTTAATTCAGAAAGCGGTCGGCTGGATGCTGCGAGAAGTCGGCAAGCAGGATAAAAAGACGCTGCTCAAATTTCTTAACAAATATCACCAACGGATGCCGCGGACCATGTTGCGCTATGCGATTGAGCGACTGGACGACAAAGAGAGGAGTAAATACCTAAAAACTAAATCGACAAAAAAGGACTAGACGGTATCGATTAGTTCTGGTGACCAACAAAAAAGCGGCCCATTATTTAGGGCCGTTCTTTTTTAATTGATATCGTAAAGATTAGACTTCCAAGTATTGGCGGATTAATTCGGTCACCTTAGGATAAGCTTGGCGTATGCCTTCAGCGACTTCGTGATTGCTATGACGATACTGGACAAATGTCAGGGCAGCCACTTCGCCTTTAGTTAGAAAGATTGGCTTCTTGCTGTTGCCAAGCAGCTTATTCATCACGTCTTCGGCTTTGATTTGAGGATATTTGTTGCGCTGAATATTCAGTTGATGTTCGATTTGCCGCTCATACATTTCTTTAGTATAGGCTTTGCTATCGGGGTCGTACGGCATTATTTTTTGGATTTCTTGCTTACGATTGGTGTACTCTTCTCGATCAAATTTATCGTATTTTTCATTTTTTAATTTTTCGAGAGTGGAGAAATACATAAAATGGATGTTCTGGATTTGGTCAAAAATATATTCTCGCTTAGGTAGTGTATTGACACCCTCACGAAGCCAGTGACCAGTCTCTCTATCAAAGATATCGACCGGGATATGCACATTTTCGTGCTCGGGAATTTGACGATATTTATTACAAAAATGATGTTGGACTGCCTTAATGGGGTCCTTAGTTTCGATTTTATCCGGATTGTTGGCGATAGCTGTTTCAAGTGGTAATTTTTGGGTTTGTGTTTCGGCGGATGACTGACCGGGTATTTCTGATAATGGTGTTCGATTGACTGCGTTAATCATGTTATGTGAATTTATTGTTTTTACATATGATAATAAACCCCTGATTATTTTTATCGTAACATGGTTTTGGCGGTAGTTTTAGACAGCCGGCTATCGAAGCTGGGGAAAAGGGTTTTGTGATAGAGTAAGTTTGTAGGGACAGTTCGCCCAGCCGAATGCTGTTCGTAGAGTGATATCGATAATAGATTTATCTACATTTAAGTTGTCGAATATGATTTTATGTGACCGAACAATTAAGCGAAAAGTGGCCGAGGGCAATATCTACATTGATCCTTACGACCACCAAGCGGTGCAGCCGGCTAGTGTGGATTTGCGACTGGATAAGAATTTTTTGATTTTTGATCCGACTCAGCATGATTGTATCGATGTGCGTAAGCCGGCCGATGATTTGATGAAGCGGATAATTATCCGGGATGATGAACCGTTTATTCTGCATCCGCGACATTTTGCTTTAGGTAATATTTTGGAAGTGGTGGGAGTGGACCACAAGCACGTTGGTTGGCTGGAAGGCAAAAGCTCACTGGGGCGACTGGGATTAATCATTCACGCCACCGCCGGATTTCTCGATCCGGGCAACAAACTGCGCCTGACGCTGGAGCTTTCCAATCTGGGCCCGTTGCCGATTAAACTTTATTACAAAATGAAAATTGCCCAGATTGCTTTTGGGGAGTTGGATGATGTTTGTGAACGACCGTACGGTTCGCCAGAGTTGAACAGCAAGTATTATGGCGACACCGAGGTGAAGGGCAGTCAGATGTACCGGAACTTCTAAAGCAAGGCGCAAAATTCAAAAAGCAAAGCTATATATTTGGACTTTAAGTCCAAAGTTTTGAGCTTAAAAGTTTTTACTTTATTGACGCGGGGGGAAATAATTTGTATTATGTAGTTATCCCAAGTTTCTCCGGTGAGAAGCTTAACCTGCTGGTTTCGAATTAGCGAGAACGTGCCTTTGTGAGCAGGATTGCCTTTCCCCCGCAAATATTTAGGCGATACCTAAAGTTCTCGAACAAAGATTGGTGCTGAGGTACGACAGGAGGGGCGCAAATAAAGCCTAAAAAATTCTCAACTCCTCACGCACCAATTTTGAAAAAAATAAAATTAATATAAAAAAAGCCCGCCGATTTCGGCGGGTTTGTCATTGGTGGTTGTCGATTACATGTTTTTGATGCGCCGGCGGATGGCGATGGTATCAGATAGAATTTTCAGGCCGTCAGTGAGAATACTAATGCGGTCGCTGGCCCGGTGGGACCAATCCACCGGCACCTCTTTAATTTGATAATCCCGAGCGCGAGCGAGAGCGAGTATTTCCAGATCAAAGCTCCAACCAGTCATGGTCTGAAGGGAGAAGAGATCCTGGGCGGCCCGCCGATTGAATAATTTAAAACCACACTGGGTGTCGGCAATTTCGGGCAAAAGCAGATTACGAGTGATGAGGTTGCCAACCCGGCCAGCCAAATGGCGAAGCCGGGGCTGGGGTGTTTTAATGCTGTCAGTTTGAAGGTGGCGGGAACCAATAATCACATCGTATTCATGTCTGTGCGGCCATAATTTTTGAATTTCATCGATGCGGGTAGAGGAGTCTGCGTCCATGAATAGCGACCATTCTCCGGCCGATTTAAGCATACCTTGTTTGACCGCCTCACCCTTGCCTTGATTGGTCGATAAATTAATAATCTGCAGGGCAGGGTGATGGTTTTTAATTTGCTGTAAAAGATTGGCGGTGCCGTCAGTCGAGCCGTCATTGACCACCAGCACCTCCCAATCAGCAAACTGCGGGCACGAAAAAATCGACTGGACGGTCGATTTGATATTCGGCGCTTCGTTGTAGGCGGGGATGATGATGGATAATTGGGACTGACTCATAGGTTGCACTTTTTATAACGGAGTTAGTTGTCGGTAAAAATTCATCGCCTGTTTTCTCCTAAAATATAAATCGCTCCCGCATCAAGCGCGGGACAGGCTCAAATGACCCGCGGCTCGAGGTATTTTCTATGCGAAATCCATGCGATGAATTTTTACTGCTTTAAAAGCTTCTCAATCCGATCCGCATATTCAATCGTATCATCCAAAATAAACTTCAATTTGGGGGTGTATTTAAGACGGATTTGTTCGTTGATTAGCCGCTGATATTCCGACGCGTGTGTATTCAGTTTTTTGATAAAATCAGCGCTGTCGGCGCAATTGAAACAACTGATAAACACCCGGGCGGATTTGATGTCCGGGCTGACATCGACTTTGGTGACGGAAACCAGGCCGTATTGCATGCCAAACTCCTCTCCAATGGCTTGGCCGAGGATATTTCGCAGTGATTCGTTGACTTTAGGGAGTTTATGGGACATGAGATCAATTTACAGTTTACAATTTTCAATTTTCATTTATGGAACCCGCCCAGGGCGGGCAATATTTATTATATTATAAATCGGCTTTTAACCATATAGACCTGAGTATATTTGTGTCGATTTGTCATCCCCGGCCCAACGGGCACCCCGGGTCCTGAGCCGGCCCGCTTCGGGAGGGAGTGGGGACAATCTTTATATGAGATAAAACTATTGACATTTGCTCATATATATTATATTATGCGAGCAAGTGAAAAACACCCATTTTTAATGTATTTTTATGCGTTTGAATATCTCAAATAGCGAGTCTAATGTCTCAAAACCGTCTCTGACAGGGGGCTTGGATGTGGAAAAGATTGGCAAAACTGAATCACATTCGGAAAAACCGCAGGAACAGGAATTAAGGGAAGATGGACAAAAATACGGGCCAAAATTCAGAGAGACAGCTGGAAAAAAGTGGACGATTGGCTGGATGAAAGAAATCGCTGACAATGTTTATCAACATTGCAAAGTAACTGACTACCCATTTCAGGGTAGAGCCTTTACCTTGCAACATGGCGATGAGCGGGCCCGGAAATTCTACTCAAGTTTTTATAAACTTTTACCAAAGCGTCAGGCAGTAATTGCGCAGTTAATTGCGAACTTCCAGCGCGTCGCCGGTGAGGATGTCCGATTTTCGGCTGACGATATCGAAGAAATTACCGCGCGGGTGCGAGAACCAAAGGGTCGGGGCGACTTTCGATATGTGCTGACCACATTAAAACCTGAATACTACTTTGAATTTAATTCAAAGTATGTCGAAGCGGAGAAGAAGTGGAGCGTGAAGGGGATGACGAAAATTATTGAAAATGTTTATGCCTATTGTGATAAGAATAATTTACTATTTAATTCATATGCCTTTCGGAATAATTGGGGGGATAAGAATGCGAAAAATTTCTGCAACAAGTTTTACCACGGCATGATTAAAGATAGGGTGAGGCAGGAAATTGAGGCGGGATTAAACAACGGAACAGACAAATATCACGATTTGTCGGCAGAGGAACGGCGGACGTTACTGGAAAAAATTGCCAATTTACAGGGAGAGTCCGATATGGAATATCTCATTGCCGCTCTAACCCCCAAATTGGCTAAAAAATTCTCCCGCAAGACAGTTTTTTATAACCGAAAAAATCTTTGGACTCTGGATCGGGCTGTCGAAGTATTTATCACCGAGCACGAAAACTTCAAGTCTGATAGAAAGGATAAGTTTAATCAAGAGTACTTGACCGGTAATGCAGGCGAGGGAAAAAACCTGGTCTATAAGGCGGCTAAGCGGGCGAAATCTATTTTGAAAATGAAAAAAATGCCCCCAGTTAAGAATTTACATGATCTGATGTCAGCTATTTTGCAATATAAGAGCGATCAACTTGAGATTGATACGAGAGAAAAATTAGTGCAGGCATTAGCCGACTTTGAGGTGGCGGAACAGGTCAAATGGGACGTGGAGACATTTGCCCGACATTTTGTGACTGAACATGAAGCTTACCAGAAAAATGGAAATGAGCCGACCTTTAATCGTAATTTTATTATTTTGGGAAATCGTAAGGGTGCAAAATTAGCGCTTAGTCCCAAAGAAAAAGCCAAAAGCATTCTTGGTTGGCATAGCGTGCCGAAAAAATTTGATTTAAAAAAACTGATTGAGCAAATTTGGTTGAATTGCCGCCAGGATATCCCTCTGGAATTGCGCGAGAATTATCAAATCGCTATGAATAGTTTTGAGGTGCAAACACAGAACCAGTGGACCATAGCTCGAGTGGTGCATGATTTTGTTCGCGAATATGAATATTTTATAGAATACAAACCCAAGCAAAAATTTTATCCAAGAAATATTATCAATCGTGGAAAATTTGCTAGTCAACTAGCCGGCAATGTTAAACGGATTGCCGCTACTGTGGTGGGCGAGGAATATTTGAAAGATGATTTTGACTTACGAGCATTAATGGAATGTATTTTGGAAAATTTTTCCGATCAAATTCCAGAAAATTGTGAAGAAAAATTAGAAGAGGCGTTGGACTATCTGCATGACACCCGCTGGACAGTGCGTCGTTTAGTGGTGGAGTTTGTAAAAAAATACAAGTTATACCAGCAGCGCAAACAAACCGAAGAAGTTTCGTTTAATGCCAACTTCATCAATAGTTATACAGATTCCGGCACGCATATGGCGGGAAAAGTTGGAGCTTGCGCTAAATCAGTATTGAATTTAACTCGTGCTCCCAAGCGAATGAATTTGAAGGAACTAGTTGCCATTGTACTCAAGGAAAAAAACGACGAAATTCCAAATAAACTCAAAGAAACATTCACCCAAGCAGTGAAAGAATTTGAATACGAAAATCATGAAGAGTGGACAATTGACCGGGCAGTCAATATGTTTTTGGTAGGCTATCACAAATACTTAAAGGAAGTGCCAGATACAGCGTTTAATGCGGAATATTTTGCCCGGAGCGGCCAGGGATTACAGGCACTATCGTATTGTGTCGCCAACAATCGAGCTCAGCGACTGTTAGTGCATGATTCGATTAGGGAAAAAACTACTTTACGTGATTTTATCGTAAAACTAACCAGCAATGAGAAGTATCATTTACGAGAAGATATTAAAGAGGAGCTGAAAGAAGCGCTAAAGATTTTTGAGTATCGGGAAAACACACAATGGAGCTTGTGTAAGTTTGCCGAGGGTTTGGTAGATGACTACCGCCAATACAAACGACAAGCTGATCAAAGTGAGATGTTTTCGGCCAAATATTTAATGAACCACGACACCAAAACGGGTTCGGTGGCTTCCAGTCCAAATATGTATGCCAAATCTATATTGGACAAGGAAAAGAAAAAAAAGAAAATGGGACTGACAGAAATGGTTCGGCTAATCGCTAAAAAACGATTGAATGATTTACCGGAAGATAAGCGTCAGGATTTTGTAGAGGCGGCCTATGCGCTATCTTTGGGGTGCAAAATCTCCCAGAAACAAGGCTTGTTATTTCAGTACGGATTCGAGTGCGTATTGAAACTAATCGGCGCCAATGAGAGCGTGAAAATTGAGCCTTTGTGTCGCCTACAATCAGCCGGAAAAGGGAGAAATTTATACCCCGATGTCATGGTGGAAAAGTCTGCTGATGAGAAATTATTAGAGAAGACAATTTTTGAACTAAAACTGCAAAACTTTAATGCTCACTACAGTCGCGACAGTAAAAACTATCCGCCGATATTATCAGACGAAAGTCAGCCGATTAAGAAATCTTTGATTTTCGTGTCTTTAAATGGTGAAACCTCGGATGACATTGCTGGCGTAGACTCATACCCGGACGTGGAGATAAAGTACTGGAATGCACTGACATTGATTAAATGCATGCTAAAAAATGATATTAATGCGGATATTTTGCGGTATTTTTCTGGTCGGGAGCGGGCACTGGACGGAGAGGAAAAGTTGGCGATAGTGGAGATATACAAAATGCTCCACAAATTGCAGATCCTAGTGGCGAAAAATTATCAGGACGGGAAAAATCAACTATCAGCAGCAGCGGTTCATGTTGCCTATGGAGATGTTTTAAAAGAGATAAAATATTTGGCCAGAAGCGGGACTAAGGAGGAGATCCAAGAATCATCGGTGTGGCAGGGACTGGATAAGTTAATCTAATATTTTTAGGGACCAAATGGAATTGAGACATAACAAAGATTTAGATAATTTAGAAGTCAAAAGTCAAAACTCAAAACTGATTGAGTGTTTTCAGGATGCTGAGATAACCGAACCGCCGGTGATGGAGGGAAAGGTGCGGAAGCGGAGGAAGGATTTCTGGACGGAGGAGAATTTGACTAAACTTATCCGCCAACGGGCGGAGACTTGTGGGGAGAAGTTTGGGGTGGGGTCTTTTAATGTAAGAGCGATTAAAAACCAGAAGAGGACAAAAGGGGAAAGAAGTGCAGCTAATCTATATGATTGTTGCCTGAGGAAACAGGGAATTATATCTTTGACTAAAATATTTGCGAAGCATAATATAGAGCTTGATTTTTCAGAAGTAAATAGAGGACAAATAATAGAAAAATTAGTAGAAGCATTAACACCTGATTTAATTGAAAGCTATCGAAATAAACCCATTCTACAGAGTGATTTTTGGCATCAAGAAAACATCAGAATGTTGATAAAAAAGAGAGCATTGGATTGTGACAAGGACTTTGGCTTAAAATCTTTCATGATTTCTGACTGTAAAAATCAGGACGAGAAGGATGCCAAGAACTTGTATTCGGAGTGCAAAAGAAAGAATAGCCCCCAAAAAATACAGAAGATATTTAATGATTTTCAGATTGATTTTCGAGTTTCAGAAAGTACGAATGGAGAAATTATTGCAAAACTTGTCGAAGTGCTTACGCCTGATTTAATTGAGAAATATGATTCGGGGCTGATAGGAGAAAGGAATTTCTGGACTAAGGATAGTATTAAAAAATTAATTGAGAAAGTAGAAAAAAACTCTAGAGGAAATTTTGGGATTACCTCTTTTAATGTCAGAAATCCAATTAATCAATTAGAAAGAGATGCCAGGAATTTATACGCAGAATGTAATAGAGGAGCGAGACCAAAAAAACTCCAGAAGATTTTTGATGACCTAAAGATAGACTTTAAATTGACATACAAAACCAAAGGAGAGATAACAGCAAAACTTATAGAAGTGCTTACACCTGACTTATATGATAAATTTATCGAGGATAAATTTTGGAATGAGTCAAAAATTAGAAGTGTTGTGCTTGAACGTTATAGAGAGAACCAAGGAGACTTAAAGGTTGAATCATTCAGACAAAGAAAGAAAAAGAATCTAAATACAAACGAAAAACTGGCACGCAGACTGTATGCTGGTTGTCGAAAGCAAGGCATCAAGATTGTAGAAAAAATTCTTAGCAAACATTATCCCGGAGTAAATATTAACGAACTAAGCAAAGATGAAATAATCAAGCGGCTTATTTTTATTTATACTCCTATCTCGTCGGACAAATTTAAAAAAATCAACTTCTGGAGCGAGGAAAATTTAAAAGCATTAATAAAAAAGCGCTCGGTTGCTTGTAAGGGTAATTTTGGATTAGATTCTTTCAGGATAGATGTGCCGACCAATCAAGAAGAACGAGATGCTAACAACCTATACTCAAACTGCAAATTGTGGAACAATCCAAAAAATTTAGATAAAATATTTGAAAGTAATGGGGTAGAATTCAAAACAAACAAAGCAACTAATGGCGAGATAGTGGAAAAATTGATTGAGGTCCTTGCTCCCGAACTATTAAGAAAATTTCTAGAACACAAAACATGGCAAGAGAGTAAAATTAGAGAAACTATCATAGATTGCGCAGAAACAAGTGGTGATGATTTTAGTATAAGTTCATTTCGTAAGAGAACTTCGAAAAATCCGACTTACCAAAACGCGAACAAACTGTACCGATCATGCATATATCATCATAAAGGAGCAATAAACTCAATTATTAATAAATTTGATTCAAGCTTTGATATAGCGAAAAAAGGCCAAGGCGAAATAATCGAAAAATTAATTGAAGTGCTGGCGCCAGATTTTATTGAAAAATTCCGTGAGGATAAGTTTTGGAATGAAAGAAACATAAAACATATTATTACGGACAGAGCAGAAGAATGTAAGGAATATTTTGGAATTGAGTCATTTACAAGAAACAGTGTCGGGAATAATGACTTGGCAAAAAACGCTCGAAGTTTATACGGAAACTGTAGAAAGAATCTAAGTAAAATTGATAAAATATTCAAATCTCGAGGTGTTGATTTTGACGTAAAAAATAGCGGGCAGGGAGAGATTATTGAAAAACTAGTAGAAGTACTGACTCCTAACCTAATAGAAAAGTATCGGGAGAATAAATTTTGGAATGAAAGAAATATTAAAAAAATTCTTACCGAATTTGCCAATGAATGTGGTGATCAATTCGGACCATCCTCTTTTCGGTTGCAGGAGAAAAACAGTCAATTAGCAATAGACGTGTCAAAGTTGGTTGACGGATGCAGGAGGCAATATGGATTTTCAAACATTCAAAAAATACTATCCTCCCATGATGTAATTGTGGATTCTGACAAACATACTGCGGGCGATCTTAT
>Ga0180430_10003823_pt1 | contig 12893 bp, 9 predicted proteins | sample SS_ome_9_FD_132999 | JGI IMG/M metagenome (GOLD analysis project Ga0180430, IMG submission 132999) | Hypersaline lake sediment archaeal communities from the Salton Sea, California, USA - SS_1_S_2 metaG | ecosystem: Environmental > Aquatic > Non-marine Saline and Alkaline > Hypersaline > Sediment... | reverse complement strand
TTAATGAATTATCGTGCGCTTGAAGTGGCACGTCATGTCACATTAACAGAGTTATTACAAAATAAAGTCGATCCTGATTGGATTAAAAATAAAATTGTCCTGATTGGTACAACGGCTGAAAGCATTAAAGATGGTTTTTTTACCCCTTACAGTATTACTGAAGAAAATATGTTTCAAACTTCTGGTGTTTTTATCCATGCGCATTTAATTAGCCAAATGTTAACAGCAGTATTAGGTGATATTGCGACAGTAGATAATAGTAATAATTGGTGGGTAAGACATTATCATCCACTTTTTTCATTTTGGGCAGAATGGATAGAAATTGTTTGGATTATTAGTTGGGCAATAATAGGTGGATTATTAGCGTGGTATATGCGGTCTTCTTTGCAAGCAATATTAATAATATCATTGGGATTATCTATTATTATGGGTATTGGTTTTGTATTGTTTTTACATGGTATATGGATTACCGTTAGCACATCAATGTTAGCTTTTATTATTTCAGCAGGTGTTGCCCTCAGTTCTAAATTAGTTTACACCGCATTATATGATACGTTGACAGGTTTGCCCAATCGTATTTTGTTTGCAAAATTATTAAGAAAATCACAACACACCATCAATCCATCTAAATTAACTAAAGCGACTATTTTACCGCAAACCCAAGTCACCATTATTGCAGTTTTATTTTTAGATATTGATCGTTTTAAAACCATTAATTTAGTTTTAGGACATGATATTGGCGATCAATTACTTATTAATGTGACGAATCGTATTCGCAAAGTGTTAATGCTACCTAAAAATAACATGCATATTTGGAATTTAGCCCGTGTTGGTGGGGATGAGTTTGCGATTTTATTAGAAAATTTTACTGACATAGAAGAAGCCATTCATATTGCTAATACACTGCATGCCCAGATGATTAAACCTTTTTGCATTAATTCCGATGAAATTTTTACTGCTGTTAGTATTGGACTCGCATTTGGTTTAAATCATGAAGAACGTGATTTACTACGTGATGCACAAACTGCGATGTATCGTGCTAAAGCAACAGGTAAAACGAAACCTGCTATTTTTCAAGCTGAAATGGAAACAGATGCGATTGCACGTTTTGAATTAGAAAAAGATTTACGTCAAGCCATTATTCGTTGTCATAAAAACTCGTCAAACAGTCAGTATTTAAAAGAATTTCCTGTTTATTATCAACCTATTATCTCTTTAAAAACAGGTAAAATTATTGGTTTTGAAGCATTAATTCGTTGGCAATTGCATGAAAAAATTATTTCTCCTTTTCATTTTATTCCGATTGCAGAAGAAACGGGTTTGATTATTCAACTGGGTGAATGGGTATTGCGAGAAGCATGTCGTCAAATGTATCAATGGCAACGTACTTTTGCACCTGAAACGCCTTGGATGATTAGCGTTAATTTATCAGGCAAGCAATTTAGTCAACCTGATTTGATTGATATTGTTAAGCAAGCGTTATCTGAAACAAGATTATCGCCTAAATATTTAAAATTAGAAGTGACGGAAAGTATTGTCATGGAAGATTTTGATGCAACTCGCCATATTTTATTGAATCTTAAAAATTTACACATTCGGTTAAGTATCGACGATTTTGGCACAGGTTATTCTTCTTTGGCGTATTTAACGCACTTTCCAATGGATATTTTAAAAGTGGATAAATCTTTTGTCAGTAAAATGGACACTGATAAAGATAACATGACGATTGTACAAAGTATTATTGCACTTGCACGTAATTTAAAAATGGAAGTGATTGCAGAAGGCATTGAAACGTCAGATCAATTAGCGCAATTACGTCAATTAGATGTGGAATATGGACAGGGTTATTTGTTTGCTAAACCTTTGCCACGAGAAGAAGCTGAAGCGTTATTGCGTACTGATCCAACTTGGTAAAATTAAATATGAGGACAACCTATCTTTCTTGGGCTGGTACTCTAAATTTTTTCATTTAACATAATTTAAAGTAGCAAAATCAATCATTTTCTATTAGTATAACGCACTTTTTTACCTGAGATTAAACCGTTATATTTATGGAAATTTACAAAGAATTTAGTATTGATACTGCCCACCGTTTACCCAATGTCCCAGAAAACCATAAATGCGGACGTTTACATGGACATACTTTCAAAATCATTATTTTTGCTTGTGGTGAAATTGATGCAAAAATGGGTTGGGTCGTTGATTTTGGTGATATAACAAAGGCATTTAAACCTTTATATGAACAATTGGATCATTATTACTTAAATGACATTGAGGGATTGGAAAATCCGACTAGTGAAAACTTAGCGCGTTGGATTTGGCAACATTTAAAACCACAATTGCCACAGTTATGTAAAATTGAAGTCAAAGAAACGCCTACTAGTGGTTGTATTTATCGTGGAGAAAATGCGTAATTGCTATTTACTTCTTAAAATTAGCGGTTGGTTATTTCCTCCAACCGTTACCATTTAGTAAAAATTAAGATTGTACTGATATTAAAAGTGCTGTATAATTTTCCAATTTTACGGGGTGTGGCGCAGCCTGGTAGCGCACTTGCATGGGGCGCAAGAGGTCGTGGGTTCAAATCCCGCCACCCCGACCATTTCTTTTCAAACAATCATATCTGAAAACTCATACGATAAATATCTTTCATAAAATTGCCACGTTATCTTAGAAAGATGTGAATCTAATAATGAAAATACCTTTTCTTTAATAAATTCTGGCACACCACCATAAAATGCTTGTGCAATACTACCTGTAATACAAGCAATCGTATCGCTATCTCCACCAATGGAAATCGCATTTCTAATCGCATCTTCAAAATGTTCAGACTCTAAAAATGCAACGATGGCTTCAGGTACAGAACCTTGGCAAGACACATCAAAATGATAATTTGCTCTAATTTCATCTAACGTAAAATGTAAATCATAATGAAAAGTTTCTTCTACAAATGCTTTTATTTCTGCTTTACTTTTACCTGTGCGTGCTAAAAAAATACATCCTGCAACGGCTTGCGCACCTTTAATGCCTTCAGGATGATTATGGGTCACTGCTGCACTTTCTTTTGCTTTTTGCAATACTGTTCTTAAATCGTCGTAAGCAAATCCAACAGGACTTACCCGCATTGCAGACCCATTTCCCCAACTGTTATAAGGTTGTTCGCTATGCGTTCTTGCCCATGTATCAAAATGTCCGCCATAACCTCTAAAAGGATAAGCATGATGATAACTTCTTAATTTTTTGACATACGATGTTTTATTTAAAATACTGTCTGCTAAAGCGATAGTTAAAACAGTATCATCTGTAAAAGAACAGCCATCTGAAAATAAAGGAAAATGTTTCGTTTTTATATTATTCCATTCATAGATAGAACCAATAATATCACCCGCGATTGCGCCTATCATAATAACCTCGATCACTTGATTTTAAGTGGTTTTCAATTGCTTTCATGACCTCCTCTGCAATATTGAGTCCATATAATTGATCAAGTTCACGAATACAGGTTGGACTAGTGACATTTATCTCCGTCAAAAAATCACCAATTACATCTAACCCTACGAATAATAAGCCTTTTTCTTTTAACAATGGTTTAACTTGTTCACAAATCCAATAATCTCTTTCTGTTAAAGCCACCCCTTTACCTGAACCACCTGCGGCAATATTACCCCGTGTTTCACCTTCAGCAGGAATACGGGCTAAGGCATAAGGAATAGGCTCGCCATCAACTAATAGAATACGTTTATCGCCTTTTGTAATGTCAGGAATAAAACGCTGTGCCATAATAAATTTTTGTTCATGTTGTGTCATTGTTTCAATAATGACTGACGTATTCATATCATCTTGTTGCAAACGAAAAATAGAAGCCCCCCCCATTCCATCCAATGGCTTTAAAATAATTTCTTGATGTTTTGCTAAAAAATCGCGAATACATTGCGCCCGACGTGTGACTAATGTCGGTACACAACATTGCGGAAACCATGCGGTATATAATTTTTCATTGGCATCGCGCAAACTTTGCGGTTTATTGACAATTAATGTTCCTGACGATTCTGCTTGCTCTAATAAATAAGTGGCAACAATATATTCCAAGTCAAATGGTGGGTCTTTACGCATTAGAATAGTATCTAAACTATCTAATGGACAAGCACGACTTTCCCCTAATTCAAACCAATTTTCATTATTATCAACCACTTTCAACGGTTTCATTGCGGCAAGCGGTTTACCATCACATAACCATAAATCCTTAATTTCCATGTACCACAAATCCCATCCACGTTTTTGTGCTGCCAATAACATAGCAAAACTACTATCTTTATAAGGTTTAATATGTTGGATGGGATCCATGACGATACCTAATTGAACAGTCATTATTGTTCCTTAATTATTAAAAGTGGAAAGTAGAGTGATGTCACGCAAAGTTGCTAAAAACAACGCTGCGTGTTTACGTGAGATTATACGCAACAATACATTTTATGGTATATATTTTCACAGAAATGAAAACTTAGTTTTTATAAAGTCGTTGAAATTCACTATCAGAACGTGACGCACAATCTTCTGCTGAAATACCTAAAAAGTAATTGCCTGTCAACGCCAATGGTTGATCAAGCAATAAATTATCTACTTTTTCAATTAATGCATGATGTCCTAAAACGGGGGAAGGTAATACATTTAATTTTTCAACTTTATCAATAATTTGCGATTCAGTAATATTTAATACCTTGCAAATTTGTTGGATTTTTTCATCATGACTCAAACCCAATGACTTGAAATGAAAGACAAAGCCACGATATTTTGGATGTTTTACCGTATCACGCGCAACCATTGAAAAAAATTGGTCATCTTTCGCAATTAAACCCATCACTGGCGGCAATTTAACAACATCCTTATCTACCATGATTGCCACAGTCTCTACAGATACTATTTTAATTTTTTCCAATGATTGACTGATTTCAGGAAAAGTAGGTTGTAATAATTTAGCGGTCACATCAGCAGGTGTTGCAAGTGTTAAATGAGAAGCTGTAAAGGTTTCTGTTTGTGTTTTAACCGTAAATATGTGATTATCAAAAGTAATGCTTTGAATATCTTGTTCAGTAAAAGTCGTTAAATCAGCTTGTTGCGCCACGTGATCAGTAATCGTTTGTAAACCATTATCAAAGGTAAAACTACGCAAAACATCTTTTCGACGTGGTTTTTTTCTAAATAACATATCCGCAGGTACATCATTAGCTTGTTGACATATCACAGCATTAAAAGCATGACCAAAAACAGCTTTATAATTACGTTTACCTACAATTTTTTCATAATAACTTTGTACCGTTTGTCCTTCTTTTTTTAACGTAAAAAGACGATAAGCAGACAACAATAATTCTATAAAATGTAATTGTGAAGGAATTGATTTAACCGCATTATTCACCCACATTCTAAAACTGACTTTTTCTCTTTTGCGCGTTTCATTCAATAATTGGCAATCTTCCATCATTTTTAAAATATTGCCATAAGAATTAAAAGTCGTATGCGCCCCCAATTCTACCCAAAAATCATCAGTAAAACGGTGTGAATGAAAAGTACCGCCAACACGATTCGTTTTTTCTAAAATCGCTATTTTTAAACCTTTTTGTAAACATTGATGCGCCATACTCAAACCACTCATACCTGCACCAATCACTAACATGTCATAGTGTTTCATTTTGAAATGTGTTTCCTACTGGTAGAAATTTATGTATCTTATTTATTTTAAATATTGAATGTTAAACTTTTCTGAATCGAGATTGAGATAGGATTAAATTAAGATTTTTGCTGAAAGGAATATATTCTAAAAAGGTAAAAGAACAAAAAATATATCAATGTTCTTTTACAATTTAATAATTTTATTCAGTCACTTCCTGATTTTTCAATTGATTCAACAAATCAGCAATCTTTGCATGTAAAGCCGCTTCTTTTTGTTTTGCTTGTGACCAATAGGCAGATAAAAGTTGTTGCGCTGAATCTGCTTCTTGACGCGCTTTATGTAATGCTTTCTGTAAAATTTTTATATATTGATCTGGAGAATCAGCTTGTTTTGCAAAAGGTAACACCATTTCTTGCTCTTGCAATGTGGCTTGCAAACTTTCATTTTTGGCTTGTAAAACTTGTAATTGCCGCTTATATTTAATTTGCTGTTGTTCTAACTCATATTCCATGCGCAACAATTCTTGTGTTTGTTCAGCTTCTCGTTGTTTTAAACGATCTAATTGCATTAATGCATCTTGCAAACTGCCCTGCATTTTTTCAAAATTTTGCTGTATTTTCATTAATTCCGCACTGGCAATAGCGTTATTTTCTGTTTCAACAATTTTTAATTGTGCATTAGCTAATTCCGTTTCAGCACTATCCAACGCTGCTTGTAATACATTCAACTGTTGGTCATTTTCTGTCAATGCCGTTTGCAATTCCGCAATTTCTTCTTCATAATCTTGTTTTGATAAACGCTGTGCTTCTTGTAACGACTTCAATTCATCTAAACGAGTTTGTACCTGCTGTTGTGACATTGCAATTTGTGCATCATGTTTAGTTTGTAAATCAATGACCATTTTTTGATGCTGTTCTAGTTGTGCTTGCATTGCCTGTTCAATTTTTTCAACTTTGGCATTATATTGACTTGCCACTGCTTTTTGTAATTGCGTAAACGCTTGATAAGCCTCTTTCGTTTTCGTCAATTCTGCTTCAATACCATTTTTTTCATGAACAATAGATTTCAATTGTGTTTGCAAATCTTCTAATGATTGCTTATGATTATTTTCCGACTCAGATTGTGCTTGCGCTAAATTTTGTTGTAAAACATCTTTATCTGCTTTAATCTGCGCTAATTGCTTTTCCATGTCCCCTTTTTCTTGAACAACAAGCTGCAATTGCGTCTGCAAATCTGCTAATGCTTGTTTATGCTGAGTTTCCAATGTCGTTTGTGCTGTTTTCATCTCAGCTACTTGTTGTTGTGCTTGCGCTAAATCTTGTTGTAATTGCTGCATTGCGGTTTCATCACACTGCGCATTATTTTGTTTTTCTTGCCATGCTTCCAACATTGCCTGTGATTGCTCAAAGGCTTGTAACGTTTCATTCAATTTCTCACGCGTATTTGTCAATTCTTGCTCTATTTGATGTTGACCTTGTTGCAAACTTTGTTGTTCCGTCAATACCGTTTGATGAGATTGGGTTGTTTCTGTTAATTGTGATTTCAATTGGTTGATTTGCAAAGCATAATGCGTATTTAAATCTTCTTTTTCTTGTTTCAAAGCAGTTAATTCCGCTGCTTGAATTTGTAAACTTTGTTGCGCCAATTGTAAAGTTGCAGCAATCGCTTGAATTTCTTGCTCACTTTCTGTCTGCAATTGCGTCATTTGCATATCATAATGCGTTTTCAAATTCGTTTGCGTTTGCAATGCTTCATCTAACAATTGCTGTTTTTCAACCAATTCTTTCTCTGTCAATTGCAATTTTTCTGTCATTGCTTTCAAATTAGTGCTGACATTGGCCAATTCATCCTGCATGGTTTGCTCATAATGCTGTTGTGTTGCCACGACTTTTTGTAACTCTGCACGCTGTGAATTTAACGCATTCAATTTATGACGTACCGCTTGTGACATTTGCATTTCTGTTTTCAATCGTTGCTGCGTATTAGCAAAATCCTGTGTCAAACTAGATAATTGCTCATCATAAGCTATTTTTATTAAAGCTTTTTCTTGCTGTAAATCTTGCACTTGTTTTTGCGTGGTTAATAACGTCTCATGCTGTTGATTAACTTCTTGTTGTAAAGTCTGCACTTGCGTTTCATAACTGGTTTTTAAATCAACTTGTGCTTGTTGTGCTATTTGCAATGCTTGTTGTAACTCTTTGATTTGCGCTTCATATTCTGTTTTTAATGTTGCTTGGGCTTGATGAGACGTTTCAATAAGTCGTTCTAAACTTTGTAATTTTTTATCATATTGAACATTTTTTTGTTGATTTTCTGCTTGCCATGCTGTTTTAGCTGCTAAACTTTCTTGCAATTGAGCTTTTAATGCTGTTTGTTCTTGTTGCGCTTTAGATAATGTTTGTTTTAATGCTTTTAATTGCTCATCATAATCTTGTTCAACCTGTTGCGTTGCTTGTTTTAATGTTGTAACTGTTTGCGCATGTTGTGCTTGTAACGTTGCTTCTACTTGTTTTAATTGAATAATCTCTTGTTGTAAACGCTGTAATTGCTTTTCATAATCCGCTTTGACTTTATCAGTCTCATCAGCAACAATTTGTGCTAATTTAGCGGCATTATTTTGTTGCCAAATAGCTTCTTTTTCTTCTAAATCAGTGAGTTGTTGTTTTACTTGTTGCCAAAGTTGTCGCATGTCATTACGTTCATTTTCAACGCGACGAATTTGATTAATTAAAATACGTTGAATTAGACCATCATCAGTTTGAATATCCTGACCTTGACTAGACTGTGCATCCGCTGTTTGCAAACTTTGTAGCCATTTTCCTTGTGGTACATTCAGTTCTAATTGTTTAATTAATCCTTCTCGTACCAAATCAATTTCTTGATAACAGGCTTGTAATTTATCTTGATGTTCGGTTTTTAAATGCGCTTGTTGTAACTGTTCCTCTTTTAACTGTGCTTGAACTGTTTGAAATTGTTGGCTAATATCCTCTTTTTCTTGCGTGATTTGCTTTAACTGCGTTTCATAATTTATTTTTAATGTATTATTAACATTTTTAGTGTGTTCCAATTCAGTTTGCACACTTTCTAATGTTTGGTTAGTGTGATGTAAACGCTGGGCATATTCGGTTTTTAACACATCTAAATTTTTGACTTCATCTGTTAATGCATCTACCTGTGCTAATTTTGTTGCTAATGTGGCTTTTTCATTACTTAAAATAGCATTGTCATCTTTAACTTGTTGTAAACTTGCCTGTAAAATAATAGCTTCACCTTTCAATTGCTGATTATTTTCTTTTAATTCGACAAGCTGCTTTTCATGATTAATCTGTAAATCTGTTAATTTTTGTTCTAAATTAGCAATACGTTGTTGATAATCCGTTTCGATCTGTTGCCATTTTGTTTCATGTTGGGTCATTAACGCTAAATCTTGCTCTACTTTTTCTAATGACACATGCGATTGCGCCAATTCTTGTTGCTGATGTTTAATTGTTTCATCATATTTTGTTTGTAATACTTGATTTGCTTGCTGACTTTCAGTTAATTGCGTTTCTAATTGTTGGATTTGATTTTCATACGTAGCTTTAACTTCTGTATGCGTTTGTTCTAAACCTTGTAAAGTTGTTTGCAACTGTTGTAATTGCGTTTCCATTTGCTGCGTTTTAGCATCATTATGCGTTTCTAATTGTGTTTGATTGGATAATGCTATATTCAGTTTTTGCTGCAATTGGGTTAATTCTTGTTGATACGCTTTTTCCACTTGGGTTTGTGTTGATAAATTTTGTTGTAACTCTGCTTCTAATTGCGTCAAATGTTGTGCATATTCAGCACGTAATTGTTCTTGCGTATCCAATGCTTGCGCTAATTGTGCTTGAGTTTGGTTCAAGACCTGTTTTGTTTCCGCTAACGTTGTTTTATTGGTAACTTGAGATTGCAAAGTTGTTTGAATCTGTTCATTTTCTGCTAATTGCGTTTTAGCTGTCTGTAAACCTTGCTGCGTTGTTTCAGAAACCTGATCGATATGTGCAATTTGCTGCGATTGTTGCGTTAATTCAGCACGTAATTGTGTTTGAACCTGTTGTAATTGCGCCTGTTTATCTTGCAATACTTGGGTGAGATATTGCTTATCCAATTGCATTTGTTCAACATAAAAGAGATGCTTTTCTAATAGGGTTAAACTTGCTTGTGTGCTTTGATCAATTTGGTTGGCATTTTGTTGTGCTAAATAATTCGTACCAAACGCGATAATAATGAAAGCGGTAAGAAATACTACAATAAATTTCTTTATCATGCCCATTACCTTTTTACCAAGTGGGTGGAAAGTTTTTTATAATTATCACGTGAAAAGCTGATTCTTTCAAGCAGTATCCGTTAAGCTAGTCTATTTACTGCGCACTTTTCATTTTGGAGTGCAGGATTTATCCTTCACTTAGCGTTAAGTGAGAGATTTATCTTGCTGATGGCAAACATCGTAGAGACGTAGCAGTGCGATGTCTCTACAAATATAGAACCCATTTGAAATTTTAAAAAAGTCTTGTATTAACCTTTTTGTCAGAATCAGAATTCACAGGATTTTAGAATTTTCAGAATTGAATCTTGTCTATTTCAATATCTACTAATTATATAAATACTTGTGAACTATCATTCTGTTAATTCGTTAATTCAGAAAATCCTGATTCAGACAAAAAATGTTGATTACAAATAGATGTTAAATGGGTTCTATATTTTATAATTAGCAACAATTATTATCCGTCGGACAACAACTTGATTTAAACCAAGATAAAATCGTTTTCTTATCTGGAATACCACCTGCATGTGCAATTTTGCCATTAACGACTACACCTGGCGTAGACATGATGCCATAAGACATAATTTGCGCCATATCTTCAATTTTTTCTAACTGGACAGGAATACCATTTAACTGTGCAACTTCATCTACTAATTTATAGGTTGTTTGGCAATTTGCACAGCCTGAACCTAAAATTTTAACGTCAAACATGATTATCTCCTTAATCTAATTCTTTAACCCAATCTGCAATTTTAGCTTTAATCGTGTCACGAATTTTACGAATTTCAACTAATTTTTCTTCTTCACTGCCTTGTAAAACGGAGGGGTCTGGAAATCCCCAATGTAAACGTGTCACTTTACCAGGAAAAACAGGACAACGTTCGGCACTGGTTTCATCACAAACAGTAATCACATAAGAAAAAACATCACCCAATGCAATATAATCTCTTACAGAACTGGTTTGTTTATAAGAAATATCAACGCCGACTTCTTGCATTGCTTTAACCACTAAAGGATTTAATTTCCCAGGTTCGATCCCTGCACTTTCTGCAATGTAATCATCACTGCATAATTCATTAAACCATGCTTCCGCCATTTGACTACGCGCACTGTTATGAATACAAACAAATAAAACCCGTTTTTTATCAGTCATACTTAAACTCCTATTAAAATAAAGTTAAATAACCAACCCACGACAATAATAGAGATAGCCAAAATGGCAGTGAATAAAGCTAATGCTTGCCATTGAATGACTTTACGTAAAATTAATAACTCTGGTAATGAAATCGCAGCAATACTCATCATAAACGCTAATGTTGTGCCAATTGCAACGCCTTTTATTAACATGGCTTCTGCTAAAGGAATCACGCCTACTGCATTGGAATATAAGGGTACACCTAGTATAACGGCTAATGGCACGGTAAATAAACTATTGCTACCTGCCAAACTTTCTGCCCAAGATTGTGGAAAATAACCATGAAATAAAGCACCGATGGCAATACCTAATAAAATCCATTTCCAAATACGTTGTACAATTGTTTTGACTTCACCTATTGCATAATGATGGCGTGCGGTATAAGAATTATCTTTTTGTAAATGTGGTGTCTCACCCATTTGAATTTTCCAAACATAAGATTCTACCCAACGTTCAGGTTTAAATTTTTCTATAATCACGCCACCAACATAAGCAACCGTTAATCCTGCTAATACATATAATAAAGTGATTTTCCATCCCATAATGCCTAATAATAAAACAACGGCAATTTCATTAATCATGGGACTGGCAATGAGAAATGAAAAAGTCACGCCTAATGGAATGCCTGCTTCAACAAAACCAATAAATAAAGGCACAGATGAACAAGAGCAAAATGGGGTGACTGCACCTAATGTAATTGCCAATAAACGTGCGGTGACTTTGGAACGTCCACGCACATAATTTCTTACTTTTTCAGGTGCAATAAAAGAACGAAACCAGCCCATAATATAAATCACCACGATTAACATGACGAAAATTTTACTCACATCCATAATAAAAAAGTGCAAGCTATCACTAAAATGGGTATTTGCTTCCAAATTTAATAAGTCATAAACCACAGTATCAGCTAAATAAGTGAACATATCATCCTCCTTAAAAATGAGAATTTAATAATTTACCGTTCTCAGGAGTACAAACTTTAATTTGCCAGCAAGATAAATCTTACACTCCTAACGTTATTAAATTTCTATAACTTAACGTTGACAAACTGGACGATTTTGCATCATGCCTAAACGTTGATTATCTTGTTGAAATTGTGTTTGCGATTTTAATTCTGTCACCACTAAAGCCATTAATTTTTGCTCAAATTCTGATAAATTAGGATTAAATGAATAAAGCATCCATTGACCTTCACGTCGTTGTAAAACTAAACCATTTAACTTCAACGTGGCTAAGTGGCGCGAAATTTTAGGTTGTGATAATGCCAGTGCATAACTGAGTTCGCAAACGCATAATTCCTTATGCTCATTAATCAATGCTAAACATCTTAAACGTGTTTCATCTGCTAAGACTTGAAATAAATCTTTAACTAACATGTATAAATATTTATATATGGATATGCGTATATATTAATCTGTAAAATTAAAATGTCAAGTGTAAAAAAAACATGCTAGACGTTCTATGTTTACCTTCTTATAATTAAAAATTGAATACACTTTGGAGGTGCAACATGCGTAGAAGAATATTTTTTATGGTGCCAACTATTGAACTCTGTCACCAAGTTTTGGCAGAACTTAGAAGTGTCGGTATTACGGATAATCATACCCATGTGGTTGCACGTCATGGTACTAATTTAGAAGGCATTCATAAAGCAACAGCATTTCAAAAAACTGAACTTTTACATGGTATAGGTTTAGGTTTTCTTGTGGGTGGTGCAGCAGGTTTAGTCGGTGGATTATTAGCCA
>Ga0180430_10003822_pt1 | contig 12897 bp, 11 predicted proteins | sample SS_ome_9_FD_132999 | JGI IMG/M metagenome (GOLD analysis project Ga0180430, IMG submission 132999) | Hypersaline lake sediment archaeal communities from the Salton Sea, California, USA - SS_1_S_2 metaG | ecosystem: Environmental > Aquatic > Non-marine Saline and Alkaline > Hypersaline >... | reverse complement strand
CGGCCATCCCGTATCTCCAGATATTCGACAACGATTTCACCATCCTCAACCTGGCAGGCTGGGTCCGAACCCAGATACGGCCGTTGTCGTGGCTCGCGTTGCGCGGTGGTGTGAGAATCGACACCTTCAGTTTCGGCATCACGGATCATAATCAACCAGAAGCCGACCGCGAGGGTATTCGAGTTCCCAATCAGACAAGCCAGAGCTTCGGCTTTGCGCTCAATCCACGGGCCACGCTCGATGTTCGTATCATCGAAGGGCTGCACACGCTGGCGAGCTATGGTCAGGGAACACGCTCGACCGATGCCGCGGCGCTTTCCGACAACGAGACCGCCCCATTCGCCAAGGCTCAGGAGTTCGATACCGGGCTCGCCTATCGCTATGGAGAAGGCGGCGATCCTGTCACGCTCAGCACACAGCTCAGCTACAGCCTGACCCTTGTCAACAAGGACCTCATCTTCAGCGAGATAGAGGGTCGCAATGTACTTGCCGGTTCTTCCACCCGGCACGCGGTGCTGTTCAATGGACGGCTGTACCTCTTTGACCTGGTGGACATCCTCGCAAACGTAGGCTGGACCCGGGCAACACTCGATTCGACAGGTGAGCTGCTGCCGTACATTCCACAGCTTGTGGCGCGCCTGGACACAGCGGTGGCAGGCCGTCTCGGCTCCTGGTCACTCGGTCCGGTTCCCGTCGAGGGGCGCCTGGGCGTGGGATTCACCTATGTCCCCGGCCGTCCGCTACCCCTCAAGGAGTTCGGCGATCCCTTCTATCTGCTCGGCGCGGGCGGAGACATCAGGCTGTGGTACTTCTCCGTCGGCGTGGAGCTGCGCAATATACTGAATACGAGGTATCGTCAGGCCGAGTTCAACTACGCCAGCAACTTTGTCTCGCCGGAAGCCGTTCCTTCGCGGATTCCGGAGCGTCACTTCGTGGCAGGGGAGCCTTTCTTCGTGATGGGCACTATCACCTGGCACATCGAGGACATGATTCGTGGCGTAACAGCCACTGCTCAAACCAATTCCAAGAAAGATGTCGAGGTTTCCAACCTCTCTGACAACCAAGGAGCAAAGTCATGAAAAATAAAATTATGGTAAATTGTAACAAATGGCAGGCGCCTGCGCCTGTCGCTGCTACGGTCCTGCTCGCGGCGCTACTCATCGTGCCCGGTTGCGACGAAGACACCGCCGCTGACAACGACGGTGGCACGGACACCGACACCGACGGCGGCACCGACACCGACACCAGCTTCGAGTGCAACGAGGACAGGGACGGCTGGGAGCAGTGCGTCGACAATAAAGTCCAGTGGTGTCATGTCGTCGAGGGCATGGATCCCCACTTCCACTGGGGCGCTGATTGTGAAGCCCTGGGATACGAGTGCGTCGAGCTTACCGAAAGCACAGCGGCCTGTCTCGATGAAAGCAGCTCGTGTACCGTGGGAGAGTTCAAATGCGAGGACAACACCGCCCATAACTGTATGGACCACGGCGATCACGGTCACTGGGCCATTGAACCCTGCGGCACTGCGGCAACCTGCGAGGAGGAGGCAGATAAGGCGCACTGCCACGCGGGGGAGAGTGACTTCGATACCCAGGACGCCTGCGACGCAATCGCCGGCACGGAGGTCGAGGAGAAGGCCGTGGTGACGACCTTCTCAGAGGTCTTCTCAGAGGACTATCACGCGGACCTCGGGGTGAAGGTTCACGTCACGCTTCCGGACGATCAGGTGAGCTACATCCACTTCCCGGTCTTCACCTGCGGGGAGTTCGCCATGTTCATGGACACGGCCGACGTCTTCGACGGGATCCAGCATCGCGATCAGTCCGAAATAACCGTATCGGGCGGGACGGCGGTCAGTCTGTGCTCCGATGACATCCCCGAGCACTGGCACGCGGATCTCGAGTGGGACGGCGAAAGCACCAAGGGAGAGAGCCCGGTGCCCTACGTCATCCGCTTCAAGGCCGTCGCGGGAGGCATGGAGGTCAACTTCGCGGCGTTCCAGATAGCTGTAGAGGATTGATGCGAGATCAGAAGTCACGGGAATGCGAGCGCTCTCCCGCTACCGACAAATGGGATCCGGGAGAGGCTCGTTCCTGTTGCTTCACTAGTAAAGGAGGTGTCACATGATGCGAATATCCGCTCTGAGAAGGACAAAGAAGCTACTGGCTTCAGCTACCCTCCTTCTGGCGTTTCTTCCTCAACCGTTCTCCTGCTCTGTGGAGACAGCGGGGAAGGCCATCCGCTTCCGCACCGCGGTCCAGGGCGCCATAGGTGATGGGCAGTCCGTAACCGCTTTCGAGACATCAAGAGGCTGGACCGTGGAATTGGAGAGCGCCCACTCAGTGTTCGGCCCGGTTTACTTTTACGGCGGCGAGCCCATGGCGCGGACCGGGCCTCTGATGCATCTGTTTGGCGGTGTTGCGATGGCCTGTCCCACACATGCGCAGTACGACTACGGCGCGGTGCTGGGCGAGGTGATCGAGCAGTATGTCATCGACTTGCTGGCCGACGCGCCGACATCTACCGGCGAGGTCCAGGGGGAGGCTGGCACATGCCACACGGCTGAGCTCCATCTCCATCCACCCGGGGATCAGCAGCTGCCGGCCGGCAGCTCCCAGGCGGAATTCGCCAAGCTCGATGGATACTCAATCGTGATTGAGGGCACGGCAACCAGGGATGCATCAACGATTCCATTCCGCGTGGCACTGGACATCCCGGACGAAGGCACGATGCGCATCGTGCAGAACATCGCCGGAGAGGTAGAACTGGATGATGAATCCGTCAGGCCCGGCAGAATCGTGGTTCAGATCCTCCTGGACGCCTGGCTCGATAAGGTTGATTTCTCAACTCTCACCGAGACGGACGGGGACGGCAACTATCTGTTCAGCGATGACACACAGGCAAGAACTGCATTGCTGCAGGCGGTTCGGAATCGGTATTCGTATCGCGTTGATTGGAGGGAACCATAATGAAATACAGCACGTCATTATTGATCTGCGTTTTGGGGCTGCTTCTTTTGTCATGCGTTGGTGAAGATACTGCGGGCGAAGGAAGCTTTGCCCTTGAAGTCAGCGGTGGAGCAGCCCTCCGGGACGGATTCCCCTATAAAGAGGGCGATGTCACCTATGCCTTTGTCGACGGCTGGGAGCTTGAGTTCGACAAGTACATCATCGCAGTGGGCGATGTCCGTTTTATCGAGCAGGACAGTGGCAGCGAGGTTGAGATCTGGGCCGGCCCCAAGGTGGTTGATTTGGCGAAAAGCGCCATGGGTGCAGAAGATCTGACGACTATCGAGGGTTTGCCGGCCAGACGTCTCGACTTCGGCTTCAGCTTTCTGGCTCCGTCAGAGCTCCCAGAGGCATCCAGCGCGAGTGACGAGGATATCCAGTTGATGATCGACAATGAGTGGTCCTTGTTTGTGGCCGGAGAGGCGCAGCACGCGGCGACATCGCGCACGGTGAGATTCGAGATCGGACTGCCCGTAGCAGCGTCCTATTACGAGTGCATCAACGGCAAGGACACAACTTTGGGGGTGGCCATCGAAGCGAACAAGACCACGGGCGCTTTCATCTACGCCCATGCCATCCACCTCTTCTGGGACACACTGGCCTCGGGTGATGAAGACCTTCGTTTCGAGGCCTTTGCCGCGGTGGCAGGCGACGATGATCTTGTAACTGAGGAGGAGCTTAAAACTCAGGATCTCACCGACCTGCGGGATGCCAACGGCGATCCACTGGTCGACGACGAGGGCCATCCGGTCGTCTACAACGACGGAGGCTTGCTCCCGCCGAGTCAGTGGACCCTTTACCACTTCGTACGCTATGCGGCACGCGCGAGCGCCCACTTCAACGGCATCGGGCTATGCAAAGTAAAGGATATTTAGGATGCGAAAATTATATGGAATAAAGAGAAAGCGCAGAAGTCTCGTTGCAGTGATTGCTTCGGTCTGTTTTCTGGTCATTTCTGGACGGGCTGAAACCGTGGAACCTGTCACAAAGGCGATGGCCGAAAAGCTCGCCGAGCTTCGGACCGAAGTCAATGACCTGGATGCGGCACTGCGCAGTCGGCGCAATCTCGGCGCGACCGAGCTGCACGGTCTGCAAACGAGAGCCAGTGAACTCAAACTCGCCGAGGATGCGGAGAGAATCAAGGTCCAGGCACTGGAGGCCGAGGTGGCCGCGCTCGATGCGTCCATTGCCGGAAAAGACGAACAGTCACAGTCCCTCCGGGTATCCGTAAGCGAGGCTATTGACCCCTTGCGAAAGGTTGTGAAAAGCGGGTTGCCCTTCAAGCAGGAACAACGCCTCGACGCTCTGACGCAGATCGGCAAAGATCTCGAAAGCGGCAAGGCCGATGCTGCGTCCACTGCCGCGCGGGTGTGGCGTTTCGTCCAGGATGAACGACGACTTGCATCCACTGTGGAACAGGCCGATATCAGCCTTGTTCTAACCGGGGACAATGCTCCGACGCTGGTGCGTGTGGTTCGCGTTGGTACAGTGGCCATGTTCGTCTATGCCGGTTCGGATCGCTGGGGCCGTGTCGTACGCGGGCCAGACGGAGTCTTCCGCTATAACGATATCGAAGACCACGGACAACGCTCCGAGATCAGGCGTCTTTTTGAATCTGTCGAAAAGCAAATTCGGGAGGGGCGATACCGCCTGCCCCTTTTCGGCAGCGAGGTGACAGAATGACGCGTGTTTTTGGCAGCCGACTGTTGATTCTGTGGATCGGTCTTGCCGTCTGGCTTGCTTCGGACGCTGCCCGGGCACAGGTACCGACCTTCGAGCAGGCCTACGCGCGAGAGCTGAAGGATCTAACAGCAACCAAGGCGGCCCTTAAGTCAATCCTGGACGCATTCGATAAGAGTCTGGCGCAGCAAAAGGCTAAGCTCAAAGGCGAGATCAAGCAATCGGAGTCAACGCTTCTCGGACTCAAAAAACGTGCTCGTGAGCTTGCAGCCAAGCGGGATCTCCTCGCGGAAAAGAACCTGATCGCCGAGGATCACGAGGCGGTGCTTAGCGCACTTCTGGCAGGCGCCGCGTCAACGCAAAGAGCCAAGACCGCGAGCTCGCCACCCAAGGGAGATGATATCGCCGCGGAGTTTGTGGCAGCTATTGACACGGAAGCAAAGGAAATCGATGCGGGCAGCAGACTGCGGGTTGCCGATGGTAGTTTCTTCGGTCCGGATGGAAAACGGGTGCAGGGGAAGATCATTCATGTCGGGGAGATCGCCGCACTTGGTTTGTCGCAAAGCACAGGAGGTGTTTTGCTCAAGCTCGAAGGCGGTTACCGGGTACTGGACGAAAGCGCGAGGAAGCAGGCCGAACGATTGGTCGCAGGTGAGTCTCCGGGATCGATAGACGTCTTCCTGTTCTCCCCGGAGTCTACAGGGCATGATCCGAGGCAGGGCAGCGGCCTCGCCGGTATGCTCAACAAGGGTGGCCCTGTGGCCTGGGTCATTATGGGCCTGGCTCTTCTCGGACTGTTACTGGTCATCGAGCGTCTCTGGACGCTGTCGAGGCTGACTAACTGGAACGCTAGACATTTTGACATTCTGGCAGCAAAGCTTCGCGCGGATGATTTTGAAGACGCATCTAAAATCACGACTCACATGGGGGCCGTCGGCATGGTGCTTAGAGGCGTCATCGATCAACGGTCCCTGCCGCGGGAAGAACTCGAAAAACGAGTCAGTGAAATCATTCTCAAGGCCATGCCAGCACTGGAGCGGTCACTCACCATCCTGATCGTGATCACGGCCGTTGCTCCGCTTCTCGGTCTGCTCGGCACGGTGTCTGGTATGATTTCCACATTCGATGTGATCACAGAGTTCGGCACCGGTGACCCCAAACTGCTCTCCGGCGGCATCTCCGAGGCGCTCATCACGACGAAGCTGGGACTTGCCGTGGCGGTTCCCTTCCTGCTCATACGCAGCCTGATCGCCCGCTGGTCCGACCGCATCATCGAGAACATGCAGACGTACTCACTGGCTGCCATCAACATCCTCTCTGGTCGGGAGGAAACCTCCGATGAGTAATGGTCTCCCGGAACAGGTGTTTAACCAACTCGCGGCTCTTGCGGAGGCCGGCGGTTTCGTCATGTGGCCTCTGCTCATCGTGGGATTATTGGCCTGGACTATGCTCCTGCTCAGAGTCATGACTCTCCTGGAGATCAAGGGGCCTCATCATGGTTGTGGTTCTGACCCCAAAGGGGGACAGGCCTATGCCATGAAAGAGTTCAGACTCCGTCTGTGGAAAATCGCACTCAATCGCCACGTTTCGATTATCGATACCCTGGTCGCCGCTGCCCCGCTCCTTGGGCTGCTCGGCACGGTGTCTGGAATGATGGCCACCTTTGACGGCTTGACCTCAATGACCTTCTTCAGCGAGAGCGGCGGCATTGCGGGCGGTATTTCGGAGGCGCTGACCACGACACAGGCGGGTTTGCTGATCGCGATCCCCGCGTTTTTCGCCAACCGGGTGATTGGCCGCAAAGTCACCAAGCTGGAACAACAACTAGACGCCGCTCTGCTCGAGACGGAGCCGAGAGCTGCGAGGTGTGGATCGTGAACAGTCTTGGCGAAATACGTCGCCGCCGCGACAGGGACGAGGGAATCGACATCGCGCCCCTCATCGACGTGGTGTTCATCCTGCTCATCTTCTTCATGGTGTCGACGACGTTTGTGCGCAACCTGGAGCTCGACATCGAGCGTCCGAGTGCCGCCAGTGCTGAAACCGCCGATGTTCGGGCCATCCGGGTCACGTTGACTCGTGGCGGGCAGGTCATGGTGGAGGGGCAGGAGGTCAACTCGTGGGTGGTGCAGGATCGCGTGCGGTCCATCACCCTCCAACACCCCGAGCGACCGGTCCTGGTCACGGCGGACGAGGACGCGCCGACCGGCAAGCTGGTGGATGTGGTGGATCAGTGCCGACTTGCCGGCGCCAAAAACGTTGGCGTCGATGTCAGGAGGAAGGAGTAAGATGACGCGCCCCTTCCTGCGCCTGGTAATTGCTGTTTCGGTCGCCCTGCTGATCAACGGGGCGCTTGCAGTCGGCATGGCCTTCTGGGCAGACCTTGGATCGCAGCCTCGTCGTCCAAAACCAGTGCGCAAACCAGTGGAGATACCCTTCGTCAAGACCCATCCTCCGAAAAAGAAGACCGAAGCGCATCGCAGACGCTCGCCACAGGCACAGGTCTCAAGAGCCGCTTTGCCGGCATTGAGCCTGCCGTCCGCGATTCCGGTTCCGGTCTTCGACCCACAGTCCATGAAGACGCCGGGCGTGGTGCATCCAACCGAAACGAGGAGTTTTTCCGGCATAAGTGAAGATACGATCCTGACTGAAGACATGGTGGACGAGCCGCCCCGACCAATCGCGCGTGCGCCACTTCGTTATCCGAAGTCGGCCGAGGCGGCCGGCATTGAAGGAGAGGTGGATGCGCGGCTTCTGCTGTCTGCCGATGGCTCGGTTCTCCAGGTGAGAATTCTGTCTGCCACACCTCCGGGTGTGTTCGAATCAGCAGCCCGAGAATCTCTGGTTCGTTGGCGGTTCGTGCCGGCGACCTTCCGTGGGCAGAAGCTCAAGGCGTGGGTACGACAACGAGTCATGTTCAAGCTTTTTTAAGGAGGGACTTGGTGTTATCTGCATGTGCTAGATTTTTTGCTGGGTTTACGGTCTGTGCGCTGTTGCTCGTTACAGAAATCTGTGCTGTCCACGCCAAACGCAATCCAATACAGAGAAAGGATGATGTAGAGTTCCAACCGCCGCCATATGTCGAGCTGGCCCAGCAGGCGATTGTGGCGGGCGACATCGACGCTGCCATTCGTGTTCTCAAGGCTGCAAAGACGTGTTGGGCCGAGCAACATGAGAAGTGTGGATTCACTCAGGTAGACTACGATTCTCTTGCGGGGGTCGTCTACCTGGAGAGTGGCCTTGCCCAAAAGGCTGTCAGGTCGCTGGAAGGGGTCGTTCAGCAACAGCCGAACCGCACCATGGCCTGGTTCTACCTGGGCCAGGCCCGCCTGCGTTTATCCCAGTATCGGAAGGCGGCAAAGGCGTTGACCGAAGCCGCTCCCGTTGGCATCAAGACTCCCCAGTATTACGGGATGCTTGTTCGAGCATGGAAAGGCGCAAACGAGTACGAAAAGGCCCGGCTGGCGCTCGCGGCCGGACTGAGTCGGTTCCCGGACGATGCACCGTTGTTGTACGAAGGCACGACCCTCTACCTGTCGAAGGGCCTGTTTCTTGCTGCACGGGATCTGGCCAGGCGGCATGCCGCGGCTCAGGGCAAGAACCCGGACCTGGCGTTCCTTATGGTAGCGGAGTCCTACCGGAAGAAGGGATGGCTGCGTGAGGCAATCGCTACCCTGGAAGAGGCGACATTGATGTGCGGGGATGACAGCGAGGCAGCTATTCGCCTGGCCTATGCCTACGCCGAGGACGGTCAGCCATTGTCGGCAGCGCGCCTGTTCGAGAGACTCTCATCAAAGGACTCGAGTTTCCTGCACCCAGCATCTGAGCAGTATCGTTTGGCGGGACACATGCTCGAAGCGCAGCGTTCTGCCATGCGGATCGAGGACGAGACGAAACGAAAAGCTCAACTCGCCGTTGTCTATCTCCAGGTAGACGGCTTCGATACGGTTGTTAATCTTCTGGAGCCGATCTCAGAATTGGATGCGCTAGACGACGAGGGAACCTTCCGCCTTGCCTATGCAGCTCTGCGGTCAGGACGCCTGGACCTTGCGGAGAAGCTGCTGGGCCGCTTGAGAGGATCTACGTTAGCGGAACCCGTGAGACAGCTCAGCCGTGCGCTAGCAAGCTGCCGGACACAGCCTTATGGATGCTGGTGATCGCCAACGGGCGCGTGCATGGTTGCTCTTACAGGCATTTTCTTTGTCCTGGCGACACTGCTTCCTCTGTGTACTCAATTTCTTGACAATGTAGGATAAAATATTATATTATGGTGACATGAATGGTAATATAATACCTAAATATAACCTGCCGTTATTACTCGTGATTATTATCATTCTTTCCTTTTCCACCACCGCCGGGGCCTGGACCAGGGCAAAGCTCAAGGAAGTTCACCATAAAATCGAAATCAATGAAAATGACCTTTCGGCCCTTCTTACGACCACGGTGAAATTCGATGTCTATGCCGGCCGCTTCCACGGTTTTGACCTTGCCCCTGTAAAAGGCGCCGAGCTCGATGAGGAGGCCGTTTACGCGGTAAGGGATACGGGAGAAAAGCTCGGCGTAAGCATTACGCGCGTGCGCAACGAATACGAGCGCGTGTGGGTGGACAGCTCAAAGGGCATAAGGAGGGGCGGCGTCACCTTTGTTCTTCCTTACAGCATGCGGCTTCAGGCCGCCGGGGTTTTCGAAAAGGACAGCGGAAAAACCTGGTTCAGGTGGAAGGCCCCGTTATGGGAACAGAGCATGGAGAAGATGAGCATTTCCATTCTCACGGGTCGTGAACCGGTTGAATATGCATGGGTGGATGAAGACGAAATCAATGTCGAACAAATAGAGGGAGGCCTTAAGCTCGTCAAGCACCGGCCCGTGCGCTGGTACACCATGACTGCGGCAGTTCAGGTTTCATTGCCCCGGGCGGATGCTGCATCCTTCATAAATGCGCCGGCAGCGGCCGCTGCCACGCTCCCCTCACAGTCAGAATCCTTCGTTGCTGCGACGGGGTCTGAAAGTGTGAACCTTTACAATACACTCATAGGCATCGCCTCGCACAAGGCGCTGATTATTTACAGCCCGCTGTTCGCGGCATTTCTTGGCTTTTTGCTCGCGCTTGGCAAATGGCGGTGGCTTTTCAGGCGTCATGCAGAAGCAGGCGTAAGGGCGGATTTTGTATTTTTAAGAAATACAGGGCCGAACGCGCGCGTGTTCATGTCCGTCATTCTCCTGTTCACGGGCGTTTGTGTACAGGTACTCGTATCCGCTGCCGCGGGCGTGCTCCCGCTCGCTCTTACTGCAGCGCTGTGGATGGTGTCGGTGCCGAAGGAAATCAGTCTCGATTCTCCCGGAGGACAGTGGAAGCCTCTGTCGGAGCAGGACAGAAAGCAGCTGCTTAAAAAACTCAGGGCGTATCACCTCAGCAGGATGTGCCTCCTGGACGGGAGCCAGCCTTTTGGAAAAGCCGCCTTTGTAATTTTCATGGCCTTCGTGGGCCTTGTCGTTTATCTAATCAACAGCAGATCCGGAAGGGCCGCTTTTATTTTCGGGCTTGATTCGGTCCTCTTCATGGTGCCCGTATGGGCGTGCGGCTCCAGAAAGGAGCTTGTGCCCGATCCACTGCTCGAAGGTTTCAGGGATTTAAGGCGCCTAGTCGTTCCCTTCGGGCGCATCGCGGGCCGGTGGTTTCCGGGGACGCACGGCGTACTGTGGGCGCGCTACCTGCCGGATGGGAAACTTCCAGTGGAAGTGCGGATGAGGCTGGATCCTCCTCCGCCCGGAATAAGGTCCGTAGAGCTCGCAAAGCAGGTGGTAAGGCGCGGCACGGCCATAAGCATGAGCCAGGCCATCATCATCAGGCTCGCGCCCAATACGCAGGCCGCGCGGGACCTTGCCGCCTGTGCGCTTGCGGACGAAGTTTACCTGACACCGGATCTCGAAGAAGAAGTAATCATCCTGCGCACGCGCAGATCACGCGACAGCTGGATAATGCCTCTGAAAACCGCTTTCAGGATCGTTTTCGCTTCCATATCATAACCCCCCGTTACACCCGTGTGCCCATTGTCTCCCCGCAATGGGGAGGCATGCCCTGAAAGTGAAAGGCATGTCTTTTCAATGATTATGTGGACAAGCGTGATTCAATGACTTACTTAATTCGTAACGAGGTTTATGACATGTCATTCAGAATCTCTCCAGCATGGTGGCCCGTACTCGTTCCCGCAGTGCCCGTTGCCGCACCGCTTTTATTTTTACGGAATCAGCGCTTCAGGAAAAACCAGGCAACGGCCCTGAAGCATAACGGTGATCTCATCTTACGCACCGGTCGTGTTGACCTGCCTGAGCTCGAATTCATCGAGCTTACCGTGCTGGTCGAGGAAAAAACCGCGCCCGGTTTTTCCGGCGAGGCCGGGGTCTCGTACCTCTTTCGCACGGATCAGGGATCGCTTCTGTTTGATCTGGGGTTCGGTGCGGAAGGACAGGCTCTTGTTCCGAATATTCAGAAGCTGGGAATCAGCTTGAGCGACATCGACGCAGTTGCCATATCCCACCTTCACCTTGATCACATGGGAGGAATGAAGGCGCAGAAGACGCGCACGGTCATGATCCCGGAACAACTGAAGCCTGCCGAGGGCACCGTATGCTTTCTGCCCGAACAGGCCCAGGCGCCCGGATTCAGCCCCTGTGTGGTTGAAGGGCCCCGCATCCTTTCAGCCGGCATTGCGAGCACGGGACCTTTAGCCGCGAGTCTTTTCTTTTTCGGCCTTACCATGGAGCAGTCGCTCGTCGCCCGCCTGCGCGGACGCGGGCTCGTTGTGTTTACGGGCTGCGGTCATCCCGGCATCAAAAACATACTCGCCATGGTAAAGAGCATGTCCTGCGAACGCGTCTACGCAATAGGCGGCGGGCTGCATTTTCCCATAACGGGCAGCCGCATCAGGCGCGCGGGCCTAAACCTTCAGACTTTCATGGGCACGGGCCGGCCGCCGTGGAAAAGGATTACGGACCTGGACCTGGATCAGGCAGTTACAGAAATAAACGAGCCCGGTCCACAGAAGGTTTTACTGTCCGCACATGACACATGCGATCACGCCATAGAGCGCATGCAGGCGGAACTCGACGCTGAAGTGGAGCTGCTAGAAGCTGGAGCAAAGTACGTTCTTTAATACTGCCGGGAATGCCGGGTCTACTGATTTGCCCTCACGCACCAGCTGTTGAGCGTCCCTTCGACATCGTTGTCTTCCAGGTCAACTACCCTGAGCTGCCAGTGCCCCGTTATCCAGGCGCCCGCCATGCCGCTTACGGTGTAGGTCGAAGGTATGCTGCCGGAGCCGTCGTCTTTCACGGTCAGAGAACGTCCGTCCGACGTTATGAGCTTGATCTCCACGTCCTGTGCACTGTTGTGATCGATGTCGAGGGTGATTTCGGGCGCGCTGCCGGCTTTTACGAATTCAAGCACCTGTATCGTGGAATATACGGGGTAGTCCACATCATTATCTTGAGGGTCAATGGCCTCCTCTAAATCCTTGAGTGTCTGTTGCGTATTGTTGCATGTCTCGGATGCGGCGGATGGATCGACTCCGGAAAAGCCGTCAGGGTCCAGGGGCTTGAAACACCACTTCGCAATGTTGTTATCAACCTTTGCCAGACACTGTCCCATGTGATCAGTGACTTTCAGGGTCCATTCTCCGCCCGTGCCTTCGTCCCAGAACTGCGGAAAATGCCAGATGGTGGGAAACGCATAATCGTTTCCCTGTTTCGTACCCCTCATGCGCGCCCAGAACACGTGCAGTGTGCCGGAAGGAGAAGTAGCCGAGAGCGTGAGATCGTCAAACGGCTGCGAGCCGCCCAGGTTGCACTCCCTGTCCGGAAGCTCTATTTCGAGCTGCATTATCCTGAGGTTTCCGAGTGCGGGCAGCTGTACGCTGTCGGTCCAGTGCACGGCCGGCCCCAGAAGGCTCGTGTCTTCCAGCACAGCAGGGGTTCCGCAGAAGTTGTCGTCCCAGTCGCCGTCGACATCGCTGTCGGTATCGCCGCCGGCGTCGTCCGACGCATCGGATGATGCGTCCTCCTGGCCGCCCGCGTCTGAATCACTGTCAGAGTCATTGTCCGAATCTGAATCCGAATCGGTATCGCCCCCGCCGTCACCCGCACTGCCGTCTTTATCGCCGCCGTCATTATTGATGCCGGAGGCATCCATTCCTCCATCAATATCCTCTTT
>Ga0180430_10003820_pt1 | contig 12897 bp, 11 predicted proteins | sample SS_ome_9_FD_132999 | JGI IMG/M metagenome (GOLD analysis project Ga0180430, IMG submission 132999) | Hypersaline lake sediment archaeal communities from the Salton Sea, California, USA - SS_1_S_2 metaG | ecosystem: Environmental > Aquatic > Non-marine Saline and Alkaline > Hypersaline >... | reverse complement strand
CCGCCAGCTCGGCCAAGAGATGACCCGCCTGGGCCAGATTCTTCTCACCATCTCCATCGGCGATAGCGATCTCCCGCCAGGGGAGGGCGGCGTTACCCAGAGAGGTTGAAATCTGGTCATATAGCAGAGGACGAACATTTTCGGCCATGAGCAGAAAAATAGTTGTGTCGAGATCTCTCGCCCGGAGCAGAGTGCCCAATCTGCATAGCAAGCCGGGTCCAATTAGAATCTCGGAGGTGGCTGGACGTGCGGGCGGGTTGACCGCCAGAGTGGTGGCCGGCAGTTCCAGTTGAGATGCGATTAGGGCGGCGATCTGATTGATCGTTTTGTCGTCGGTCTTGATACGGTTTGCTAGCCGATGGTAAAGAGGCTGGCGCTGTAGGAGCAGCTGTTTGATCTGCTCCTGCTTATCGCCGGCAAGCAGGGGCCGTGTATCACTATTGCCAATACGCAGAGAGATTGTCTCTAGTGAGGCTTCAAGGAGGAATATATCACCCTGCTCTTTGAATCGGTTGTAATTCGTTTCGCTTAGTAGTGTGCCGCCACCGGTTGCAACCACCAATCCTCGGCGGCTCGCCAGATCAGCGCATACCTGCTCTTCCAGCTTACGAAAATGAGCCTCACCTTCTTTGTCAAACAGCTCTGAGATAGTTTGGTCAGTCATCTCACAGATCATCTGATCAGTGTCACAAAACGGTAACCCCAGGTTTGCAGCTAGTCGCTGGCCCACTGCCGATTTTCCGGTTCCCATAAAGCCGGTGATAATCACTAGCGGCCCGGCACCCTTATCATCCGCCGGCGCGATCTGCTTCGCCTGTTGATTCATCACCAGCTGACGCTCTGTTGATCGATAAAACTCCACCTAGTCTTATCCCTTCCTCTTCTCTTCGTTTTCAGAGAGATGATCGGTGACTGCTAAGAACATCTCTGGCAGGTCAAACTCGATCCCGGTCCAGATGCTAAACGAGAGGGAGGCCTGCGCAACCAAAAGGCAGAGCCCCTCAATCCAGGTCGCACCCTGTTCTTGCGCCGCTTTGAGCCAAGCGGTTTGGCGAGGATGGTAGACCAGATCGAAACAGCAGTGATCGGGCCTGATCAAACGCGCTAGATGAGCGAGTTGTTTCTCGCCCTCCACACCGCTCATTCCAGCCGGTGTGGCATTAATCAGAATCGCCGCATTTGTGATTATGTCGGCGCGTTCTTCTGAAGCCCCCGGACCGGTGATGGAGAGGCAGCGGCAAACCCGTCCCGGCCAGGCGTCGCTTAATCGCTTAGTCGCCAGCCTCGCTTTTTCCACATCTCTGACCAGCCAGCTGATCTCGGCTGCGCCGGCTTCCAGCAGGCCCAATGCTGCTGCTCGGCCAGCGCCCCCCGCGCCAAAGATTACGGCCGATGAGCCCTTGAGCGCCGGTCCGCCGAATTGTTCGATGGCCAGAGCGGTGCCGATCGAGTCTGTATTGTGACCAGAAAGACCAACTGATGAGAGGTGGAGCGTATTCGCGGCACTCAGCAGTGATGCCCTTCTCGATGTCGAATCAAGCCGGGGGACAACCTTTTCTTTAAGCGGGTAAGTGACATTGACACCGGTGAAGCCGAGAGCCTTGATCTCAGCGATAGTGGCCGCAAGGGTGGTTTCAGTAACCTGGCGGGCTGTATAAATCCCATCGATCCCATTCATGCGCAGAGCGCGGTTTATAATAAAGGGTGACAAGCTATGGGCCACCGGATCACCGATTAGGCAAAACTGTTTTATCGCCCCTGAATTTTCCACCGCCTGCAGTCTCCCTACTCTAGAGGTGGCGCTAAAGCGTCAACATCCGCAAATCATCAAAAAATCCGGGATAGGAAACAGCCACTGAATCGCTCTGTTCGATGACCACATCATCGCTGGCGACCAGACCCGCTACGGCCATCGCCATGGCGATCCGATGATCGCCGGCGGAGGAAACATCGCCGCCGGTTAGCGGCGTCGGTCCATTGATGATGAAGCCATCGGCTGTCTCGGTGATATCAGCCCCAAGTCGTTTCAGGTTATCCACTATAATAGCGATCCGATCAGATTCTTTATAGCGCAGCTCCTCGGCGTCCTCAACGACCGTAGTTCCCTCCGCCTGTGAAGCAGCCACGGCCAGAATTGGTAGCTCATCTATCAAGCGAGGAATCATCGCGCCTTTTATTGTGATCCCGGATAGCTTGCTCGATTGAATAACCAGATCGGCGATCGGTTCGCCTCCAATATCGATCAGATTGTCCAGCTCTATCCGCGCGCCCATCAGCTTCAGCGCATCTAAGAGGCCAGTGCGGCTGGGATTGACACCGGTCTTTGGTAGCCTTATTTCAGAGTCCTGTACAATCGCCCCCGCGGTCAGGAAGAAAGCGGCCGAAGAGATATCACCGGGGACTGCTAGTTCGATTCCGGTCGGTCTTTCATTGCCACTCAGTTTGATGATTACATTTCCCCGGGTCCTGTCTCCGGGCTCCGCCGTCTCGTGATGCCACTCGATCGGAATACCCATCGCCCGCAGGATAACTTCCGTATGGTTGCGGCTCGGTTTTGTCTCGGTGATCTCTGTCACACCTTCAGCGTAGGTGCCGGCGATGAGAATCGCACTCTTAACCTGTGCGCTGGCAACGGGCATTGTATAAGTAATTCCCCGCAGCGGCGCTTCCTGGATCTGAAGCGGTAGGCAACCATCTGCTCCTGAGCTGATTCTCGCACCCATCAGTTGGAGGGGATCCACGATCCGCCCCATCGGGCGGCGCCTGAGTGAAGCATCGCCATCTATTGTACAAGTCAATCCCAGACCGCTAATCATCCCAGCTAGCAGGCGAGCTGTCGTTCCTGAATTGCCGGCGTCAAGCAGGGCGCCGCTATTGGGTTCTCGCTCTGGTAGGTGTACCAGGCCACTGATTTCGCCCTCTATATCATAGCCCAGACAGCGGAGACAGGAGATGGTGCTCTTCACATCCTGTGAAGGCGGTAAGCCGCTGATAGTCTGAGTGCCTCTTGCCATGGCACCGAAAATCAGTGCGCGATGGGCAATCGACTTATCACCGGGCATTGTGACTGTGCCCCGTAGCTTACCTGCTCGCTCTACTCTCTCTTCCATCGTCTCTCCCGGTGGGCAGTTACCTTCAACCCTTCTCCGCCGCAGCAATTGGCCGGCCCATCGCCTCGGCGACTGGTCGCAGCTGATCCATAAAGGATGAGAATTGAGGGAAAGTCATGCTTTGCGCGCCGTCAGACAGGGCATCTTTCGGTGAAGGATGGACTTCGACAATAATGCCATCAGCCCCGGCACCAATCGCGGCCAATGACAGGGCCGGAATATAGTCAAGCACACCTGAGGCGTGACTGGGATCTACGATTACCGGTAGGTGGCTTAGTTTCTTGATTACCGGCACAGCGGAGATATCCAGGGTGTTTCGCGTGGCGGTTTCGAAGGTCCTGATACCACGCTCGCAGATCATGACTTGGCGATTTCCATTGGACAGAAGGTATTCCGCCGCCAGAAGCAGCTCTTCTATCGTGGACATCATACCTCTCTTGAGCAGGACCGGTTTGCGGGTCTTACCCACCGCTTCGAGCAGGGCATAGTTCTGCATATTGCGGGCGCCGATCTGGAGGATGTCAGCATACTTACAGACCAGCGGCACCAGGTCAGGAGAGATGATTTCGGTGACCACACCCAGGCCGGTTTCTCGCCTGGCGGCAAGTAGAATTCGCAGTCCTTCTTCGCCCATTCCCTGAAAGCTGTAGGGCGAAGTTCGCGGTTTGAAAGCACCGCCACGTAGAATCCTTGCGCCGGCATCTCGCACCGCCCGGGCGGTGGACATAAGCTGATCGGATGACTCCACACCGCAAGGACCGGCCATGACCACAAACTCTTTACCACCGATTGGGACGCCGTTGACATTAACCACCGTTGGCTCCGGTTGGAATTCGCGGTTAACCAATTTAAAGGATTTTGATACAGGAGACACCTGAGCCACCCCCGGCATATCGGCGATGTCGGCCAGCATCTCTTCGTTGCCGGCGCCGATAACGCCAATCACGGTCTGATTCGCGCCATGCGAGGGGCGAGGGGTGAAACCGAGTTTCTCAATCGATCGGATAACACAGCTGGTTTCAGCAACCGATGCTCCCTGATTCAATACGACGATCATCATAACCTAACTCCTGTTTGATTCATTTATCGCGCTAACTATCTCCGCTAGATACTTGTTAGCTGCGTCTATGATCTGCCCGGGGGCAGCTTCGTTGATAATCCTAATCAACGCGCTGCCGACAATGACGCCATCGGCCAGCTGCGATAGTTCCGCGGCCTGGGCCGCTGTCGAAACACCGAATCCAATGTAAATAGGCGTATCGGTGACAGCCTTGACCTGGGCAATAAAATCCGTCAATGATTCGGCCTTAGCCGACCTCACGCCGGTGACGCCCGTCATTGAAACTAGATAGAGAAATCCATCGGCCACCCGACTAATCCGCGCGATTCGATCCGGCCCGGAGGTGGGCGCGATCAGTTCAACCAAGGTGATGCCGCCCTTAGCCAGAGTTTCCCTAATCTCAACCGCCTCTTCCAAAGGCAGATCAGGAATGATCACACCTCTGATGCCAGATGCATACGCCCGGTGAGAAAATTCATCAAATCCCATCTGCAGGATTGGATTAATATAACTCATAAACACATAGGACGCCGGATTTCTCTCTGATGCACGGGCCACCAGCTCAATCGCTCGCGACAGGGTCATCCCTTGGGCCAAGGCTTTTTGTGAAGCAGCTTGGATCACCGGCCCATCGGCCATTGGATCGGAGAAGGGGATCCCAACTTCGATCACCTGGCAGCCGTTACGGGCGGCCACCTCGAGTAGCTCAAGAAAGGTGGCTTCATCAGGATACCCAGCCGTAAAGAATGGCACCAGTGTTTTGCGACCGCTGTTTTTGATCGACTCTGTTCTCTGGCCTAGTCTCATGGCTTAAGCAGCTCCTCTACGCTTTCTATATCCTTATCTCCCCGCCCGGAGAGGTTGATGACTACAATGTCGCTGGTAGTTGGCATATTGGCGGCAAGCTCCCGTAAAAGCGTTTTGGCGAAAGCGATGGCATGGCTCGATTCCAAGGCTGGCAAAATGCCTTCGAGGCGGGACAGATCTTTGAATCCTGTCAGCGCTTCCTGATCGCTTACTTTTCTGTAGGTGACCCGGCCACTCTCTTTCAAATGGCTATGTTCTGGGCCGGTGCCGGGATAGTCAAGCCCTGGGGCAAGAGAGTGAGCCAGGCTGACCTGTCCATCACCGTCCTGCAACAGATAACTATATGAGCCGTGTAAAATGCCCGGCCGGCCATTGCAGAGAGCCGCCGCTCCGCCCGCTGACTCTGATCCGCCAGCTTCAACACCCCACAGAGAGACCGACTCGTCGGTCAGGAAGGCGGAGAAGATCCCCAGTGCGTTTGATCCTCCTCCGACGCAGGCGATCACATGAGCCGGCAGATCACCCGTGACCGAGAGAATCTGTTCTCTTGTTTCTGCGCCGATTACAGCCTGAAAATCCCGCACAATCTTCGGATAGGGATGAGGGCCAACGGTGGAGCCCAGGATGTAATGCGTACTATCCACATTGGTCACCCAATCCCGAATCGCCTCGCTGGTGGCATCTTTCAGTGTGCGGCTGCCTGAGGCCACTCCTTTGACCTCCGCGCCGAGTAGCTTCATGCGCTGCACATTGGGCCGCTGTCTGGCCATATCCAATTCACCCATGTAGATGGTACATTCTAGTGAAGCCCGAGCTGCTACGGTGGCTGTGGCAACCCCATGCTGGCCAGCGCCGGTTTCTGCCACAATCCGCTTTTTCCCCATTCGTTCAGTCAGCAGAACCTGCCCGAGACAATTGTTAATCTTGTGCGCGCCTGTGTGATTAAGATCCTCCCGCTTAAGATAGATTCTCGCACGGCCGCCGTAACTGCGGCTTAGATTCTCGGCATAATAAAGCGCCGTCGGTCTGCCGGAGTAGTTTTGCAGGAGTGAGCGCAGCTCCTTGTGAAAAGCCTCATCCGCAATCGCTTCTGAGTAGACCTGCTCAAGCTCAATCAGGCATGGCATTAGCGTTTCGGGGACATACTGCCCGCCAAAATCGCCGAAGCGTCCTGCTTCTATTTCACCTTGGGCTGCCAAACTTTTACCTCCGATATGAATTGTTCAGTCGCGGCCAAATCCTTGATGCCCGGCCCTGATTCAACTCCGCGGCAGACATCTACGGCGAATGGATTCACCTGGTCTAGTGCGTCACGGATGTTGTTCGGCGAAACCTTGCCCGCTAAGAATATCTGCTGCCGAGCGCTCACATTGGCCGCCGCTCGCCAAAGCTTAACTAGACCGTTGCCAATGTTGGCTGATCCCTTCACCAGATCGAACAGCAGGAAATCATCGAGGTCGCCTATCTCATGTTTCGTTTCCGGATCGGTTTCCACGCAATCTTCTGCTGACTCCGCGCTGTTTTCAGTTTGACAATGGACTACTCGGATGATTGGTAGACCGGTGGCCTGTTTGATTGCAATGCGGAAATCAGTCGATTCAGCCCCGTGCAGCTGAAGGAAGTCGAGCTTCGCTTCCCTGGCAACCGTTTCAATCATCTTCTCTCCGGCATCGACAAACACGCCCACCAGTGGAGCGTCCGGAACCGCCGCGCGAATTCTGGTGGCCGTCTCAATCGAGACTTGCCGAGGACTGGCGGCAAAAATCAGTCCTAGATAGTCGGCGCCCAGCTCCCAGCAGGCCCGGGCGTCTTCCGGTGAGCTGATGCCACAGGTTTTGACCTTTACTCCCGCCATTGTCTAATCCTCATCGAAATCACTCTCGGTTTCCTTGCCCAGAAGCTGCCGCAATTTACCGCCAGGATCAGGCGTTGATAACAGGGCGCCGCCAACAAGAAATGCTCCGGCGCCAAGAGCGGAGAGTTCGGCAATCTGATCGCGCGAGTCGATGCCGCTTTCTGAAACTCGGATCACATCAGCAGGCATTGATGGAAGGAGCCCTCGGGATACATCGAGTGATGTTTTGAGTGTGCTGAGATCTCGATTGTTAATTCCAATAATCCGCGCCCCGGCTTCCGCCGCTTTGTCGACATCTGATTGATTATGGCATTCGACCAAAGCGGACATACCGAAACCCCGGATATCGCCTAAAAACGACGCGAGTGATTCCGCAGTCAATATCCGCGCGATCAGCAGTAGGGCATCCGCGCCTGCCGCCCAAGCCTCTTTTACCTGATAGGAATCGATGACAAATTCTTTAACCAGGACCGGCAGATCGACGGCGGTCCTAATCGCGGCCACATCGGCCAGAGATGTGCCAAAATTGGCTTCATCAGTGACAATCGATATTGCCGAAGCGCCGTTCTGATAATAGATCTTCGCCATCTCCGCCGGTAATATCGACAGATCAAACGTGCTCACGCTGGGGGACTTTCGTTTAACCTCAGCGATGATTCGGTTTGCTCCCGAGAGCTTCTTGTGAAAGTCACGCACTGGCTGCAAGGCGCTGTGCCGGCTTAGCGATTCCATCGGTTTTTCAGCCCGCTTGACAGCAAGTTCACTCACCTTTTCTTTGACTACCCGATCCAGGAATAAACTCACGACGCCTTTCCTTCACTCTGCTGAGATGTGGCGATAAATCGCTTCAGCAGTTCCATTGCTCTACCAGAGTCAATCGAGGTGGCGGCCATCTGAACGCCATCTGATATCTCATCCGCAATGCCCGCCAAGACGGCGGTAAAACCTGAATTAATTAGGATCGCATCCCGCCTTGGTCCCTTAGTTCCAGACAGAATGCTCGTTATATGACCGGCGTTCTCTTCCGCCGTCCCTCCTCTGATATCCTTGGCATCAGCGGGAGATAGGCCAGCATCCTCTGGGGAGAAGCGAAATGTTTTCACTTTTCCGTTTTCTAGCTGGCTCACAATTGTGTCGCCAGTGATCGAGACCTCGTCACCACCATCATGGCCATGAACTACGAAGGCTTTGACTGAGCCAAGGCGGGCGAGCACAAGGCACATTGGCTCAGTTAGATCCTCGCGAAATACACCCAGCAGTTGCCGTTTGACTCGTGCGGGATTGGTCAGTGGACCGAGAATATTGAAGACTGTCCGGACCCCGAGCTGTTTCCGCACAGGCACGGCATGCTTCATCGCGGGATGCATCTTCGGCGCGAACATAAACCCGACGCCGACCTCATCGATTAGTTTCGTCACCATCGCTGGCGACAGATCTAGGTTTACTCCCATCGTCTCTAAGACATCCGCGCTGCCGCAAGCTGATGAGACGGCCCGGTTACCATGCTTGGCCACTCCAATACCCATCGATGCGGTTACCAGTGCGGTTGCCGTCGAGATGTTGAATGTATTCTGTCCATCGCCACCGGTACCGCAGGTGTCAACTAGATCCGTCCGGTTGGGTGTTATCCGAACCGATTTATCTCGCATGGCGGCGGCAAATCCGGCGATCTCATCGACCGTTTCACCCTTCATGCGCAAGGCGATCAGCATCGCTGCTATTTTCGCCTCTGAGAGTTCACCAGACATCAGCGTGCCCATCAGGTCATAGGCTTCATCAAAAAGGAGATCATCTCCTCCAGCCAATCTTTCAAGTAAAAGACTATCCATCTCTACCTCCATTGACCGGTCCGCTACCTCGCGGCTTGTAGGAAATTGGACATCAGCCGTTTGCCCTCAGGTGTTAAAATCGATTCGGGATGGAACTGCACACCCTCGATCATATGCTCCTTATGCCGAACCCCCATGATCTCGCCCTCAGAAGTATATGCGGTGACCATCAGGGTTTCCGGAATCGTTGCCTCACGAGTGATTAGTGAATGGTAACGAGTCGCTTCGAGGGGATTGGAGAGGCCATCGTAGATCGTTTTATTGTCGTGGTAGATATTTGAAACCTTGCCGTGCATCGGCCGGTCCGCCCGGTCGATCACACCGCCAAAGGCGTCGATAATGCACTGGTGACCGAGGCAAATCCCAAGGATCGGAATCTTGCCGGCAAAGATTTTAATTAGCTCCACTGAGATACCCGCATCATGAGGTCTCCCAGGCCCGGGGGAGATGACCAGTGATTTAGGGGCCAGTTCAGCGGCCGCATCAACTTTTATGCTGTCATTACGGATAACTTTCATTTCCGTGCCCAATTCGCCAAACGCTTGCACAATGTTATAGGTGAAGGAATCGTAGTTATCGATGAGAAGGTGCATGATTAAAATCCCTCCTCGGCAATTGCGATCGCTCGCGTGATCGCCTGGATTTTGTTATTTGTTTCATCAAACTCGAATGTGGGGTCAGAATCAGCGACAATGCCGGCACCGGCTTGTGCGAAGTATTCCTGGTCTTGAATCAAGAGCGTGCGGATGGTGATGCACATATCCATATCGCCATTGCGGCCCAGATAACCCACCGCACCGCCGTAAGGACCACGCTGATTGTTTTCCAGGTCACTGATAATTTCCATCGCTCTGATTTTCGGCGCGCCGGTCAATGTCCCGGCAGGGAAGGAGGCTCGCAGTAAATCAAACATGTCATATTCGCTCTTAAGTGTTCCTATGATTCGCGAGACGATATGCATAACGTGTGAATACTTCTCGATATGCATCAGAGATTCGGTCTTCACCGTTCCGATTTCACAAACTCGGCCGAGGTCGTTGCGTCCGAGGTCAACGAGCATGACGTGCTCAGCTCTCTCTTTCTCATCATTTAGCAGCTCTTCTTCCAGCAGTTGGTCCGCCGCCGGCGTATCGCCCCGGGGGCGAGTTCCGGCAATTGGGCAAAGAGTCGCCTTCTGCTGCTCCAGCTTAACCAGCACCTCGGGTGATGAACCGACAATCTGGAAATCGTCAAGATCGATATAGAACATATAGGGCGAGGGATTCAGAATCCGCAGCGCCCTGTAGATCTGGAACGGGGGGCTGGCCGTTTTGCCCTGGAGCCGTCTAGAGATGACAATCTGGAAGGCGTCGCCTGCTAAGATATGCTCCTTTGCTTCAAGCACCTTTCGCTTATAAGTCTCTTCATCAATATTGGCCACCGCCGACGCTGGGCCATCGGGCAGTTCGCCGGCTTCATCAATTACCAGGGGCTCTCCCAATGCACTGAGCAAGTTTTCGATCTGATCCACCGCGGACTTGTAGGCCTCATCCGGATCACCGGCTGGCGGTAGGGTGATTATCTCGATTTCACATTTCACATGGTCGAAAACAGCCAGAGTGTCTGGAAACAGGAATTGATAGTCGGGCAGACCCAAACCCGGGCCCTCGGGCTTGGGAATCTTTTCGAAATATCGAACCAGGTCATATGACATATATCCCACGGCGCCAGCAAAAGGTCCGGGTGGTAGGCCTTCAAGCAAGATATCGTTCTCCGCCAGTTCTTGGCGAATCGGTTTAAAGGGATCTGTCAGATCTACCGGCGTTTTCACCACCTCTGACCCCCGCCTCACCGATACAGTATCCGACTGCAGTGTCACGACAGTTTTCGGGGAGATGCCGATGAAGGAGTAGCGGCCAACCTGAATTCCCTGTTCTACCGACTCGAGCAGGAACTTCGCCCCTCGCGGTTTCAGTTTTAGAAAGGCGGAGACAGGTGTTTCCAGATCCGCCGGTATGCGCCGGCGCAGGGGAACCCGTTTCCCGGCTGAGGTCAGTTCACGGAACTCAGTCAGTTTTGGCGTGATCATGAAATGGTCTCCTATTTTCGTAAAGTCTGTTCTTTGTTTTCCGGCTCTAACAAAAAAGGCCCGCTGTCTTGTAGGACAGCGGGCCTGGCATTGGTTCGTTAAAATCAAACTGAACCTGGTGGATGCATTGACGCCACTATCCGACGGGATGGAGTACACCATCGCCAATACCATCGGCTCAGCATCTGATCGCTAAGTGTATGTGTCTTACAGTTATCCATCGGTTCAAAGCCTTTAATTGTTTAGTCGCCGCTAAGGATCATTTCTGGAAATCCTGAAAACCTGACTAATAACTTTACACCAATGGTTCGGATTTGTCAAACCGGGGCCTCTTCGATGTGGAATGAGTCTGAAGAAGGGCGTGATTCTAACCTGAAATGAGCCTGAAGGAATCCTGGATCCGTGATAGTGATTCCGAAACGTGTCTGTCCTGTCAGGGCTTGCGCGCCACCACGTAGTAGTTCATGTCTTCGGGCCGCCACTGTCCCAACGAGAGGATCTTGCCGATCCAGATCAATCCCTCGTAAGCCAGGGCGAATGGCATGCGGATGCTCTCTTGGGCCCAGCCCTCCATGACGAACGTGCAGTCAGCAAGCTGCTCGCGCACGCTGCCGGGCGTCGATGCGAGGCTGAGAACGGTGGCGAAGGGTGCCACGTCGTGCTTGTAGACCATCTTGTACGCCAACTCATGGAACCAGAATGGCGTGAGCTTAGTGATCAGTCCGCGCAGCGACCACAGGTTGGGCACACCGATGACGATCAAGCCGCCGGGACTTGTCCAGTCGATCATGTTGCAGATAGTGCGGGTCGGGTCTTCCAGATGTTCGAGCACGTACATGCTTATCGTCATGTCCCAGGTGCGGTCGGTCTCCCAGGTTTGCACATCGCCCAGAAAGCGTTCCTGCACATGATCGTTCAGGTCAAGTTGGTCCTGGGAAATGTCCAGGCCGGCGATGACGGCGTCGTCGGGATAGTTGAAATGCTTGAAGCGCCCGCATCCGGCCTCAAGGACGGTGGCGGGCCGTCCCAGGCTGCGGAGATGGTCCTCCATCACCTTCTGGATCGCTGCTATGGCATGCTGGGTCATCATTTTCGATTGCTCCTGTGCGGGAAGATACTATGAGCATCTGTCACGGTGATTATCGTTGCAAGATAATAGTCTTGCTACCAACAATGCCGTCTGCGGTCGAAGCTCTGGCAAGGTAAACACCAGCGGCAACGGGCCGGCCGCCACTATCAGATCCACGCCAAATATAGCGACCAGTGACGCTGCTGCTCTTATCGATTTTTGTCGCGAAGACTCGGCGTCCTGAGACGGTGAAAATTTCCAAATCAACCGCACTGGGCTCCGCTAATTGCCAAGCGAGGCTGGTTGCCCCTCGTGTCGGGTTCGGCGAGGGGGGGAGCATTTCGCCAATGATCGTGCCGGCAAACTCATGCATAGGATCAACAGCGGAGAGATTCTCTAAATCATAGCCGAAGAAGCTGCGACCGTAGGTGCCGGCGATCAACAGGCGCGCCGGCGATAAGATAAGCGAGGTGACGGCGGCGTTAGGTAGATCGTTGCCGACCATAGCCCAGTCAGTCCCACCGTTAGTGGTGAAGAAAACACCCAAGTCGGTTGCGATGTAATAGTGATCTGCTTGAATCGGATCGATGACGATCTCGTTGACCGGAACATCTGGCAGATTGCCGCCGATCGGAATCCAGTCGGCACCAAGATTTTCGGTTTTATAGACATGAGCCATTGGTTCATCCCAGCGGAAACCGGAAACGGTGACGTAAGCGGTACTGCTCTCGATAGGGTCACAGCGCACCGAAGTAATCCATCGCTCAGGCAATCCATTGCTGACGTCGACCCAGCTGCCACCGGTACCGCCTGTAAAAACATTCACATGACCATCATCGCTACCGGCCCAGATAATCGAGTTATCGACCGGAGAGATGGCCAAAGTGGTCAGCGTGCCTTGGACCTGACCGGAGTTGCCGAGGTGCGGACCGCCGGTTAGATCGCCGCTGATAGCGGTCCAGCTTGTATTGCTGGTGCTTTGATAGACCCGCTGGGTGCCTGTATAACGAGTGTCGGGATCGATCGGATCAAAGATATGGGGCGCGTTCCAATTTTTGCGGTCCGAGCTGGAGATGCCGCTGGTGACGCCGCTAAAGCT
>Ga0180430_10003818_pt1 | contig 12900 bp, 9 predicted proteins | sample SS_ome_9_FD_132999 | JGI IMG/M metagenome (GOLD analysis project Ga0180430, IMG submission 132999) | Hypersaline lake sediment archaeal communities from the Salton Sea, California, USA - SS_1_S_2 metaG | ecosystem: Environmental > Aquatic > Non-marine Saline and Alkaline > Hypersaline > Sediment... | reverse complement strand
CACTAGCTGTGCGGTCAAAGCCCCTGGTTTTGGCGACCGCCGCAAGGCTATGCTTGAGGACATTGCTGTGCTGACCGGCGGAACCGTGATTGCGGAAGATGCTGGCATGCAGATCAAAGATACGACGCTTGACATGCTCGGTACGGCTGAGACGATCAAGGTCGACAATAGCAATACGACTGTCATCGGTGGCAAGGGCAAGCCCGAAGCCATCCACGGCCGCGTAGAGCAGATCGAAGCACAGATTGAGACCACGGACTCGGATTACGACCGCGAGAAGCTTGAAGAACGCAAAGCTAAGCTCGCCGGTGGTGTCGCAGTCATTAAGGTCGGCGCCCCGACCGAGACTGAGCTCTCTGAGAAGAAACACCGCATGGAAGACGCTCTCGAAGCCACCAAGGCCGCAGTCGACGAGGGAATCCTCCCTGGCGGCGGTGTTGCGCTGCTGAACGCCTCTTCTGGAGCCGAGAACCTCAAGCTGGAAGGCGACGAGGCCGTCGGCCTGCGCATCCTTACCCGTTCGTTGGAAGCGCCGCTTCGACAGCTGGCACTCAACGCCGGTTTTGAAGGCGCCATCGTAGTCGGCAAGGTGCGCGAACAGAAGCCGGGCGTCGGTTTCGACGTTGCACGCGAAGAGTATCGAGACATGTTCGAAGCTGGAATCATCGACCCGACCAAGGTCACTCGATCCGCGCTGCAGAACGCCGTCTCGATCGCCGGCATGCTCCTGACCACGGATGCCTTGGTCGCAGAGATCAAGGAAGACGAGCCCGCAGCACCTGCGATGCCAGGTGGAATGCCGGGTGGGATGCCTTACTAGAACGACACCACTGATTTGAACAAATCATCACGCCCCCTCCCTTGCGGAGGGGGCGTCTTTCTTTGATCTATCCCCTGTGCCTTGACTAGAATCCCATTGAGGGGAATCGGAAGATGAACACAAAGCTCGGACTTGCACTTGGCGGTGGTGGTGCGCGCGGACTCGCGCACCTGGGCGCCTTGCTTGCTTTGCAGGAGGCTGAGATCCCCATTGCTGTCATCGCGGGCACGAGCATGGGGGCAGCCATGGGGGCTGCCTATGCGATCGATGCAGATCTGACGAAGACTGCGGCCTTGCTTGAAACGCTGGATCTCAATGAACTGCTTCAAGTCACCGACTCGACGGTGCGAGAGCTGCAGAAAATCATCGGCCGTAGCGTTGTAGAGCTCGTTCGTGGCTCGACGTGGCGAGAGGAAGACGAGTCCCCGCACGACCTCGCGCGCCTTCGCGAGCTTTTCTGCCTGCTCACCGCGGGCAAGATTTTCGAGGATGCACACATCCCCTTTGCTGCCGTTGCCGCCGACTTGGAGACCGGAGAGCGGGTCGTGCTTCGAGAAGGCACACTCTATGATGCAGTCGTGGCAAGTACTGCGGTCCCTGGTGTGTTCACACCGGTTGCGCGGAATTCCAGACTGCTGATCGATGGCGGAGTCGTAGAAAAGCTCCCAATCGATGTCGCCGTTGATATGGGCGCTACCGCCGTGCTCGCAGTCGATACAGGAGCTCCGTTGAATCGTGAACTTGGAACGTGCCTAGATGCACTGCTGCAATCGCAGCGCGTCACCTCCAAGCAGTTGACGATGCTTCAGATCTCCTGCGCAAAACGAAGGATTGAGGACCGCGTACTCGTGCTCGAACCGGATGTCGGCTGGATTCGTATGTTCGCGTTCGAGCACACGCACGAAGCCATCCAGGCAGGCCGGGATGCGGTCCGAGCCCGCCTGGACGACATTCGCGCACTCCTTGCGATGTAGGCCAGCAAGGAGATTCTCTTGTGTTACTCGATCACGAACGCTTCACTAGTCGTCTGCCCGATATGACCCTCTGGATCTGTGGCCTCGATTCGCAGCAGGCAACTCTCACAGGAGTCCGTGGACGAGGTATCCCAAGCAAAGCTCCCCGTATTCGCCAGTTGATCGGCGATCGTGGACCACGTATTGCCACCATCTGCAGAGAGATACAACGCGATTTTGAGTGCTGCCGCTTCTCCATCTGGGTCGGTTGCATCCCAGCGCAGTACCGTTGTGCCACTGATCACAAGTCCAGCCTCGGCTGGATGCTCGATCACGACCTGGGGCACGCGCTGCGCGCGGATGTCTGCGGAATTCATCTGCCCGGGTGTGCCATGGATCGGGTTCCCATCAGCATCCAGCCCATTGACTGTAACACCGTCGTTGCTCGCCCATTCCAGATTCGGCGCACGCTCCATCGTGCAGTACGGCACGTCGGCGCTTCCTGTCGTACCGCCCGGCCATCCACTCTCTGTGCCGTCGACACGGTCCACCACGAGCCCGGTGGGATCCACGAGTTCAATGACAACGCCCGCATTCGACAACGAACCCGTGTAGATGATGTCTGCGGTCACATCTGAAACAGCATTGTCGTCTGTACGCTCCAGCAAGAGGTATCCGTTCGCTTCCAACAAAGCCGTGCGTGTCTCAACGGTCGCGTCGATCGCCTCACCCAGCGGGACAGCGGACTCTCCGATTCTCAAGACCCAACCCGCCAGCGCAACGGCTACCTCGCCAGGATTTCGAAGCTCAATCCACTCGTCATAGGAACTGGCTGCTGTTCCAGCCCAGGCGATCTCGGAAATGATGAGATCCTGACCCATGCCTAGTGCGCCAAACGCGAGGATCGCCACCATTACCATGCCCAGGATTTCCGCCGCTTTCTTCATGTCTCCTCCTTCATGTCCTTGTGTTAGCTGTGCGGTGATTTGCTGGTATTGTATCGCTTTACCTGCCTTTTGCCAACTCACACCTACTCTTGATCTCGCTGTACAGGGAGGTAGAATCTTCAGACTGTCAATACAAGGGATTGGACGAGCAGCCCTCGGTTCGGTCACGCATCGTGCCAGCTTTACCGCCTAGTCCAGCCATCCCACCACCGCAGCGCGACCTCACGAAGTACGGAAAGGAGTCCGCCTTGATCAAGACTTTCCACACAGGAGGCGACCGCAACCTCGCCTATCTGATCTCAGACGATGCAACGCGGGAAGCCGCAGTCATTGACCCGTCCTACGATCCGGAATCCATCGCGACCTACGCGGCGAAGGAGAACCTCACCGTCCGCTATGTGTTCTGCACACACGGACATGGAGACCATACGAACGGCAATGATGCCATCAAATCACTCACCGGCGTGAGCGCTGTAGGGTTTGGAGATATCGAATCGAATACGGGACTCCGTGTTGAAGATGGGGCCGAGTACCCGCTCGGCGGATCCTGCATTCGCGTGCTCCACACGCCCGGTCACTCGCCAGACTCCATCTGCCTCCTCTATGGAGATGCGCTATTCACCGGCGACACACTGTTTGTCGGCAAAGTCGGAGGAACGGATCTTGATGACGGCGCTCGCACGGAGTACGCGTCTCTGCATGAGAAGATTCTTGCACTGCCTGGCGGTACGCGTGTACTCCCTGGGCACAATGTCGGAGTTGAGCCTGAGTCTACGCTTGCGCACGAGCAAGCAACGAACCCCTTCCTTCTGCAGCCCGATGTGGAAGCCTTCATTGACTTGAAACGCAATTGGGCCCAGTACAAAGAGGAGCATGGAATCGCGTGAGCGAATGGTATGAGTCTGCGTTTAGCAAGGACTACCTCGCGCTCTACCCACATCGCAATGATGAAGAAGCTCGGCAGGATGTTGAGTGCATCCTTCGACTACTCAATCCGCCCAAACACGAACCGCTGCTCGACTTGTGTTGTGGCGCAGGGCGCCACCTGGAAGCGTTGCGCGATGTAGGGTTTGGGCAGCTCATGGGACTCGATCTGTCAGAGGATCTGCTGAAGGAGGCAAAACTGCGCCTCCAGGGAGCAGGAGCTTCTCAGATCGAGCTGCATCGAGCGGATATGCGTCAGATTCCGTTTGAGAATCGATTTGCCACGATCCTGTCGATGTTCACTTCGTTCGGGTACTTCGAAGATCCACAGGATGACCAACGTGTCCTGGAAGGAGCCTATCGGGCATTGCGAGCCAAAGGCAGCTTCCTGATGGACACGATGAATCGCGAAGCCGTTCTAGCCAACCTGCATCCGCAAGAGCTCAGAGAGTGCGAGGGCTCCCGGCTGCACATCCGTCGAGGCCTGTCCGCAGATGGGAAACGGATTGAGAAGGAGACGCGAATCGTAGCGGCTGGCCGTCCAGATACGATTTATCGTGAATCCGTTCGCATGTACACGAGGGAAGAGCTTGCTACGCGGCTCGAAGTCAGCGGCTTCGTCAGGATCGACGTGTTCGGTAGTCTAGATGGCACACCCTACCATCCTTTGAGCCCGCGGATGGTCTTAGTCGCTCGAAAGCAGGAATCACGATGACGAGACTTGCGCCCGAAACTGTGCATCCTGATGCGCGTTTCTTTCTAGATTTCGTCGCGGACCACGGTGCAGCACCCAGTTTCTTTGAGCACACACCCTCGGAGATGTGGGACCTTGCTCAAACGCGCAGCATCGATTCTGACACGCGACAGTCTGTCTGCAATGCACTAGAGGGATACAACCGCGAACTGGGCGCTGGACCGGACGCGCTCACCCAAATCGACCGGCTGCGTCGAGCAGACGCGTTCTGTGTGCTTGGGGGGCAGCAGGCTGGATTCCTCGGCGGTCCGCAGTTTGTGGTCTACAAGATTGCCTCAATCATCCAGCTCGCGAAGCGCTATGAACGACTACTCGACCGCCCTGTCGTTCCCATGTTCTGGCTGGCCAGCGAGGATCACGATTTCCAGGAGATTAACCGTGTACGTGTCGTGGACAAGAGCGGAACCCTGCGGACCGCAAGCTTCCAGTGGGAAGGTGAAGGACAGCCGATTGAGCGACTACAGATCGGCCCCCAGATCCACTCCGCCCTTGCCAAGGCTACCGAGTGGATGGAGCCCTTGGATGAGGAACTGCTGGACCTGTTCACTCCGCATGCGGACGAGGACTACTGCCGCTGGCATGCCCGTATTTGGAGCACGGTGTTCGCGACCAGCGGACTCGTGCTCGTGGAACCGCGCGTGTTGCGCCCGATGGCTGCTCCGTTCTTCTCGAAAGCGATCGCAGCGCGAGAGCTGATTCAATCGGACCTGCATTCGCGTGCGGCTTCGTTGTCCGAGGAAGGCTACTCTGCGCTACTCGATCCCGAGACAGCCGGCAGCTTGTTCAGGTTTGATGCAGCTGGGCAGCGCAAGCGACTCGACGGACCGCCATCAACCGAGGCACTTGATCCCATGTCCTACTCTCCGGATGCAGCACTTCGTCCTGTGCTCGCGGATGCGTTGCTCCCAAACCTGGCACATATTGTGGGCCCCAGTGAACTCACCTATCACGCCATGTTGCAGCCTGTGTACCATCGGTTTGACATCACGCAGCCGCTCGTAGTCCCACGCTTTGGGGCAACCGTGTTACGAGCTTCCGAAACACAGCTGCTCGATGCGTTTGAGGTACAGATCGAGTCGCTGCTGGATCCCAACTTCAAGGCGCAGGACCAGGCAATGCACAAGGCTTCCCCGGAACTGCAGCAGATGTTTGATCAGGCACGAAGAGATCTTGAGAAGGCCATGGAGCCACTTGCTGTGCCCCTGGAGTCACTGGATCCAGGGCTCACTGCGCGATTACGTCAAACCACGGATCAGCTTCAGCACCAACTGGGACGACTCGAAGAACGAACGTTGCGAGTCGAACTCGGTCAAGAAGGGCTTTCCGTACGCGAGCTGCAACGCATCGCGGAGCTCGTGTTCCCAGGCGAGCAACTTCAGGAACGCGGACTCTCGTTCTTCCATTTCGCGGCATCATATGGCGTACAATGGATCAAGAAACTCGGCCAGCTCGAAGCAGACGATGCATTCCATCACGATGTGATTTCCCTGTAAGGACGTTCTATGAGCAAAGCAGACATCATGGCCTTTGGCGCGCACCCGGATGATGTAGAGATCGGATGCGGCGGCACGCTTCTCAAGCTCATCGATGCAGGCTACTCGGCTGTCGTTGTTGACCTTGTCCGAGGCGAGATGGGCACAAGAGGTAGTGTCGAAACCCGTGCTGCCGAGTCTGCCCGCAGCTCGGAGATCCTTGGCATCACGGCCCGAGAGAATCTGGCGCTTGAAGATGGTCAGATCCGAATGAGCAAGGAAGGGCGTCGAAGAGTCGCGGACGTCGTGCGCAAGTGGAAACCTGAGATTGTCTTCCTTCCCTACTGGGAGGATCGCCATCCCGACCATGCCAATGCCTCGCAACTCATCTACGATGGCGTCTTCCTTGCGGGACTGGCGAAGTTTTCACCTGATCAAGAAAGCCATCGCCCGTCTCGCTTGATGTACTACATGGAATGGACAGAGTTCGATCCCACCTTCATCGTTGACATTACAGACCAGGCCGAGCGAAAGATGCAGGCGATCTATGCGTACGACACGCAGTTCAATCCGGATGCAACACGCGATCCACAGACCCCGCTAACATCCCCGACGACTGACTGGCTCTTGCGCAGCAGGATGATGCACTACGGCGCACTCATCAGGAAGCGCTACGGCGAAGGCTTCCTCATCCGGGGCCGACTCGAAGTCGAGGATCCAATGACGCTGAAGTACTTCACGTTCTAGAAAAGGAGCAAGCATGCGAATAGGCATCTGTTGCTATCCCTCTCATGGTGGAAGCGGCGTCGTAGCCACCGAACTTGGAAAGCATCTTGCGGAGCACGGTCATGAGGTTTCGTTTATCAGCTATGCCGCTCCCCTTCGACTCACCGAGCTGCCGCCCCGCGTCAGCTACCATGAAGTAGAGATCGAGCAGTATCCGCTGCTCAAACACTTCCCGTATACCCTTGCGCTTGCATCCAAAATGGCCGAAGTCGTCAAGGCCAACGACTTGGAGCTCCTACACGCGCACTATGCCATCCCCTTCGGCGCAGCTGCACTGCTGGCCAAACAGATTCTGGCAGACCGAGATCTCAAGGTCGCGCTGACTCTACACGGCACGGATATCACGCTGGTCGGGAACAACGCGTCCTTCAAGCCAGTGACGAAGATGACGATTGAGGCAGCAGATGCTGTCACCGTGGTCTCCCACTGGCTGCGAGAAGAAACAGTTCGGCAGTTTGACGTCCAGCGCTCGCTTGAAGTGATCTACAACTTCATCGATCCACAGCGACACGATCTCGCGCCATGTTCGTGCATTCCTCAATGCAGCAGTCAGAAGAAGACGCTGATGCACATCTCGAACTTCCGACCGGTAAAACGGATTCGAGACGTGGTTTCTACGTTTGCCCGCGTGCATGCCGAGGTCGATTCACGCTTGATTCTTGTGGGAGATGGCCCTGATGCAACGGTCGCGAGAGAGTTAGGCGAGGAACTCGGTGTATTGGATGACATGAAGTTCGTGGGAGTCGTAGATCAAGTCGCTCCACTGCTCGCAAAGGCAGATCTGTTGCTGCTGCCAAGCTCGAACGAGAGTTTCGGACTCGTTGCGTTGGAAGCGATGGCAAGTGGGGTACCGGTCATCGCGTCCGATATCGGCGGGATTCCAGAGGTCGTTACTCATGGGGAGACCGGCTTCCTCTCGCCAGTCGGCGACGCCGAATCCATGGCACAGCACGCAATCTCCTTGCTCAAGGATGAACCCTTGCGATGCCAGTTCGGTCTCGCTGCTCAAGAACGATCTCGTAGTGCCTTTGACTATGCGGCCATCGTGCCTCAATACGAGGAGCTCTACAGACAGGCGCTTGCCACATAGCCCAAACCAGGACTGATCAAGCGAAACCTCTGCTGACGGCGGTTGTAGGTACTCTATACTTGAACGACCTGAATCGGAGAGGAGTTCGCTATGCAGCGATTTGCCTGGATCTCTTGTGTCTTGTTGCTTGGCAGTGTGTGGATCGGGTTCTCGATGGTGGGAGCGCCTGCCAGCTATGATCTCGATGTTCGCGTCAGTTTCGACAATGGCACATTCGTGGGAACGGAGACGGTGATCTACATGAACGAGTCCCCGCACGTACTCACCGAGATCTTCTTCAGGCTCTTTCCGAACGCGCCCACGATCTATGGGAGTGCGTTTCTTCAAATCGAGACGGCATCCGTGGACGATGTGCCCTCAGAGGTTGCCCTGTTCCTGGAGGATACCGTGGCCGCCGTTCCGCTCCCAACTCCCCTGCAGCCAGGACAAACAACCAGCGTTCGCCTTGAGTTCTGGGGTCAAGCCGCAATCTGGAGTTCAGGAGCCAGCAGTAATGCATCCTCGTCTGGGTACGGAATTCTCACAAAGACCACAGATGCACTCACGCTGACTTCGTTTTACCCGCTCGTTGCACCCTACAGTGCTGAGGGGTGGTCGCTGGATCCCGTCTTTGCCTACGGCGACGCGTTGATGGCCGAGGTTGCAGACTATAGGGTCCGACTTGCGGTGAACGAGACCAATGTCTTCCCAGTGGCGACGGGCACTCAGGAATCAACACAATCCGAGGAGATGGGGACGGTCTACTCGTTCGATGCGCCGAGCATTCGGGACTTCGCTGCAGTACTCCTCGCGCGGCACATCGAGGAATCCATCCAGACTGAGGGCTACACGATCCGAAGTTGGTACTTGCCGGAGCATCAGGAAGCAGCCCTGCTCTCCACGGAGTACGCTGCGTTCTCCTATGAGCTGTTCCAGGATGTGCTGGGCGGTGCTCCAACCCAGAAGGTTGAGCTGATCGAGGTCCCGCTGCGCCATGCCGCAGGCGTGGAGTTTGATGGTCTAATTCTGGTGGGATCGTCGTACGCGGCGTCCCCGCAGCAACAGTTCTTCCCGATCATCATCTCTCATGAAATGGCGCATCAGTGGTTCTACGCTGGTGTCGGGAGTGACCCCATCGAACACCCATGGCTGGATGAAGGACCCGCAACCTATCTCTCCAATGTCTTCCTGGCCGAGTACTTTGGCGAACGTGTGGCAGCTGCAGAGCGAGACAGCTGGCCCATTCTATCGAATGAGGCACCGAGCAGTTACCCTTCGCTTTCCATCTCATCCCCGATCTACGAGTTTCAAGACTCACCTACCTATGCACGTTACGTCTACTCCGGGGCTGCAGCCTTTCTGTATGAACTGAAGGAGATGATCGGGGCAGATGCCTTTGTTGGCGCGCTCCGAAGCTACTTTGCGGACTTCGAGAACCAGATCGCGACGCCAGAGGACTTCTTCCAGGCTGTTGAGAACGCCTGTGGTTGTTCGCTGTCCGATTTGCTTTTGGCCTACAACATCCTGCGATAATGGGAACCGTCCTCCGCATCCGGTGTACATTAGCTACGGATCGACAAAGGAGGAATCATGAACCGACAGGGCAAGACGTTCCTGATCGCCATTACGCTGCTTGTCTCAGCACTCGCAATCCAGGGTGCGATGATGCAGCCTGACTTCGAAGCAACCAACTACTATCTTCTTTCGCTGGGATCCCTCCAGCCTGATCTTGACAGTCTCGCTGACGCAGCGATGAGCAAAGAGCTGTCTGTAATCGTATACGAGATGGATGGCGCCTCTGTGTCGCCAAGCGCCTCAGCGCCCAGCGACCTACAGCTCCTCCAGTCCTCGGACAACGTGCTCATTGTGGATGCAGGGCGCTTCCATCTGCGGATCGCGGGGGAGCAGTTTGTGTTCACGGTTCGTCCGTCATCCAACGGCTATGAGCTCGTGATCAACCCGCTCGTGGACCTTGCCATCGCGGATGCCCTTGCCGCCGTACTTGAGGAGTTACAGGAACTGGGGCTCCTCGGCAATGAAGTGAACCTCGAATACCAGTCGTTCTCCAAGAGCGACTTGAAGGGGCCAGCCCCGCCTGAAGGCGCACCGATCGACTCTACGCTGTACGGACTCGTTGTTGCAGAGAACTGGTTTGTTCAAGCTGCAATCAAAGGCATCACCCAGGTAGGACTTCGCGTAGAGGTCGTTGCAGAGAAGCTTCCAGATCAATCGATCTCGGCCCCCTTCTCCGAATACGTTCTTGAGGAATCGAATGGGCTGGCCAAGCTCCTGTTGCCCGTAGATCTGCTCGTTTCGTTGGCAGAGTCCACTGAAGTCGGCTACGTGCGGCCCCCTTACCAGCCGTCCGTTCCATAGCGTCCAAGGAGAGACATCATGAGACGTATTGCCCTATTGTCACTCGTGCTGGTGCTGGGCCTCGGGCTCACGGCAACCGCACAAGCTGATCTGCTCGTTGGCATTGACCGAGACTATTCGACGCAATGGGATTCCCTTGCATCGAGTTTCGAGGCCGACACCGGCATCTCGGTGTGGTTCCAAGGCTATGCGCAAAGCAGCATTGCTCAGCAGATCGTTCTTCAATCGTTTGCGCGCAACGGTAGGTTGCACTTCATGATGGTCCCCAGGTCATGGGCTTCGACGCTGTCTGCCTATCTTGAGGATCTATCGAACGTCCAATCGGATCTTCTGCGTCGCGGTGTATCCATCGAAACGGTAAACAACACGCCACTCGGCGTGACCATCCCGTTTGCCTCAGATTGGTTCCTCGGGGTCTCACATTGGCCCGAGGACCTGGAGGCAGCCGTAGAATTCTTGGCTGCAGTGGGAGGCAAATCGTCTTCCCAAGCCACAGAGATTCCCACATCGCCGCAGGCTGCGGTGGCCACCATCGCAACCCAGAAAGCCTCGCGAGACACGCACAACCCAGTCATCGACGGATCGCTGAGTGCACTGATCAATGCCGCGACAGCAACGCTGGGAACCATGGCCAATGAGATGATGTCCGCACTGCCTTCCAGTGCACGCATGGCCATTGAGGGCATCGCGGACCTTTACGGTGTTCCGTTCTCTGCATCCACTTCAACAGTCACTGTCGTGCTTGAGAGCGCACCTGGAGCATCTGCTGCCAATGTTGCAGCGCTTTCTCGGCTAGGAGTACGTCAATCCGCAATCGAGACTTCATCTGCCTCTGGGCTGATTAAGGTCGATGTGCCGCTTGCTCAGTTGGCTGATCTAGCCTCCCAGCTCTACGGCGTGGCCTTCATTCGGCCTCCCTATACCCCCTATCCCTTGGGGACACCCAGTCAAGGTCCTTCAACTGTGGGAGCCGATGCGTTCCATGCAGCCGGCATCACGGGCGCCGGAGTCAAGGTCGCGGTCATCGACCTGGGTTTCTCTGGTCTGTCCCAGGCGCAAGCACGCGGAGACCTTCCTTATTCTGTGCTTCAGAACGATCTCACCGGTTCGGGGTTGGCCAGTGGCATCACACATGGCACCGCGGTTGCTGAAGTCATCCACGACATGGCACCAGATGCTGAGCTTCACCTGATCAAGATCGCAGACGAAGTGGATCTCGACCTTGCAGTCACCTACTGCCTAAACAACGGAATCGACATTATCAACCACTCCCTCGGGTGGTATAACACCAACAACTACGACGGCACCGGCACCATCGCGGACGCTGCACAGCGCGCGATTTCCGGCGGCATCCTGTGGGTCAACGCTGCAGGCAATGAAGCCGAGAGTCATTGGGAAGGTGCGTTTGCGGACGGCAACGCCGATGGGTGGCATGACCAGGACATCACGTTCTATGCGAACGCAGGTTCGCAGATCGTGCTCTTCCTCACGTGGAATGACTGGCCTCAAGCTTCTTCGGACTACGACATGTACCTGTTCGATCCATCAAGCGGGCTTGTGGCTTCTTCCACGAAGTTCCAGACCGGAACCGAGGAACCTACCGAGTCGATTCAGCTGTCTGCGGCTGCAAGCGGCACCTACACCGTCCGATTCCAAGGCTCTGGGTCCAAGACGCTTGAGCTCTACGCGTTGTACCAGAGCATCTCGCCAGTTGTCACCTCCAGCTCCATTCTGGCGCCTGCCAACGTTGCTGATGTTGTGACCGTCGCTGCCATCGACTTCTCCAACTACACAACCGGTCCGCAGCAGCCGTACAGCTCGCAGGGGCCGACAAACGACGGCCGTGCCAAACCGGACCTTGCAGCTCCAGACAATGTGGCCACTGGAACGAGTCCCTATACAACGTTCCCAGGCACGTCTGGCGCCGCGCCTCAGGTTGCAGGTGCTGCGGCGCTGTTGTTGGAGCAGAATCCTCTGCTCAATGCGTCTGCACTGCGATCTCACCTGCTGACTCAGACCGTGTTCATGGGCAACATCTACGCCTACGGAAGCGGTCGCTTGGCGCTGCAGCCGCCGGTAGGCGCAAACACTCCGCCAACTGCGGCGTTCTCTATCTCGCCGAGTAGCGGTCAACCGGGAAGTATCATCAGCTTCAACGGCAGTGCATCAACGGACTCCGACGGATCGATCGTCTCTTACGTGTGGGACTTTGGAGATGGCTCGTCTGCGAGCGGTATTACCGCTGCGCATGCCTACGGGTCCGCTGGCACTTACACCGTCACACTCATGGTGACAGACAATGGTGGGGCAACAGGCAGTGCGACAGACACTGTATCGATCCAGGTTGCTGCGTTGCCAGACCTGACGATCCAGACCTTTGACTATGCACCGGCAAGTCCGACGATCGGACAGAACCTCGCGTTCACGATCACAGTGCGTAATCAGGGTACCGCGAGTGCGGGCCTGTTCCGCGTCCGATTGGAAGGTGCTGCCGCGTCGGCGCAGAGCTACTTCGCGCAACTGGGCGCGGGATCGTCTCAAACGATCACACTCAACCTCCCGTTGACTGCAGCGTCCGAAACATTCACGGTCACAGTGGATGACATCGGCCAGGTCAGCGAATCCAATGAAGCGAACAACGCACAATCCGTACTCGTCACCGCTGCGGCTGCACCACCAGTCGCGGAGGCAGGGGGACCGTACGCTGGAACGGCAGGTTCGTCGATCGCATTTGACGGATCCGCGTCCACCGGATCGATCTCCACTTACGTTTGGTCCTTCGGAGATGGTGGAAGTGCT
>Ga0180430_10003816_pt1 | contig 12904 bp, 11 predicted proteins | sample SS_ome_9_FD_132999 | JGI IMG/M metagenome (GOLD analysis project Ga0180430, IMG submission 132999) | Hypersaline lake sediment archaeal communities from the Salton Sea, California, USA - SS_1_S_2 metaG | ecosystem: Environmental > Aquatic > Non-marine Saline and Alkaline > Hypersaline >... | reverse complement strand
TCACAAGACTTGAGGAATAGGCCATGTTAGTGCGCTCCGCCAGCACGATGTCATGTGCCAACTCGCCCGATCTCTTCTCCACCGGCACGGACTCGCCGGTCAGTGCGGATTCATCGATCTGAAGATTTCGAGTTTGCAGCAGACGCAAATCTGCAGGCACCTTGTCGCCAGAAGCGACCAGCACAATGTCACCAGGCACCAGTTGCCGTGCATCGATCTGGTGCTTTTCTCCACCCCGCAACACTGTCGTGGTGGTGGTCAGTGCGCGTGAAAGGGCTGCCAGAGCATTGAGGGCTTTGCCCTCCTGCACGAAACCGATAATGGAATTAAGCAAAATTACGCCAAAGATTACGCTGGCATCAACCCAGGCCCCCAGTATTAGCTTGATTGCAACCGCCCCGAGTAAAATATAGACCAGCGCCTGATGGAATTGCAGCAGGAACCGCAGCAACGGGCCATGCCCTTTGTGCTGGGTTAGAAGGTTAGGCCCAAATTGCGCCTGCCGTTCCTCTACCTCGAAGCGGTCCAGACCTGAGTTCTCTTCGGTACCGAGCAGTTCGAGCAACTCCTCCTTTGGTAAATGGTGGTAGTGTTTCTCCAGTAAGTTTTTCATTAATGGTAGGCCTTGACAGGGTTCATATGTAAATGATTGCTGGAAATAGCTTTACCCTAGTTAAGTTTTACGGGCGTCTCAAAATCAGCTGGCTTGACAGCTAATACCGAGCACTTGATCTGAGAAAGAATTGTCTCCGCTGTGTTACCAATAAAAAACCCTGGAATACCGGTGCGGGCAACAGTACCCATCACAATAAGATCTACTCCCAGTTCATTTGCCAACAAGGGGATTTCTTTTTGTGGCAAACCCTTAATCAGGTGTTTTTGAGGATAGAGATACTTATTAGCCTCAGCATTTTTTTTATCAATGACCTCGTTTATCAGCTTATCAAGTTCCTGTTTGTGTAAACTACGGACGTTCTCGACATATTCATCAGCATTGGCATCCGAAGTTGAAATAAACTCGTTACGAATAGCGCCTTCCCCGATAGCCTGCCATGCATGTACTACATGGAGTTCAGCAAAATCTGACAAAGCCTGTGAAGCCGACATTTCCAGAATCTGAACATTCAGTTTATGACGTTTTGTCACTTCATCGGGCGGGTAATCCGTATCCACATCTATCGCTGCAAGAATACGCCTATAGGTATTCGAATTTGACTGTTTGACAAGCCACACGGGACAAGGGCATTTTCGCAGCAAGTGCATGTCATCACTGCCAAACACGCGATCAAGCCAGCCAATGTTTTCAGGGGACTTTATGACGAGATCATGGTCATTTCTCAAAACTTCTTTGATGATTTCCAGAAATGGACTTCCTACAAGCACAACCGCCTGGATATCGACCTGCGACTCAAAGGGTTTAATTGTTGCGGCAAGTTCTTTCTTGGCCCCGTTAACAACATATTTTTGCAGATCAGAAGATATTGGACCGCCTTCGGGCATGCCAATTCCTGCAGTCATTTTAGGTACAACGCAGACAACCACCAGACTGGCCTGGTTATTTTGAGCTAAATTAACAGCACGCACTAAAGCCAGAGAAGATGACTGCCTCATTTCTACGACAGCCAGGATACGTTTGAATCTTTGCATATCACACCTTCTGGCTTATTGGCCTACCCGAGGCTTCGAGAAAGAAAAAACCTTCTACTGTTAATGCTAGTATGAAGTTCAAGTTAAAAATATTCGAAAGTTTTAAAAATAGAATCGTTTTTTTCGAAGTATTTAAAACGATATTATAGGCATTTTTCAGGTCACTGTACCCTTATCCAGGATACGTCCAACTGCCTCACGAGCCGCATCTGTATAAGGGATTAAGACAAGATCCGCACCCACCTGTTTTAACTGTTCCGCTTCACTCGTATTATGAGCTGTAACAGCGATACGACCTGTATAATCAGCACTGTGTAGTGAGTGAATTAAGGCCTGGTTGATTTGTTGTTCCTTAGCGGTACTGATCACCCATTTTGCCTGGTTCAATGGCAGGGATGCCACATACTGTGGATCCTCAGCATCTCCAAAGAAAACAGGATATCCTGTGGAATCTCCATTTCTGATCAAGTCCGGGTTGTAATCAACGCTCATTACATGCAACCCACAGTTGCGAAGGGCTTGCGCAATTCCCGTTCCATAACGCCCCAAACCAAACAGAATGACATCAGCTCTATCCGAGCCAATATCGACATTTTGTTTATTCTCGCGGTAAGGGTTTTCCCGTTCAAAGATGCCTAACCAGGGTGACAACCACTGATAGAGTTGTTGTGAATAGATAATCATGTAAGTTGATGCACTAATGGTAATCAAACCTACCAACGTGATCAAAGCCATGGTTTCACGGTCAATATGCCCAAGACTCATCCCCACTGCACCAAGTATGAGAGAAAATTCACTAATCTGGGCTACTGTAAGACCTGCCAGAAAACCTGTGCGTTTTCTATATCCGAGCATCCCCATAATGACCATAACAATAATCGGATTTCCAAGCAGGACAAATAAGGAAAATACCAGCGACTCAGTAAGCTGGGCACCTAACAGCCCAAGGTCAAGTTGCGCACCCAGATCAATGAAAAAGAATAACAACAGAAAATCACGCAAGCTGACCAGACGAGCACCAAGAGCATCACGAAAAGGAGTTGAAGCAAGTGTTACACCTGCCAAAAAAGCACCTATCTCTTTGCTAAAACCAAGATAGGAACCTGCCACTGCCAGCGTGACTGCCCATGCAATTCCAAAGAGCACCAATAATTCCTGGGAACGTGAAAGCATTTGCAATAAACGTGGCAATAGATAACGCGTAATCAGCGCTATAACAAACAGGAACAAAGCCCCATTGACGAAAATCCTCCATCCCGATCCAAGTGTGGATGTAGTTGAAGCTTCACTGAGTGCATTCAGGCCTATCATTGCGAGCACTACGACCAGGTCCTGCACAATCAGGAAGCCGAGTGCAATTCGCCCATGCAAGGTATCTACTTCTTTTTTATCCGAGAGTAATTTAACTATGATGATGGTACTGGAAAATGTCAGGGCAACGGCTACATACAAGGCCGTTATATGTGCCATACCAAATGCCAGAGCGATCAAATAGCCAAACACACTGGTAAAAAAGACCTGGCCGAGCCCCGTAGCCAGCGCTACAGGACCCATGGTACGGATGATATGAAGATCGAGTTTTAGACCAACGACAAATAGAAGCAGTGTGATACCTAATTTAGCCAGCAGGTCGATCTGATCGTTTGCACTTACCCACCCTAGAGCAGATGGGCCAACCAGAATACCTACCGCAATAAAAGCCACGATGAGGGGTTGACGCAAACGCGTGCCAATAGTACCTACAGCAGCCGCCAACAACAGTAATACTGCCATTTCAGTAAAGATGTCTGGAAAAGGACTCACTGAACCACTACCTCAAGTTCATTGCCACAACAGAAAATTCTTATGCTCATTCTTCCAGTGTAACTGGAGAAACGAAGCCAGGCGGTTTGATGGCAAGTACTGAGCAATCGATTTGATTAAGAATTGTCTCCGCAGTATTTCCAATAAAGAAACCTGAAATACCGGTGCGAGCCACCGTTCCCATGACGATCAGGTCGGCGTTAATGCTTTTAGCCAACAATGGAATTTCCTTACGTGCTGATCCTCTCAGAATATGCTTATGTGGCTTTAAGTATTTCAGTGCACCTCCCATTCCGGCACTAGCGACATCATTAATCAGCGAATTTAGATTTACCGTATTTCGCCTTCTGATATCTTCTACGTATCTATTAATTTTATCTTCATTAACATGCTCCATTGAAAAAGCGCTAAAAAGGTCTTCATCAACAGCATCCCACACGTGGACAATATGTAAATCTGCAAAATCTGCTAACGCCATTGAACTGGCCATTTCAAGAATTTGACGGTTTAAGGATTCTTGTGCGTTTAGATAATCAGGCAAATGATCATCATCGACATCCACTGCCGCCAAAATACGCTTGTACGCCTTTGCCTCATGAGACTTTATGAGCCATACAGGACACGGACATTTGCGCAACAAATGCATATCATTACTGCCAAACAAGCGATCTAGCCAATCCGGGTCTTCAGACATTTTTACGACCAGATCACGTCCATTTTGCAAGACCTCATGCACAATTTTCAGAAAAGGCGTACCCACTGAAATTTTCAGCTTTATCTCCAGCTGTTCACGATAAGGTGCAACCAATTCTTCGAGTTTTTGCTGTTGTTCATTAACCGCGTATTGCTGAAATTCCACCTTTAAAGGATTGCCTTCAGGCTTGCTGGTTCCAGGGCTCAATTCAGGTACAACACAGAGAACAGTCAGGCTTGCCTGGTTACTTTGAGCTAAATTCACCGCGCGTTCGAGAGCTAGCGAAGAGGACTGCGCCATTTCAACGACAGCCAGGATATTTTTAAACCTTTGCATATCAATCCACTCCAATCTCAAGATGGCTGATCAATACAAGTTCCGCTGCACTCTAATTGGCCAGCCCGACTCGACCCCAAGAGAAAGACAAAATGCCCTTCTATTATTAAGGTTAGTATCTAGTGTAATTAAAAATAATCGAAAGACTTCAACAAATATTCGATTTATCCGAAGTATTTATCCATATTTTTATCTTTTTTTAACAAATCAGATCTGATCCCACCCCTTGTTTTTGAGCGTATCAAATCATGATAGTGACGAAAGCGGTACAAGTAATTTTATTTTAAATCAATGATATATTTTAATAAGTGCATCAATTGCAAGTGAACTCCAGTAGAAAGAAAAAGTCAATATTCAAGAAAGTTATATTCTACAAACATCACATCGAAAAAAACGAACTATTTTTGCTGTTTTTCGAATATATAAATAAATGTAGATTTTTATAATCTCCAGGACTTCAATTTTGAAAAGATCAATTCATGCAAATTGTAATCCATGATAACAACTTGAGCCTAGGTGAGGTTGTACACAAACACGCTTTAAATCGACTGGTTTATGAACTTTCAAATTATGATGCTCAAATCCTGTCTGTCGTAGTGGGCTTTTCGCAGGGAAATGACCATAACGATATCGATTACAAATTTTGTAAACTCCGGATTGACTCAGATCGTTTCAAGGAAATTATTATCGAAGAAAAATCTTCCGATTTTTTTACTGCCATTGACATCGCGACTGATAAAGCCAGGCGAATCACCATAGGTAGAATCATCCAACAGAATTTTTATTCTGGACACAATTATTCTTACTCATTGACTTGATCTTAAATTATATATACCCACTCACACATTCAGGTAACAAAATGAACAAACCAGTAACCATCGCAGTCACCCGTAATCAGGAAGCTTTGTTATCCACAAACAAGGTGATACGTAATACCTATATGCTGCTATCAATGACCTTGTTGTTCAGTGCAGTGACTGCGGGAGTTTCAATGGCGCTTAATCTTCCGCATCCAGGTCTGTTACTTACCCTCGGAGGTTTTTTTGGTCTACTCTTCTTGACCACAAAATTCAAAGATAGCGCTACCGGGCTTGCATTCGTTTTCGCGTTAACCGGTTTCATGGGCTACACCCTTGGCCCAATCCTTAACGCCTACCTGGCTCTGCCGAACGGTAGCCAGATAGTGATGTCAGCCATGGGGCTTACCGGTGCCATCTTCCTGGGCCTGTCTGGTTACGCCCTGACAAGCCGCAAAGACTTCAGCTTTATGGGAAGTTTTCTGATGGTAGGTATCATTGTGGCCTTTCTGGCAGGTTTGGGAGCATTCTTTTTCGAAATGCCTGGCTTATCACTAGCGGTCTCTGCCATGTTCGTTCTTCTCATGTCCGGCCTGATTCTCTATGAAACCAGCAACATAATTAACGGAGGGGAAACCAACTATATCATGGCAACGGTGACTCTCTTTGTTTCGATCTTTAATTTATTTACCAGCTTATTGCATCTTCTGGGGTTCCTGCATGGTGAAGAATGATTTTCTTTTTTACTAGAGTTTAAATATCACTTGCTCCAAATCAGCCAGCGGTACTCCTGGCCTGCCCGGTAAACAATAAATGAATGAAACATCATCAGTTCAACCCTGGTATAAACAATTTTGGCCCTGGTTTTTAATCGCCTTTCCTCTGACAGCAGTGATCGGCTCGATGATTACGATCAAGATTGCCTTTACTGATAGAGATGGTCTGGTTAAAGACGATTATTACAAAGAAGGGCTTGCCATGAATCAGAACAAGGCCAGGAAACGTTATGCTGAAAACCTTGGGCTAGAAGCCCAAGGCCAGATCAACACTGATACCGGCTCGGTAGCCGTCGTCCTTAATGATGCAGCAATCGGTCATTATGACATGCTTAATGTCACAATGATTCACCCTACCCGGTCTCATAATGATATGTCGATATCCGTCCACAAAAAGGGCAACAACACCTATATAGGACAAATGAATCTTAATCCTCAGCCGGGACATTGGTGGTTCAGGCTATCACCTGAAATAAACAACTGGTATATCGAAGGTCGGGTTAGACTGCCCGATGAACAACTTGTTCTTCTGAAATAATACTGATTTGACCATCAATCTGATCGTCAGCATCTTAGCCCAGGCTGAAACCTTGTGAGAATTTCAGTTACGTCTGCTTTGCTTGCTTTTCCATGTTTAAAACAGCATATGTTCATCAACCGTTGCAAACGTAAATAATGTTCTCTGCTCAAATATCAGTTGAAACAGCAAGGGCTAAAACAAGAAATGAAATTGCAGTAATCCAAGAGCCTATGACCCTGATTCCAATTTTCTGCCAAGCCTTTTTGTTAAAATAATCAGCCAGAGCAATCGGGTACAATTGCAGAAAATAAAGTCCAACACCCGTACCCAACAGAGCAGCCACCTTGTCTTTGCCAAATAAAGTTTCCTGTGTTGAATCCATTCCAAGAAACAAACCACCGGAAAAGGCTAATAATGAAACCCACTTGGAACTTAAATGAAGCTCAAGAGCAACCAGGATACCTAGTATCAATGCTCCAGCCAGCAGATAGTTTTCCATTTCAACAGCGAATGAAAACCCGGCGAGTATAAGCCCGCTGAATACCCCAATTGCAAATATTGCTAGTGATGACTGGTTGTTATCAAATCCTTTTTGTCCAATAAATAAACCGAGCGCCAGAAGTAATAACAGGTGTGCCGGGATGAAAAGCGGATGTAGAAGACCATTATAAAAACTACCCAACCCCTCTAAAGGTGCATGCGCAAAGACTATTTCAGGAATTAATAGAAAAAAGCCTGGATAAAAAGCTTTACACCAAAACTTCATAAAATACCGGTAAGAAAACCAATTCCCATCAATGATATGACACCACCACCGGCTTGAACTGCAACCTTACCGGATGGCCATCGCACTAAAAGCCCAAAAGCTATGCCTGACAGATGAAGCAATCCTGTAGAAAGAACGAAGCCGACACTGTAAGCGACAGGATTGGCTGCATTCGGCAGCTCGGTGCCATGTGCATGGCCATGAAAAATTGCAAAGGCGGCGACGATGACTGCTGCTACCCAGATCGGTGGACGTACAGCGAATGCAACCATTGCACCTAATACAATCGCGGATGCAGCAATTCCAGCTTCTACAGCAGGAATTGGAATGCCCAGGACTCCAATTGCTCCTCCAAATGCCATTACAAGAGGAAACACAACAGGTAATAACCAGATAGCGGGACTACCTAGAAAAGCTCCCCATAAACCTACAGCAACCATGGCAACAACATGATCCCAACCAAGAACGGGATGGAGAAAACCACTGATGAAACCACCTGCGATACCTGCACCCTCATGAGCAAATACGGTATTGGTGAATCCAAAAAGAATGACTGCAAGTGATAATGTTAACAACTGTTTCATTGACTCTGGCCTGATTTGATAAAGTATTAATATTAAATAAAGGAAATATTATAAAATTTTAACAAAAATCGTTTTATGGCACATGAAAAAGTAGTTGTCTATAAGAGTGGACTCCTAGTATGCCCCAGTGATCTGGCATTTCCATTAATGCATTTTGTCCGTTACTTGGGGACAGCTGTCAAATTGACTTTAAACTCACCACCGAACATCGTGAGTTTAAATCGGGGCTTCTGGACATTATTGAAATATTCGTTCAAATAACCCCATATTCTTTTTCACGCAGGGGGAATTTTCCTGTGGTGCATAGCCCTTGACAAAGGGAACCTGAACGGTATTTTCACATTTTTCAGAAGCCCTTAATCCCGTTTCATCATCGATCAAAACCAGTTCTGTGTCCGAACTGGTATCGAGCCTTAACGGCTCAGTTCTGATTGCTGCGAAAATATTGCCCCACACGCGCATTGCTCCTTCAGCTCCGGTCAGACCGGCAGCCTGGTTGTCATCCCTGCCAACCCAAACGGCTCCGACATGATTATTCGAAAATCCTGCAAACCAGCTGTCACGCAGGTCATTGGTTGTGCCCGTTTTCCCTGCCAGCTGATAACTTGAATTGACAAGCGAGTTCAATCCCCGCGCAGTACCGACATTAACTACCCGTTGCAGTGCAATATTAGTCAGGTAGACCGGTGCTGATGGCAAGGTCTGTTTAACCGTTAAGGGATAACGTTGTAGTGGTTCATTGTGAGCATCCAGAACTTCCCTGATGGCACGTAATGGCGAACGAAAACCACCGGCTGCCAGTGTCTGGTATGTCTGGGCAACGTCCAGTGGCGACAGTGAAAGTGCTCCAAGCAGCATGGAAGGATAGGCATTGAAGTCTTTGCTAACCCCGGCTTTTTGCAGCGTCTGTTTAATCTTTTCCAGCCCGACCTGCATTCCCAGGTTAACGGTGGCAAGATTATAGGACCTGGCCAGTGCATTGATTAATGGCACCTCACCATGTAATTGCCTGTCATAATTTTCCGGTTTCCAGATATCTCCATTTTCAAGCACAAGTTCCACCGGCTCATCATTGATCTTTGAAATAAGAGAATACTTCTCAGGTTGCATAAAGGCCGTAAGGTAAACGAAGGGCTTCACCAGTGAACCGATTGGACGGATTGCATTAAGTGCGCGGTTAAAACCTGAATAGCGGGTTTCACGCCCGCCAACAACCGCCAGAATCTCACCACTGGTAACCTCTGCAATGACCGCGGCTGCCTGTAACTTTCCTTTAGGCAGCTTATGTTGTTTTTCCAATGACTCAAGCGACATACGCACCTTGTCTTCAGCCCGCTTCTGAATCCACGGATCCAGGGTTGTAAAAATACGCAGGCCTTCAGAGGTGAGATCCTCTTCACGATAATCACGTTGAAGCTGTTTACGGACCAGTTGAATAAATGCAGGATAGCCTCTGGCTCCCTGCTGCCCCGACTTGATGACACCAAGGTCTGACATGCTTGCCTGTGTTTGCTGTTTGTCACTGATCAAGCCCTGTTTGAGCATGACATCCAGTACCAGATCACGACGTTTTTTGGCCCGTTCGGGATGGCGTCTCGGGTCATAGTAAGATGGCCCCTTGATCATACCCACCAGCAAGGCAATACGCGGTATATCCAGCTCTTTTAGTGGACGGTTAAAATAGAAAAGGCTGGCCAGCCCGAAGCCATGAATAGCTCGTCTGCCCTGCTGTCCCAGATAAATCTCGTTGGCGTAAGCCTGCAGAATTTCATGCTTGTCATAACGCCAGTCAACGATCAATGACATCAACGCTTCGTTGAGCTTGCGTACCAGGGTTCTTTCACTGCTGAGAAAAAAGTTTTTCACCAGTTGTTGTGTCAGCGTACTGCCTCCCTGAACCACTGAACCAGCTCGTAAATTGATCCACATCGCTCTGGCAATAGACTTGGGATTGACACCATGATGAGAAAAGAAATCTCTGTCTTCTACTGCAATCAGCGTATCAATGAGAAGTTCCGGAATATCGCTGTTTCTGACCAGAATCCTGTCTTCATTGTGTGCTGGATAAATACTTTCAATCATCGGCGCCTCAAGGCGGATGATGGCTTCTTCCTGCCTGGTTTCAAGATTGACAATGCTTGCAACATTTTGCCCCAGGTAACTGATCTTGAGAGCCAGGGTGGGTACTTCCTCGTCCCAAAAATGAAACGCGCGGGTATAGATAAGGAAGCTGTCCCCGGTTTTTTTCCAGGTTCCCGGCGCGCCTGGCTGCTTCTGTTGTCGGTATCCAAGGCGTTTGATTTCGGCTTCCAGTTGTTGCCGTGTTACATCGGCACCGGCATACAGTTCGAGCGGCCTGGCATAGACACGCGCAGGCACTGCCCAGCGTTTACCCTCGAACTTTGTGGTAACAACCTGGTTTAAATAAAAGCTGTAGAAAAACAGTCCGGCTGCACCGATTGCCGTACCCAGCAGTAACAGACGAACCAGCCAGCGTTTGAAAAACGATGTAAAACGATTATTTTTTCGAGGCGATTTTCTTGCAGATGACTTCCTTTTGGCCGCCCTTTTTTTTCTGATCGCAGTTTTCTTACCGACCTTTTTTTTAGCCATCTTCTTACGCGTTGTTTTTTTTCTTGGAGCCATGATCAATCAGGTGATATCAGTTCTTGATACCCACTCCCTTTTTCAACAGCCACAAACTGAAAGCACCTAGCACCAGGATAAAACCAATGATGATGGAAAAAGCAATGCCTAATGGAATATCACTACTACCCAGTAGTCCATAACGAAACGCATTGATCATGTAGAACACTGGATTAATCATGGTCATTTTTTGCCAGAACTCCGGCAGCATACTGATTGAGTAGAATACGCCGCCCAGGTAAGTCAGCGGCGTCAGTACAAAGGTTGGCACAATAGAAATATCATCAAAGCTGTTGGCATAGATGGCGTTGATAAATCCGGCCATGGCAAACAGAATGGAAGTCAACACGAAAACCAGCAAGGTTATAGGGTAACTGTGGATTTGCCAGTCTGAAAAAAACATCGAGACCATGGTTACCGTAATACCCACAACAATGCCGCGCGCTACCCCGCCTCCGACATAACCGGCCAGGATGACGGCATTGGGCACCGGCGAAATCAGTAATTCTTCAATATGGCGTTGAAACTTGCTGCTGTAAAAACTCGATACCACGTTGGCATATGAGTTTGATATTACCGACATCAGAATCAATCCTGGAACGATAAAGTCGATGTAACGATAACCATCCATTTCACCGATCTGCTCACCAATCAACTTGCCAAAAATAATGAAATACAAGGCAGTAGTAATGGCAGGCGGCAATACCGTCTGGATCCAGATGCGCATGAAGCGCAGGACTTCCTTGGTCAGGATTGCCTTGAAAGCAATGTAGTAGCGCGTCAGCTTCATCGGTTAGTGATCTCCACTGACCATTTCAATAAACAATTGTTCCAGACGGTTCTGCTTGTTGCGTAGCCCGGTTATTTCGATACCTGCATTACTCAGGTCTGCGAACATCTGGTTCATTCCCCTGTCCTGCTGCAGACACACTTCCAGCGTAGTATCATCCAGCAGCTTGGGATAGTAATCTGCAAGCACCTCAGTAGAAGCAATAGGCTGATGACTGGTCAATACAAAACTCTGCGCATGCAAACGCCTCAACAAGGAAGACATACCGCTTTTTTCGACAATCTTGCCACTGTTGATAATGGCGATATTGCGGCACAGGCTTTCAGCCTCTTCAAGATAGTGAGTCGTGAGGATAATGGTGGTGCCATTGGCATTAATAGTGCGCAGAAACTCCCACATGGAACGACGTATTTCAATATCAACGCCAGCCGTGGGTTCGTCCAGTATCAGCAAACGCGGTTCATGTACCAGCGCCCTGGCAATCATCAGGCGGCGTTTCATGCCACCGGACAATGAACGTGACTCGACTTCACGCTTTCCCCAGAGGTCGAGTTGGGTCAGGTATTTTTTTGCTCGCTGCATCGCTTCCCTGCGTGGAATACCATAAAAACCTGCCTGGTTGATCACGATCTCACCAACTGGTTCGAACTGGTTAAAGTTGAATTCCTGGGGCACCAGTCCAATCTGCTCTTTGACACCGACAGGATCTGTATCCAGGTCATGCCCCATCACATGTACCGTTCCCGCTGATTTATTCACCAGGGAGCTGATAATACCGATGGCAGTGGACTTGCCGGCACCATTTGGGCCAAGTAATGCGAAAAAATCACCCTGCTCAACTTCGAGGCTGATATTATCCAGCGCCACATGCCCACCAGCATAGGTTTTACAGAGATTTTCGATTGATAGTGCGCGTGTGCTCATAACGCGCGTATTCTAGCAACATGCAGCTAATGAAACATGCTTATTTTCGACAGTTTTCAAAATTTACAGAACGCTTTTAAGATAAATTGGCAATCCAGCATTTTTTACAATAGCTGATATTCAACAGGCACAACAAATTCCCAATTATCTCGATATATCTTACGGGGTATCGGTTTGAAATGGTTAACTGCAGATACTGCTGCCATTGCCGCCTGGTCAAGCATCTTGTATCCACTGCTTTCGACAACACGGACATCTGTGATTTTTCCACTGCCTTGTATTACAAAACCGACTTTAACAAGCCCTTGCTGGCGCCTTTTTTTAGCCCGCTTTGGATATTTTTTATGCGCCTCAATAGCCCGCAGCAAATCAAGTTTATACTGATCTGCCAGTTTTTTTTGCAAAATTCCCATTTGAGAAGCAACCACTTCAGACTGTGCTTGAGGTTCTGCTGAAACCTTCTCTGAAACAGTAGCTGTCTGTTCTTTAGCGGCAGGCTCTGGTTCTGGCTCTGGTTCTGGCTCTGGCTCTGGTTCTGGTTCTGGCTCTGGTTCTGGCTCTGGTTCTGGCTCTGGTTCTGGCTCTGGTTCTGGCTCTGGTTCTGGCTCTGGTTCTGGCTCT
>Ga0180430_10003811_pt1 | contig 12917 bp, 9 predicted proteins | sample SS_ome_9_FD_132999 | JGI IMG/M metagenome (GOLD analysis project Ga0180430, IMG submission 132999) | Hypersaline lake sediment archaeal communities from the Salton Sea, California, USA - SS_1_S_2 metaG | ecosystem: Environmental > Aquatic > Non-marine Saline and Alkaline > Hypersaline > Sediment... | reverse complement strand
TAACTTGGTTATAAAATCTCTAAAATCTCTTTGATATTCAGAGTTGCGTCTTAAAAATTCCCAAGCCCATTGAGAATCAGATGTGTTTTTTGAGTCAGGGTATTGACTGACATCTTTCCAGTCCGGCAAATTAATCATAACGCCACCTTGTTAAACATTCTACGGCGGTCTGTAGCCATGAATTTGGCATAGTGCTTCTCAAGCATTCGAACGCTAGTTCCGCAGTTCTCTGCGACAATTTGCGGGGGTATATTGGCTTTTAATGCCTTAGATATGTGGTAATGCCTGAGTGAATAGAAAACCGTTTCCTTGGGTAATTTGGCGGCTCCTACTGCTGCTCTGAAGGGTCTTTGATAGTTGTCTACCTTCCAGGGTTCGCCATTATCCTCAATGAAGATATAGCCATTATTTTTCTTGCCTTCAGCCTGATCCTTGAAAAAGGTAATCGCGGTTTTTGACAGGTAGGTTATCCGTTTTCCGGTTTTGCCATCAATATGCAATGTGCCTTCTTTTGGATCGAAATCTCGAACGAGTAGGGCAGTCAGTTCGCCAGCACGCGCACCCGTATAAATTCCGGCCTGGATCAGATTATGCAAACCGCCTTCAGTTTTCTTTAACAGGCTGTTGACCTGCCTGGTGTTCAGAAATAATTGTCGATTTGCACCAACACCTTCAAAGGATGAGACGCGCTTCCAGGCAATATCAGAGGGTACGGCGCCTTCCTTGAATGCCAGGTTGAACGCGGCTTTTGCCATTGATAGCACCCGATTCGCTGAATCTTTAGATCGGCGGGTAATTTCAGCCTGTTCCAGTTCGTCAGGTTCCTTTATCACGTCCTTATGCTTTGGGCCCTTAACCATCGAATCCCGCCATTTTCTGAATCTGAGAGTGGTCAGGTCTTTCAGCATGATTTTGCCTAGGGTAGGGATTAAGTGTTTTTCGAGCTGTAGCCTGGTTCTATAAGCTGTATCTTTATTGGGCTTTTCGACTTCCAGATAGCTGATATAGTCTTCAACCACTGATTTTATCGTATGGTTAGCAGATTCGGGTTTTTCAACCTTTCTCATTTCCTCAAACCATGCTTGAGCCTCTTTCAGCATATCTTCATAATCTGAGTCCATATCGCCACCAATGGGCTGAAAATATCGTTTCCCGTCTATCAGAGTCCGAGCGTGCCAGGTTCCCCCATCATCGGATCTGTAGAAGCCGATAAATTTACCGACTGCGACCTTATCCCAGTAGGGGGTTTTTCTGGGTTTCAGTTTCCGTCTTTTTGTAATTGTCTCTATCAAGGTGACTTTCCTAGTCGAATACGATCTGACGTTTTTCTGACGATCTGACGCTAGATCAACTTAGACTCAATTAGATTATAGTGGATATATTGATATTATAAACAATTACTTAGATGGATTCTAGTAGATGCGTTTAGAGGCTTGAAAGCCCCTTTCACGGCGACGACAGGGGTTCGACTCCCCTAGGGGACGCCATTTAAAGTCTGGGTATCACAATTACTCAGCAATAGAAACCGGCTCACAAGGCCGGTTTTTTTATGTCCGTGTTTCAGTATACTGAGAGGAAATTCATGGAAAGCCACCATCACGAAAAGTTGTCTGAGCAAGAACGCAGAATTATCGATTTGGCCGGTGAGATTCTTCAGTACCGCTCAAACCTTGAGGCACGGCACCATGAGCAATTGACTCAGTGGAGCAACAGGCTTTCAGATATTGCCGACAAGATTAATAACGCGCGTATTAGTATGGTTTCTTCGGTTTGAAGTAATTGTAGAAACTAGATAATGAGTGTGCCTGCCAGGATAACCAGGGTCTTGTATAGCTTTCTGTTTTTTTTAAGCTTGTTGCTTACTCGTTGAATTTCAGTCGAAGAGACTTGGCTTTGATTCGTGCAGATGTTTTGTCGTATGACTCGATAGCGCCAGACATTATTCCAAATCACCAGGTATGCGTTTGTCAGGCAAAATTCACGGTTGAACGTTTCCACCAAAACGATATCCATGGGGGCGATGGGGCAAGTCGATGATTGATTATGCGGTATCCAGGTTATCTCACGGCGATTTTCAACAAAACAATTGTTTTGATGAATATAGCCACCGCGGTCGTCATAAATCAGACCGGTATCTTTATCATGTCGAACAAAATAACTGTCATTGGTGATAGGTACACCGCGTTCGATATTCTCCCAATCGACGTCTTCTGTCCTGGTTATTTTAGTCATGTAATTCGACTCGGTGGCGAAAGAGTTACCAGAGTAATGCAAAACTCGTACCTCACTATAAAATCAATAACTTACATCGACCGAATTGGATTCCTGTAAATTATACTGACAGTTTTTCTATACGGTTGCCCCCTGGTTCAAATTAGATTAAGTGTATCATAATTTTCTAATATGTTATGATCTGCCTGAAAATTCTCCGGGTATTTTGTGGTTGGTCATTAGATGCAGCAAAGTAAAAGTAATATCCTCATTGTATTGACAATAGCTTTTCTCACCGTAGCTCTCTGGGCTTATTCGAACCGGCCTGCGCAGGAGCCACCCTGGCCTGAGGTTATTCCCGGTTTTGCCTTTTCACCTTTTCAGAAAGGCCAGGATCCTTTTGAAGAAACCTATCCGACGCTTGAGCAGATCGACTCCGATTTACAATTATTGTCAGGCCATACCCATGCGATACGCACCTACACAGTTGACGGGGTATTTGCCAAAATTCCCGCACTGGCACAAAAACACGGTATCAACATCGCGCTGGGAGCCTGGCTGGATAAAGATAAACAAAAAAATACACGCGAGATCGAGACCCTGCTAAAAGTTGCAGTAAACAATCCACGCAACGTGGTGCGGGTAATTGCCGGTAATGAGTCTTTACTGCGTGGCGATCTCAGTGTAGAAGAACTGTCAGGTTATCTTGACTATGTCAGGCGTGAACTGGGGGTCCCGGTGAGTACTGCCGAACCTTATCATGTCTGGCTGGAGCACCCTGAACTGGTTGAGCATGTAGACTACCTGGCCGTTCATATGTTGCCTTACTGGGAAGGTCTTGAAGTTCAAGCCGCGATCAATTTTATCGTTGAACAGATGGACGCTTTGAAGCAGGCTTATCCAGATAAGCCCATCGTGATCGGTGAGGTGGGCTGGCCCAGCTACGGTCGTTCGATCAAGGGGGCCACGGCCTCGCAGGCAAACGAGGCCATTTTTTTGCGTCGTTTTATCGATGTGGCTGAGCGCAACGACTATACCTTCTACATCATGGAAGCCTTTGACCAGCCATGGAAAGAAGAACTCGAAGGTGCCGTTGGCGCATATTGGGGAGTTTATAATGTCGACAGGCAACCTAAATTTGAATTCCACTCGCCAATTGTTGAGATACCCCAATGGCATCTGCTGGCAGCCGCTTCGGTGTTGGTCGCGATAATCACTCTGCTGGTGTTGTTTATTGACAGTGAAACGCTCAGCCACAAAGGGCGGGGGTTTCTTGGCCTGGTCGCTTTTGCTGCGGCTACCCTGATTGTCTGGATAACCTACGATTATTCCCAGCAATACCAGAACTGGATGAGTGCGGTCGTTGGCATATTACTGCTTATCGGTGTTGTTGGTGTGATGATGGTACTGCTGGTCGAAGCTCATGAATGGGCGGAAGCTATCTGGGTGCGTCAGCGGCGTCGCATCGTGCAGCCCGTGCGATCTCAGCCTGCCACATTACCCTACGTCTCTATCCATGTGCCTGCGTATAATGAGCCACCAGCGATGATGATAGAAACCCTGAATGCCTTGTCTCGCCTGGATTATCCAAATTTCGAAGTCATCGTCATGGATAACAATACCAAGGATCCTGATGTCTGGCAGCCGGTGCAAGCTCACTGTGAAAAACTGGGAAAACGTTTCCGCTTTTTTCACGAGGATCCCTTGCCGGGATTCAAAGCCGGAGCGCTTAACTACGCTCTGCAAAAGACAACAGCTGAAGCGGAAATTATCGCAGTCATCGATAGTGACTATATTGTTGAGCCTTGTTGGCTCAGAGAGCTGGCTCCGCATTTTTCTGACCCCGATGTCGCTATCGTACAGGCGCCACAGGATTATAGTGATGATAATGAAAATGCCTTTAAGGCGATGTGTTACGCCGAATATCGAGGCTTTTTCTACATTGGAATGATAACGCGCAATGAACGCAATGCAATTATCCAACATGGCACCATGACCATGGTGCGCCGTAGCGTGCTCGAACAGGTAGGTCGCTGGGGAGAAAGTACCATAACCGAAGATGCAGAACTGGGTCTGCGTATCTTCGAACATGGTTATAAGGCTGGTTACACACCACAAAGTTATGGTCGAGGCGTGATGCCGGATACCTTTATTGATTATAAAAAGCAGCGTTATCGCTGGGCCTTTGGTGCTATGCAGATTCTCCGCGAGCATGCAGGTGAATTACTTGGCTGGAAGCGTACAAAACTGGAAGCTGGGCAACGTTATCATTTTGTTGCCGGCTGGCTGCCCTGGATAGCTGATGGTTTTAACCTGCTGTTTAATCTGGCTGCTATTGCCTGGTCACTGGCCATGATTTTCTGGCCGCGACATATTGATGCGCCGCAACTGATTTTTTCTGCTGTACCCCTTATATTTTTCGGCTTTAAAATGATCAAGATGTTTTATCTGTATGGCGGTGCGGTGCGCACATCGTTAAGGCCTGCTTTTTCCGCGGCCATTGCGGGCCTGGCCTTATCTCACACCATAGCACGAGCCGTTATGTCCGGACTGGTAATTGGCCGGAAAATACCGTTTTACCGCACGCCGAAACAAACTGCGAAAGCCGCTTTGTGGAGAGCGCTGCTTGATGCCAGGGAAGAGTTCATTTTTGCAACTGTTCTGCTTGGCCTGATTGTTGCCATAGTGACGCAAATAGGGCTGGATTCACGCGAAACACTGATGTGGGTAATCGTGTTGGCTGTGCAGGCAATTCCTTATGGCTCTGCCTTGCTGCTTTCACTGGTCAGTACATTGCCAAAATTGCCAGCCAAATTGGCAGGGCTAATGAAGAAAGCGGATAAAAGCTGTAAGGCCTAGTTCTTTTCTTGAACAGTTTCTTGTCTTAAACAAGAAGATGGCGTGAGCGCAAGTCCAGGTGGATTTCTCTCAGACTCTGTATTTTTATCGGGTGTTAGGCTAATGTCTAAAAAATTATCCTGAAAGTTACCCGCTAAAATGAAACATGTCTTAATCGTAGATGATAACCAGTCTGACCGTTTACTTACACGTTCTTTGATTGAAAAATTAGGCTATGTTGTAAATGAGGTATTTGACGGAGATAAAGTAGATCATGCGTTAAATCTTTTTATTCCTAATTTGATCGTTTTGGATTTATTGATGCCAAAGAAAGATGGTTTTAAAACTTTAGAGGAAATAAATCAAAAAGACCCCAATATCCCCGTGATTGTGCTTTCCTGTGCGGCGGATGAATACAAGGATAAAGTGCTCGCCTTAAATGCCAGGGCTTGTTTTCAAAAACCCTATGATGCTAAAGAATTCATGGAAACAGTAAAACGGCTGGTTGAAGAAGCCTGAATTTAGCATGATGACATTCTGTTGCGATAGTCAACAAATTTACTATCTATTAGTTAAAAATATTCTAACCTATAAATTGTGTAACAACTTTTAGCAATTTTGATTAGAATTGACTCTTCGGCTTCTTTCCAATTTTAGGCTGAAATCAAATTGTTTCACGGGGTAGTCATGGAAAAAATTATCTGGTCAGAAAAGTATAGTGTTGGACATGAACATTTCGATGAACAGCACCAGGCTATTATTGATCTAATCAATCAATTAATAGAACTGCAGGGTAAGCCTTTTGATAAAGCGGCGGTTCGTGAGATCAACAGTGACCTCGTTAAATATGGCATGGAACATCTCAGAGACGAAGAAACCCTGTTACAGGAAAATAATTACCCTGAATTTCTTAAACATAAGAGCGAGCATATCCTCTATGTAAAAAAGACAACAAAGTATTTGAAAAATACAATTGATATCAATGAGGAGACATTAAGCCAGATTATTGAGTTTCTGGCTGACTGGTGGACACATCATATCCTGGAAGAAGATATGAAATACAAGCCATTTTTGGAAAATATTGGAACTAATTGATTGTTACCTTGGTGCTGTCGAATAATTGCGCCTCTATCTTTCCTTTTACAACCTTGTTTATCGTTTCATAATCCATCTCAGCAGGATGTACCGGTTCAAGATACCTGATGCCGATTGGGCATGCGGCCCTGGGGAACCTTGACCCGGTTGGTAATGCGTGCCAGGCGCCACTGATGACAACCGGCACAACAGGCACATTGAGTTCCTTGCTTAATATGGCATAGGTTTTGTGAAAGCGGCCGGTATTGCCATCTTTAGTGCGGGTTCCTTCAGGAAAAATAATAATATTGCCTCCCTGGTGCAGTGCTTCAGCAAGACTTTGCAGTGAGTGTTTCAAATCACGTTCCAGGTCCAGAACGATTATGTTGTTACGCCTTGCCAGGTATTTCAGCCAGGGTTTATTAACGTGTTTTTGTTTCGCGAAAAAATACGTATTCTTCATCATCGCATTCCCAAGAAAAGCCGTTACCAGTAAACCATCCATGAAACTCTGGTGATTGACTGCCATGATAAAGGGGGATGAGGGCAGATGATTAAGCCCCTCTACAGTCAGCTTGAAGTATGTCCGGGCAATACCGCTTAATAAATGCCGCAAGGGATTATGCAGCCACCAACTATAAGGCAACCCGGTCGTTTGCCTCTCAGTTAAAATTCCATGCCAGTCAATGGCGCTTTGCCCACTGCGGGTCTTCTCTTGCCTTACCAGCTCTGCCAGTTGCCCTGTAGTTGGGTAATCAACCAATGTCTGTTCATTGACGTTAACACCAAAGCTGTCTTCAAGAAATGATTGCAGACTGACAAAATCCAGCGAATCCAGGGCTAAATCAAGTTCCAGGTGATCTTCTGCATAAACTTCACATTGTTTTAAATTTTTTATGAAATCCCTGACAGCATGATATTCAGGTAAATCAGGTTGTGGCTGTATTGAGTCAATGCTTTCCTGTTCTACAGAGATCAGCTCAGGTAGCATAAAGCGCTTGAGTTTACCCAGGGGCGTTTTGGGTAAATCCATGCTGGTCAGGTGTAAATGCATGACTTTTTTATAGGGTGTTGCTGTCGAGTTATACACGGATATCACCTGTTGTCTCAGGTATTCCTCCACCTGGTTGATGCCCTGCTTACGGGCCACTGAAAAATCGGGAACGATGAGTGCCTGCAACTGATTGTCATGCAGAAAGACGGCAACTTCCTTAATAATCGCATCCATGGCTGACAATTGGTTCTCGATTTCGATGGGATTGATGTTTTTTCCAGTGGCAAGAACGATGATTTCCTTCTTCCTTCCGGTGACATGTAAATAGTTGTCTTCATCGAGGTAACCAAGGTCACCGGTATGCAGCCAGCCGTCTTTAAGTATTTCAGCCGTTTCTTCAGGGCGTTTGTAATAACCTGGCATGATGTTTTTGCCACGTGCGAGAATTTCACCGTTTTCGATACGAACCTCATTGCAGGCCATGGGTTGGCCGGGTGAGCCTATACGTACCTTGCCAGGGCGGGTGAAGGTAATCATTGGGGCGGCTTCTGTCATGCCATAGCCTTCAAGAATTTCAAACCCCAGGGTGACAAAATCCTGCCAGACTTGTTCATCCAGTTTGGCGCCGCCACTGACGAGATAGTTTATATGCCCTCCAAACTTGTCATGAACCGTTTTAAACAGCTTTCTGGACAGGGTTTGAGAATTCAGGGCTGTTGCCAGCCTGAATATGAACCGGGTAATCGGCTTGGCGTTGATTTTATCCAGAATGGATTTATGGATCAGGTTGTAAAGTCGTGGTACACCTATCATCAGGTTAACCTGATGTCGCTGTAAGGTATTGATCATATCTTCGGCCGCCATTGAAGGTGAGAATACGCAGGTGCCTCCTGTATACAGGGGGGCAACCATGGAACCCAGTAACGGGAAAATATGATGCAGCGGCAACAATGTCAGTACCCTTAGGCCTGGTTTGAAAATCGGTACATCATTTGACACCGCTTCCATGTTGGCTAGCAGATTATCAGTGGTAAGCATCACTCCCTTGGGGCTGCCTGTAGTGCCAGATGTATAGATTAGTAACAGGGTTTTATCGGCTGCAGGGAGGGGGATTTCAGCAGGCTTTCCAGGGGCGGATTTCTTGGGTAGATCATTCAGTACCAGGAGTTTTGTGTCCAGCCCGGCAGATTCGATAGCCTGTTGCATCACAGCGAAGGTATCAGCAGAGCAAAAAACAGCGCTGGGCTGGCAGTCCTTCAGGATATAGGCGACATCCTGTGAGGTGCTCATGAAATCAACCGGTACTACAGTGCAGCCATGTTTTATGGCTGTGTAGAAAACCTCAATCCATTCAAGCCGGTTTTCGGAAAAAATAATAATATTCCCGGGATCGATGTCCGAAAAAACCCCGGCGTAACCATCAATTTTCGAGAGTAAATCTGCATAACTGATGGCCTGGTCATTCCAGATGATGGCGGGATGCTGATGTGTTTTCAGAAGCATAAGATGAGATTTAAAAGGCGTGAATATTGTTTTTTGCAATAGTCTATATTGCAATTTTGGTGTAGTCTAATTGTCTTCTGATCTTAATAAAAAGAATGGACATTCTGTCCAGATAAAACGGGGTGAAGATGAAAACAAAGCAGGCTCTCTATATTTCAAGTCTTTGTGTCCTGGCAACAGCACCAGTACACGCTTTCGAATTTCAATCTGGTGAACTATCAGGCAGCATCACATCGACAATTTCTTATGGTGTCAGTCAGCGCGTGGAAGATCGTGATCCTGCACTGATTGGAGGACAAGGTGTCGGTGGTAATGGCGGAACAGGCTTTAGTAACACCACTGATGATGGAAACCTGAACTACGATGACGGCGATATCTTTTCCAATATTGTTAAAGGGGTACACGATATTGGTCTAAACTACCGCAATTATGGAGCATTTGCCCGTGTGAAATGGTGGTATGACTTTGAGCTGAATAATGGCTCAGTATCACATGGTCACGAACCCACCAGTGCAACACCTAACCAGGAACTCGATGATTCTGACTTTAACGACCTTGCGCAGTTTGATGGTATTGAATTACTCGACGCCTTTGTTTTCGGTGAATTTGAAATAGGCGACAAGCCTCTGGATGTTCGACTTGGAAAGCAAGTCGTTAACTGGGGTGAGAGTACCTTTATTCAGGGTGGTATCAACGCCATCAATCCTTTTGATGTTTCAGCTTTTCGTCGACCGGGAGCTGAAATCAAGGAAGGCCTGTTGCCTGTCAATATGCTATATGCCAGCCTAGGTTTGACCGATAGTCTGAGCGTTGAAGGTTTTTACCAGTTAAAATGGGATAAAACCGTCATTGATGGCTGCGGCACTTATTTCGCTATTCTTGATTATGCTGCAGAAGGTTGCGATCGTGTTGCCTGGTATAATCCAGCTCCAGATATTCTGAACTATGCAGGTGTTCCTGTACCACCATTTCCTGCGCTTCCACCTGTGAAAACACCGGTAGATCGGGCAGAAGATCGAGAGGCTGATGATGATGGTCAGTTTGGCCTGGCCATGCGTTATTATGCTGAATCAGTGGATACGGAATTTGGGGTATATTACATTAATTATCACAGCCGTGTCCCTTATGTTAGTGGTATTAGAAGCACTAATGGACTTGGACATGCTATAGGCGGTACTGAAGCTGCTTATTTTCTGGATTACCCGGAAGATATCGAGTTATTTGGCCTGAGCTTCGCAACCAACATTGGGGCGACAGCTCTCTCAGGGGAAATCAGTCATAGAAAAGACCTGCCTGTACAGATCAATGGTAGCGAAATACTTTCGGCCGCATTGCTTTGGGGCTTTGACTTCAGTTCGAGTTTTACCGATAACTGGGCATCTACTCTTCCTGGTGAAGTTGTGAATGGATGGGACCCTTATGATGTTAGTCAGGCGCAAATGACACTTGTACACTTCTTTGAACGTGTAATGGGAGCAAGCCGCTTAACCCTGGTCGGTGAAATCGGTGCTACTTATGTTCATGACCTGCCGCCTTTGTCAGTACAGCGATACGGACGCTCTGCCGTATTTGGTCGAGGCACTGAAGGAGTCGATCCAAATCGTGGTTATGTTACTGACTCAGCCTGGGGTTATCGTGCAGTAGCCAAGCTGGATTATCCTAATGCTTTTGCCGGTGTCAGTGTATCGCCAATGATCAGCTGGAAACATGATGTTGATGGTGTGTCTCCAACACCTGAGTTTCAGGAAGACCGTCAGGCACTGGGGCTGGGTGTAACATTCAGCTACAAGGACACCTATAGCCTGGGCGTTTCCTATACCAACTATCTGAATGATGGCGACTTTGATGTACTCAGAGACCGTGACTTCATATCAATGAACGCGTCTGTCTCATTCTAAGTTTAGTGCCGTTAAACAAGGAACACTCTGATCATGAATAAAAAAATAACTATTACCGCAGCAGCGTTATCTCTGATAGTTGGCGCTGGAAATGTAATCGCAGCAATTAGTGAGTCTGAGGCTGAGCGCCTTGGTAAGGATCTCACCCCTGTTGGAGCTGAAAGGGCAGGTAATGCCGATGGCAGTATTCCTGAATGGAAGGGAGGATTAACTCAGGCACCGGCCGGTTATCAACCCGGACAATTTCTTGTTGATCCTTTTGCTGATGACAAACCCTTGTTTGTCATTACTGCGCAAAATATGGAGCAGTACAAAAACCGGTTATCACCTGGACAAATGGCCATGCTCAAAAAATATCCGGATTTTAAAATGCCGGTTTATCCCTCACGTCGCACAGCAGCCTATTCGCAGGAAATATACGATGACATCAAGACTCATGCAGTCACTGCCAAACTGACCAGTGGCGGCAACGGGGTAGAGGGGCGCGGATTACATGCACCATTTCCAATACCTGAGAACGGACTAGAGGCGATCTGGAATCACGCTTTACGCTTCCGAGGGCTCTCACATAAACGTACCACCGTGCAGATGCCAGTTCAGGAAAATGGCAGTTTTGTTGCCAACCGCTTTGTTGATATCTGGGCTTTCCCTGAAAGTTTTTCCGGAGGCCGGGACGAGGAAAAAGATGCCAATATTTCTGCCTATTTCCTGCAGATAATGAAATCTCCACCGCGTTTGACCGGTAACGTGCTGCTGGTTCATGAAACACTGGATCAGGTTAAACAGCCCCGTAAAGCCTGGCGCTACAATGCCGGCCAGCGCCGCGTAAGACGTGCACCACAGGTGGCTTACGATGCACCGGGTACAGGTGCTGATGGGTTACGCACCGTTGATAACTTTGACATGTTTAATGGTGCGCCTGATCGTTATAACTGGAAACTCGTCGGTAAGAAAGAGCTTTATATACCGTACAATGCCTATAAATTGCATTCACCCGATTTAAGCTACGAGCAGATTCATAATAAAGGACATCTCAATCCAGAATATACCCGTTATGAACTGCATCGCGTCTGGGTTGTTGAAGCGACTTTGAAAGAGGGAGCGCGTCATATCTATGGTAAGCGTACCTTCTATCTTGATGAAGATACCTGGCAGGCTGCGGTAATCGACCATTACGATACCCGTGGAAACCTGTGGCGAGTTGCGGAAGCTCACAACATCCAGTATTACGCTGAAAAGATCCCTTTTTATACAGCTGAAGCACTTTATGACCTGCAATCCGGACGCTATCTCACGATCGGCCTGACCAATGAAGAAAAAGAGCCTTATATCTTCAATATTGGCGAGGAACGTAAAAGTTTCCAGCCCGCGGCATTGCGGCGTGCCGGTAAACGTTAAACAGGTCGGCTTTATAACTTAAGAACATGTCAGCTATGTGTTCGCGACATCGTTATTTATTTTTGATAACGGTAATGGTTGTTGCAACGGGTTTCGCTGAAGCGGCAGGTATAGATTACCTGGAAACACCTTCTTATCAAACCGATAGGGCGCCTCAGGGAATACTGCTTGATATTGTTAATAGCGGCAAGCATCTTGTTGCTGTCGGTGAGCGTGGCTATATCCTGTATTCATCCGACCTTGGAAAAAACTGGCAACAGGGAAGTGTGCCTGTTTACGTTACTCTGACCGCGGTCTTCTTTATCACACCGGACGTCGGCTGGGCGGTAGGTCATGAAGGTGTGATATTGCACACCAGTGATGCAGGAAAAACCTGGATTAAACAGCTCGATGGTTACCAGATTAACCAGCAGATATTAAAACTCGCACGACAGCGTGTGCAAACGCAGTTGCAGAAGCTTGAGGCTTTAACTGATGAAAGTCAGCGGGAAGAGGTGACTTTCCAGTTAGAAGAAGCCAGCTATGCGTTGGAAGAAGCGCTTGAAGATGAAGCTGCCGGCCCCGCAAAACCCCTGCTTGATGTTTGGTTTTTCAATAAAAACCGGGGTTATGCCATCGGTGCCTACGGTATTTTTTTGCAAACCATCAATGGTGGCCGTGACTGGGAGCTAATATCCGATCATCTCGACAATCCGGAAGGGTTTCATCTCAACAGTATTACAGGCTCTGAATCAGCACAGATTTTTATTGCCGGAGAGGCTGGTTCGATTCATAAATCAAATGACAATGGCACAAACTGGATACGCCTGAATTCACCTTACGAAGGATCATATTTCGGATTGTTGAATTACGAACAATCGCTTTTTGTTTTTGGTCTTAGAGGTAATGTTTTTCGTACGGATAACAAAGGTGAATCATGGCAAATAGTCAGGATGAACAATCCAGTGACGCTGTCTGGGGGCGTGGTTTCCAATACCGGGAAGATTGTTCTCGTTGGCAAT
>Ga0180430_10003810_pt1 | contig 12921 bp, 12 predicted proteins | sample SS_ome_9_FD_132999 | JGI IMG/M metagenome (GOLD analysis project Ga0180430, IMG submission 132999) | Hypersaline lake sediment archaeal communities from the Salton Sea, California, USA - SS_1_S_2 metaG | ecosystem: Environmental > Aquatic > Non-marine Saline and Alkaline > Hypersaline >... | reverse complement strand
GAGGTGCGGCATCACTGTAGCCAAGATTTGCCCAGCAGAAGTGAAAGAACTGGTCTTCTCCCTCGTATAGAGTTTCATCCTGCAACCAGTCAAAAGTGCGCGACATGATTATGGGGCTGCTCCAGCCCAGATGTTCGGGTGTGTGAGGCGTCAAGTTGGGCGGACCGCTTCCCTCCAAGAACACCCAGTCAACGGAGAAGCCCTCGTCGTAGTTTATCGCGAAACCACTTGAGAATACAATTTGGAAATGAGGTGTAACGTAATCCCACGGCATGTCAGAAGTAAAAATCTCCCACCCGGCAGTGTTATCGGCCGATGTCCAATGCACATGGGGTTGAGTGGGCCAATCATACGGATCACCAGTAACAAACAAGTATGCATGCGTGTGGACATCCCAGAGATCTATTCGACAGCGTATCGAAATCCTCTGATCAAACAGGCTTGTGCCGTCAATGTTCCTGGATTGCAGGAACGAATGCTGGTTGCAGTCGTGCCAAGTGCCCCAAGCCTGACTGCCTTCGCCCGCACACCAAATGTAGCCGGCGAAACCATTGGTACCCCAAGTATCCTCTTGACACTCCACATCATCACTGGCATCCCATGAATCGAAGCTGTTCTTCCAGTCATGATCGTTGCTGAATCCCTCATAGAAGAAAACCGACGAAGACGACTTATCATAGTCTGTGCCTTGTATTGCAGACCTGTCGGCCGGAGGGACCGCATGAACGTGCGGCGACGTTTTAACGAGACAGGTTCGAATGCCCTTAGATCGCAATTCGCGTCTTTGCGCTTTGGTCAGATGCATGTGAAAGAAACCCGGCTCGACTTGCTCACCATAGAGCGTCCCGACATAATCCTGAACGAGTAGCCTGTCGTTGTCCTCACGCAGGTCCAGGCACACTTCGACCTTCGCAGTATCGGGTAACGAATGGATGTATCGTCGAATTGAGTCCAATGAGGGATCCGCGACCCGTGACTTGTGGATAGGGTTGAGAGCCGAGTCAATTTGAATCTTGTATGTGCTGCTTTTACCTCTCTTTACGGAAGTGTCGGGGAGCGAGTCTGGAGTCACACCATCGCTGTCATGCAATGGAGGTAGAGACTCGCGATTGTTGAGTATCGAGTTGTCGTCGCACCCGTTTAGGGTGACCGGTACAGAATCCGAGAATTGACTTGGGTGTGCGTAGTAGAGATCCAATCGACCTTCGTTGGGCACGAAATAGAATGGCACATTGAACTGTGCCACGTAACCGATAACGTCGGGAGAGTGTGCATGAACGACTATCGCGGTCATGCAAGTGTCGCTAAGCTGCAACTCCAAGTCAAGCATTGCAGCACCGCTTCCATCTGTTGCAAGATCCGCTCTGACTTCTGACCTCATTGGCTGCCCCAACAATGACCGGGCAAAGAACGAGAGGGTGTCTGGTTTGCACCGCTCTGGGTTCGCGGGAAAAACCGATAGGCGGAACTTTGAGGTCCCGCCCAGAACTACGTCACCGCTCGGAAGAATCTGATAGTCCAGACAATGTGTCCTGTGTCCCCCCATGACCTTTGGCGGAGGGGGCAGATCGTCACGATCATGAATGACAACTTCGGTTCCAGTTGCGTGGCCGGCAAACACTAGAACAACAGATAGAGTGATTTTAAGCATCATATACGGTCCTTGTTGACAGAGTAGCTGGATGATGGTGCTAGTTACATATAGCGGGTGCTGGCCCACTCTCGAACATATACATCTGAAGGTACACAACATCAGCGATTGTAACCAAGCCGTCGTCGTCGACATCTGCTTCTGTGAGGCATGGCGGCTCTGGTCCTGAAGCAGTAACATAGGCAGCCAACTGCTGCAAATCACCGATTTCAGATCCGATTCCATTGTGATTAACATCGCCCCTGATTTCACAGCATCCGGCGTCTACTACAGTGAAGCAGTATGGACCACCCCAACTCGGAGTGAATTTACCATTATACAAATCTTCGGTGTGCCAGACCCATTCATTGAAGGGGGGAAAAAAAGACGAGTCAAGGCAGATTGTCCTGCCCTCATGTTCTGCAGCAACAGGCCCAACGTTTATCGTCCAAGTAACGCTGTCGAATCCTGTAGGAATACCCTGCATCCCGGAGTTGCCTATGACTCCCCCGAAACCTATGGTGTCACAGTTCGCGCCGTCGCGCAGCGGAGCGACATAGCGAAACTGAAACATATCCGGAGACACGGCTTCTGACCACAATCCGGTCACGGATGACCACTCCGCGCCGTCAATGGAATAGATGCGGAATCCGTTCGCGATGCCCCACAGGGTGCTGTCGTTGGTCTGAATGCGAAAATGAAAAGCCAGGGTTTCCCCTGCTCTTACAGAGTCGGGAGCATAAAGACCATCTACTTGATCCAGAAACACCGATTGTGAACTAGCCGTCATGCCAAGTGTGACTACAAAGAGCGCAGCCAGTAGGATTGCCCTCAGATGGAATCGCGGCACCATAGATAACCTCCTTGGGGATTGTGGCGTTGAGTGCAAGGACTATTTACACTACAATATATAGTGTCATTGTACCACAGGCAAGTTGAACTCATGTTGGCAATCAGGAGGGATTTGCGTTGGAACTGCCGGCCAACTAGTCGCTGACCGGAACCGGCACGTTGCGCTCGCACCAGCCAGTACCCCCCACGATTCATCTGTCCAGATCTGCTGAATCTGGCTCACGAATCTGTGTGCCAGCCGCAATCGGCCCCTACGTATCCTTACGATCGTCGACGAGTATACCCGGGAGTGTCTGGCCATAACGTCGGGTCGGCGTATAGCCTCGGAGGATGTCATTCACACCCTTTCTTATCTGTTCATAGAACGTGGTGCCCCGGCCTATCTGCGTTCCGACAACGGACCTGAGTTCACTGCCAGCGCCGTTCGGCACTGGCTGGAACGGCTGAGTGTGCAGACTCTGTTTATCGAACCGGGTTGTCCCAGGGAGAACGGATACGAGGAATCATTCAATGGGAAGCTGCGGGATGAGCTGTTGAATCGGGAGATATTCTATACTTTGACCGAGGCCAGAGTGCTGCTGGAACGGTGGCGGATTCACTACAATACGAAGCGTCCGCATTCCTCGTTAGGTTATCGTCCGCCCGCTCCCGAGGCGATCCAGCCACCAACAGACTTGACAGATATCACGATGAGACTAACTTAAGATATGGTACAACAACCGGGGGCAGGGCACTACTCGTGGGTGGTTTTCTACAATGTCCCCACCAAATCGAACAGAGGCATGTACATGGCAACCAGGATGAAGGCGATGAGTACGCCGAGAACTACTATGATGGCAGGTTCGATCAACGACATGAGCGTGGATACTTGGGTGTCGGACTCCTTCTCGAAGTAGTCTGCCGCCCGAGTTAGCATCTCCCCCAACCGGCCGGTCTTCTCCCCTGAGGCAGTCAAACGTAACATCGCACGAGGGAATAACTGTGCGGACTCAACCGAGTCGGTGAACGACCTGCCTTCAATCAACCGGTCCACCGAGGGGATCAGGGCGGTCTCAACGTGCCGGTTTCCCGTACTTCGCAATCCGATCTTGAAGGCTATGACAATGTCTACGCCGGAACCCAGCAAAGATCCCATCGTGCGACAGAATCGATATGTGATCGTTCGCACTGCGAGTGGCCCTAACAAGGGGGCTTTCAGGAAGAGACGGTGCGAGACCTGAACGGCTTTGGGGCGAGTGACTCCCCAGGCAACTGCGGGGACCAGCAATACTGATCCGGCAATCCAGGCAATCAGATTCTCCTTCAGATAGTCACTTGCCTCGACAACACCCTGAGTTAAACCGGGCAGTTCGGCACCGAAGTTGGAATACATCGAAGAGAATATGGGGACAACATACAACACCAGACCGAGAACCACTGCCACAGCCACAAACACTACCAGTAGCGGGTATGCTAATGCAGACTTGATCTTCGACGCTGCCGCTTCTCGTTTTTCCCTGTAGGTCGCGATATCCTCTAGTGAACGGTCCAGGTTTCCGGATGATTCGCCAGCATCCAGCATGCTCACATACAGTGTATCAAAGAGAAAGGGGTGCCGCGCAAAGGCTCGGGCAGTAGAACTGCCGGCCTCTATCTCCTCTGAAACACTGACTAGCACAGATTGCAATGTCCGATCTGAGACTTGCTCGATTACCAGCTCCAGAGCCTCCAGCACGGGGACTTCACTCTTGAGGAGGATTGCGAATTGTCGCGTGAATCGGGTGACTTCGCCAGACCTGAAATTGCTGAGTATGAATCGTTGATGCCAGGGAATGACAGGCACGCACTGGTTTAGGAGGATTCCTCTGTCCAGGAGTATCGACTTGAGTTCCTCCACATCAGTGGCGCTGAGACGCCCGGTGACGTCGTTCCCGTCTAATGCAGTCCCTTTGTAGCTGTATATTGGCATACTCGATTGCTTTTTCGCGAGTTTTGTGATAATATACTAATGAATACCGTCTGAGGAAACGTTTTCGAATGGGAGCAAAGAATACCTGCCGACCAGATCCTCAACTACTTAGAACGTTCGGTCTGATGGTGGAGGACAACCCCGGTCAGAATACTGTCTGGGCAACAGAAGGATCCGACCTCTCTGCGTTGGACTATGCTCGATACCTGCTGCGGGCTACTCCTACGGTGCGACGAACCACTAGAGACATCGAGCCTGAGGAGCCAAGCGACCATAAACCACGCAATGCTGATATTGATCCAATCGAACCTGCCACTTCCGACCGGAGTGTGGTCGATCGCATCAACGAAATCATTTCTAACTGTGTGGCCAGATTGGCATCAGATATTCATTTCGAGCCCACAGAAGACGGAATTAGATGCCGTGCTAGAATCGACGGTGCCTTACTTAACCACTCTCTCATCCCTCTCGACGAGCGCTCAGAAACCCTGTCCCGGTTGAAGATCATGGCGGGTCTTGACATCGCCGAAAAACGCCGTCCACAGGACGGCCGGATTGCATTTGTCTACGGTGGCCGAGCCATCGACATACGCGTCTCTGTGATTCCGTGTGATACTGGAGAAAAGGCGGTCCTGCGACTGCTTGACAAGGAGAGCCTGAGACTAGATCTAGGCGCGATCGGATTTACACAGCCACAGCTCACTCTCTTCAGGGAGAAGATCTCGCTACCTAACGGCATAATCCTTGTGACCGGTCCAACCGGTTCCGGAAAGACAACAACTCTCTACGCTGCCTTGAACCATCTTCGGTCGCCATCGGTCAATATCTCTACGGTAGAGGATCCGATCGAATACAATCTGGAAGGAATAAATCAGACTCAGATAAGACCTGAAATCGGTGTGACTTTTGCCTCAATGCTTCGTTCGCTTCTCAGACAGGATCCAAACATCATCATGGTTGGCGAGATTCGCGATGCGGAGACTCTTGAGATAGCCGTACGTGCTTCACTTACCGGCCATCTGGTGCTTTCGACCATTCACACTAACAGCGCACCCGCCACGGCGGCACGCCTTCTTGATATGGGCGCGGAACCTTCACTCTTGGCTTCGTCCTTGAGACTGATCATTGCTCAGCGGCTCGTGAGACTAACCTGCGAGAACTGCGCGTCATCCGGTGCAAACGTTGAGAACGTATCCGCAGCCGCCAGGCTTGGCATCGACTCCGCCCTAATCCGCAGCGGCTCGGGATGTGAGCACTGCAGCCAAACCGGATTTAGAGGCCGGACCGCGGTTTACGAATTAATGCCAGTGACCGAACGGGTGAAGCATTCGATTGCCGAAGGACAATCGGAACAGGAGCTTCTCGCACACGCAACACAAGAAGGATATTCACCTATGAGAGATACTGCGACCGAACTCATCAGAGTCGGTAAAACAACTCCTTTAGAAGTACTGAGAGAACTGAGTGACTAGGAAACATCTGTCGTCTATCGCAATCGTCGCTTTGCTTCTTCTCTCGATATGGAACGCGCCGGCGCCCGTTGCATCTCAAAGCATCGATCAGACGGTCACAATCGACACAGCTCGGTCGGGGGCAACTGAAACCGAGGATACGCAGCGCCAAGCAAACATTGTCGATTCGCTGATCATGATCCCCAAGTTGGATTTCACCGCTACTAAGCTGTCAGACGCATTGACAGCTTTGGCACGCGCATATCATCTTACGCTCTACATAGACTCGTCGGTAGTCGGAGAGATTTCCCTGCGCTTGGAAGACGTTTCCTTAAACGACGCTCTCCTGTTCATGGTGAAGCAATACGGCCTCGCATGGGAGAAGACCGGCGAGATCATAAAGATCCACAAGCCAACACAGCCAGAGCCCGAACCCGAGCCGCTGAATATCAGATTCGAAGAAGAGCTCCTGTCTCTGGATATCGAGAACGCCGACATCAGGCATTTCGCCGATGAAGTCGCCGACAAGACGGGTCTCAACATCGTGATCGAGAAGACCGCTTACGGATCGATTTCGGGCCGCGTGAGTAAGCTGCGCCCAGAAAAGGCAATTCAAGTTCTGGCGACATCCAACGGGTTTAGCTACAACGTCGTCGACGGGATAATCTATTTGCGGCGAGAGACCGCTCCTGACGGGAACACTTCGGGCAGTTTGCGGAGCCTGGACATCAGGTGTGAAAACGAACTCGTGACCCTCAATGTTAGAAACAGTCCTTTGTCCGACGTATTGAGTCAACTTTCGTCCCAATGCGGCGCCAACATTTTCATCCAGAGTGACGTCTCGGGACAAGTCACGGCGAGCTTCGAGAACAAGACGGTTGAACAGACAATCACATACTTGCTGACCAATACTAATTTCAGCTTCAAAGAAACCGATGGGATCTTCTTCGTCGGCCCTAAGGAATCCGAAGACCTCTACGACACTCGTTTGATTCAACTAGACAATCTAAAGGCCAGTGAACTGGTAGAGATGATTCCGGCCGGACTTACCAAGCAGTTGACCGTCAAGATCGCCACCGGACACAACGGGGTGGTGTTAACGGGCCCCAGGACATCCATTGCCGGAGTAGAAGCTTTCGTCCGACGGGTCGATGTACCAATGGCCCAGGTGCTGTTTGAAGTCATTATGGTCGACTACACCAGTACCGATCGAGCCGAACTGGGAATCACGGCAAACAACTTCGGGGGCGATTCAGGTCTCCCTGGCCAGACCTACTTCCCTATGATTGACATTAGTGACACCGGAGATAAGCTCAATCCCAAGCTTCGCTCCATGGAGCGGCGGATGGGGATATCCAACATCGGCAATCTGTCCGACAACTTCTTCATTCGTTTGAACATGCTGGAGCAAGAAGGAAAGGCCAACGTCCGGTCTCATCCTCAGATAGCCGCCCTGAACGGGCACCCTGCCAAGATCGAGATCGGAACGACGCAGTATTACCTCCTTGAAAGCAAGACGAGTTACATCAACAATCAGGGAGGTGATCCCATCCAGACGTCACAGCGATTCGAGACGATCGAAGCTGACATGAGCTTGGAGGTTACACCGTATGTCAACCAAACGGGTGATCTCACCGTTGAGCTCAAGGCCGAGTTTAATACGCCTTCGGGTACATTCAATCCGGACACACCGCCCACCATCAACCGGCGTACCCTAACCTCGACCGTCCGCATGAAAGAGGATCAGACCATTGTCCTGGGCGGGTTGGTTCAGAACACCAAGAACGTCACAATCGAGAAGCTCCCTTTGCTCGGCGACATTCCGGTCTTGGGCAGGATCTTTCAGAATCGCATCACCGACGACTCCAAGGCGGAACTCATGATTTACATGACTCCCCATGTTTACTACGGAACGGAAGGCAGCATCAACATCGACAGTGTGATCCAAAAGAAATGAGCTCCTCTCCCCCACAGAGATCAACGTCTGTCCTGAAAGACTGGATTCAACTTCAGACCGTCCAGTACCTGCTTCTCATCACGAACGAGAGGCTCGAACTCCTGCGATGTATAGGTTCGAAGCGACTGGAGTCGGTCTTTGGATCTCACTTGGAAGAGGGGGATCAAGGACTTGAAGGAAGTCTGAACCGACTGGGAAGATCGAGCTCTTACTACGGTCAGAGCCTGCTGGTTCTGATACACAATGACCACAGCTTCGGCTACGCCCGTCGGCTGGATACATCCCAGACCCCCGATCCCCTGAAGAAACTTCGGACCATGAATGACGATAGCGTCTGCTTCACCACAAGGATCCTCAAGCACAAGAGCAAACGGTATGTCATCGCCCAGGGAGTGGCCCAGAGTTACCTCGATCAACTCGACTCGTGGCTCTCGCAGGCCGGCATAGCAGCAACCGGCGTCGCAGTCCTGGGATCTTACTTAATCTCCAAGAATCTGGATAGAGTCGAGGCGAGCGGCAGGCTCGGGATCCATCTTCCTGGACTGTCCTGCGCTCTGCTTTCCGGCGATGATGGCAGCATTGTATTCAGGGAAGTCACACTCGATCCAGATGACGACCTGATGCGGCTTGTGTTCCGTCTGGATCCTCCCGAGCCGTTGGAGTACGGGCTCGGCGGAAAACCGAGCGCGAGTCTGCTGCTGGCGGACGCGTTGTTCGCTCCTCCTTCGTCCAGGCCGCATGCCTGGCGCATCAGCAGTTCACGTGTGGCCACGGTTCTGCAAACGGCCGCAAACAGTCTCAAGCTCTTTGTCGGCATACTCCTTCTGGTGACACTCTTCAGCCTGACGGTGGCCGTGATCATGACAATAACGAGTTCAGGCGAGGATTTGGATGCCTCCGATTATCAGAAGAAGTACACTGAGAAGATGGAACTGGAGAACACTCAGGATTCTCTACGAGCCGTGATTTCGTCGATGCCGGAATCCGCCAGGCTCATCGAGAGCCCTGCCGCCGTGATCAGCGCCTTGTGCCAGACTCGCCCGCGTGGCTTGTACCTGTCGCGAGTCGATTTGGTATTTGCCTCTCACGATAGTCTGGTTGTGGAAGCCCGGGGACGGTCAAGAAGCGAACGCACCGTGTTCTCCTACCACCGGTCACTAGAGAAGTATATCTCGCCTCACCGCTTGAAATTGGGTTCGTTGGCGCCGGAGTCGATCCACGAACACGGGACCATGGACACAGCAATCTCGTTCAACCTCTCGACAGAGATATATGGATATTAGATTCACCACAAGAGGGGCCGCCTTCGGATTGGTTGTGAGTCTTGTGCTGAGCCTCGTTCTCATACTTGTCCTGGACTGGTCCATCAACAGCGTTGCCGAGGCTGTAAGACTATCTCGTCTCGAGCAGCACTCCGAGGAAGGCCTTGCCGATCTGAGCATCCAACTGGCCGATCTGAGGGCCGATTCAAGCCGGCTGGTGGAGCAAATCAACGAGCGGAAGAACCGATCCTTGCCGGACCTACATGCCCTCAACGACCTTTCGCGGCGACATCGACTGTCCGTGGATCGCATTGAACGTGTAAACTCCTCCAATGGGAAGCAGATCTGCTATGCGAATCTGACGGGTCGCATCACGAACGTAGTCGGTCTGCTTGAGACACTTGACTCGGAGTTCGTGTTCTTGGCGGAACGGGTGATTGTCGTTCCGTCTTCGCCCGACGGTTCTCGAGTTACTTTGGGAATCACGCTGGAGTTAAGTGAGTAATGAGCCGGAGTAACGCCAAGAAGATATTTCTTGTTCTGCTGATTGCGACCTGTCTCTATATCTGGCAACGCAACCTGAGCAGTTACTATGACGAGGGGGCAGGTTACTATCAGGGATTCGAGTTGTTTGCCGACTCGGAGCCAAGACCTTCTGTGGCAGGACGACAGCTTGAAGTTCGCCCCGTCAAGCTCAACCCGTTTCTCAGAGCGAGCAAACCATCCCTCCCACCCCCAAAAAACCAGAATGTACGACCGGTGACCAAGCCTCCACAAAAGATCTCAAGTACCTGTCAGCTCCTGGGGGCGGTTGAAGAGCGCGGATCATCTCAGGCGGTGATTCGGCTGGGCGACGGAAGCTCGATTGTTATCGAAATCGGTGATAGTCTGGCTAACTGGGAGATGATCAGGCTATCTGACGACACGGCCTTCTTCAAGCAGGCGAACAGTTATGACACACTCATTCTCGTACCGGTCATCGAACACAATTGACGACCAGCAAGGTTCTGTGCTGGTTTCTGTCCTGGTGGTAATCGCCGTCCTTCTCACAATTTTCCTGAGCGTGTTGACCTACGGGCTGTCTCGTCACAGCGTTCACATTCGCTCTATCAACGAAATGACCGCTTCTTACCTCGCCGAGTCTGGTATTCAGCGTTCTCTTTCGCATGCCAATAGCCAGGGAGAGCCTGGAGAAGTTACGGAGCCCGCCGCCCCCAACGGCGGGAGTTTCGAGTCCAAAGCATATGCATGGGGTCCCCATTGGCTGATCATCTCCAAAGGAGCGTATAATGGCCAGGAGGTTGTATCCTCCGCGCTTGTTGGTTCACGCCCCCCCAAAGTTCTGGAGGCGGCCGTTACCGTCACGAGTTCGGACTATCCTCTCGTGGTTACCGGGAACACGAGAATCATCGGAGATGTCAACACCGGTCCGGCGGGTATCACCGAGGGCCGCATACGAGGTGAAGGCATCGTGAACAGAGACTATCTTCAAGGCGAGAACCATGTGCATAGCTCTATCAACGCGCCTCAAGTGGATAGTTCGATCCTCCGAGTGTATGATACCGAGAGACGCAGTCGCCGGACGGCGATTACGAGCGTAAACCACGGCTCTTTACTACTGGGTGCCGAGGACACGGCCGTCCTCGACTCGCGACCGGGCCTGAGCGTCGACAGCAAGCTCGTTCTGAGAGACGTTTCTCTTTCCTACCCTACTACAATCAAGTCTCTGTTCGCTGTATCGTCCATCACTATTGACGGTGATTGCTCTTTGAGCGGCCTTCTCGAGATAGCATCTGACAGTTACATCAAGGTGGAGGGTTCGTCCCGAGTCTCCGGAGCAGTTCTATACGCACCAGATTCCATCGTGATATCCGATCACTCATACTTCGCGGGAACAGCTGTCACTCCCGGCAAAATCGTCGTCAGTGACTCGGCCGTGTTGGACTACCCGGCTTGCTTGATTAGGATACCCGGAAGACCAGCTTCCCCGAATCACCCATCGATCTCGCTGCTGAGCCGCAGGGAGCACAGGGCTACAGTTGTTGCCATGCGCGAGGTCGCGCCCGAGCTGAAGGACCGCCCGCTTATCTACATCGATACCTCGGTAGTTCTCTCTGGTTACATTCTGTCTGAAGACAGAACCGACTTGAGAGGTTCGCTTCTTGGATCTGTGGCGACCGAAAGCTTCCACTATGAGCTCCCTCCCACGACCTATGTAAACTGGGCGAAGGATGTGCTCATAAGTCGCCTTCATCTTGATCACTGCCCCCCCCTGCCGATCGTTGAGCGTTCCACGCTCGAGAGCGGCCTGAGAGTCATTCGGCTTGAGTCGGAGGCACTGTGAGAAGACTCGCGCGAAACGAGGAGGGATTCACCCTGATTGAGGTGTTGATAAGTGCTGCCGTGTTTATGATCGGCTTCTCTATATTGATTGCGGTTCTCTCTACCAGTCTCGGCAAGATCTCAACGAAGGAAACGAACTTGGCATCTTGCATTGCCAGAGAGTACATGACGATTTCGTGTATTTCAGAACCTCTTCATTCTAGTGACACAACGGTGTGCCGATCGGAGATTTGCTTTGATCTGAAACGTATCGTCACCGACAACGACGGTCTGGTTGGCATTCGCGTTATGGTAAACCGACAAGTAACAGGAAAGAACCTGGTGGATCTCTATTGTGAACTTGCCAAATCTAAAGAATGAACGAGGCGTCACCCTAACGGAGTTGATAGTCGCGATGGCTGTCACTTCGATACTGATGGTCATTGTTGGCTCAGGGAGTTTCTTCGTTCAGAAATACCTCCACCAATGGAAGAAGCACGATGCCGTAGCAGAGGAACTCGCGATGGTATCAGAGGTGATTGTAGGCGGCGTCACGAAGTGCCAGAGCATGCAGGTGTCGCCGGAACGCATTGTGTTTCGTTCTCTCGACGGTGATTCAACCGTCTATTCCTTGTCGGAGAGTAAGCTGCTCAGGAATGGCCAAACCCTATCGCGAGAAGAATTCGACGTCGAGAAACTGGTTGTCGAGCGAATGCAATTGCAGACGCCCGGCTCTGATAGTATATTAGTAGTAGACTCAATCCGAAGCTTGTACAGGGTTGTCGTGGTTGTGTCAAACAGGAGTGGTCAAGTCGATTCCGTTGCCACGGTAGTTAGAAATGATTATGAGTATTTCAAAGAGGATACCCGCTAGAGCACTTCTACGGAGTGAGTCTGGTTTTTCGCTAATCGAGCTGCTGATAGTGCTTGTGATTATCGCCATACTTGCAGGCATCGCAATTCCTCGATACATGAGTTCGACCGTCAAGGCCAAACAGACCGAGGCTCAGGAGTTGCTACGTCAGATATATCTTATGGAGAGAACCCATTTTCTGAGTCATGACGGTTACTGGATTCCCTCCGGAAGTACTGTCGCCAGCTCCGATCACCCTTATGCCTTTGATACGATTGGCGTTGAGATCATGAAGTCTGCCCGTTATCGCTATACCATCCAGGGTACACGTGACCGATTCGTGGCGACCGCGGTGGCTGAACGTCTCGACGACGATCCCGCCGTGGACAAATGGCAGATAGACAATACCGGGGAGCTGCGGGTTGTCATCGATGACGCAATAGCCCGATAGATTCTTGTGATATACCTTCTGTCGCTGATGGTGCTCGGCCGAGCCGAAGGAGCATCTCAACGAATCCGTATTTGGCATTTCCTCTTGGACCTTGTCTGGATTCTTCCCCCCGCGATCCATATCACCGTCGGTTCTCCTCTCGAGCACGCGATTGTCCCGACTGTTCTGGCTTTAGTTGCGGCGCTGGTCGCTCTC
>Ga0180430_10003809_pt1 | contig 12921 bp, 7 predicted proteins | sample SS_ome_9_FD_132999 | JGI IMG/M metagenome (GOLD analysis project Ga0180430, IMG submission 132999) | Hypersaline lake sediment archaeal communities from the Salton Sea, California, USA - SS_1_S_2 metaG | ecosystem: Environmental > Aquatic > Non-marine Saline and Alkaline > Hypersaline > Sediment... | reverse complement strand
CGTTCCAGCTCAGGTCGGCGTTGAGGTCGACGCCCGCACCGCCGTCGGCCGGAGTCGGATTGGACGGCATGTTGGGCGCGAGATTGCCCGCCGAGATCCCCGAGATGACGAGGGCGAAATCGGCATCGATGTTGGGCGTCTCCACGTGGCTGTCCTCGACGATCTCATCGCCGATGACCTGCACCGTCCATGTGCCCGCCTCGGGATTCTGGATGAAGACGTTCTCCACCGTGTCGATCGTGTTCGAGTTTCCACCCGACGTGGAGCTGTTGCCGCTGCGCAGGCCGTTGTTGCCCCAGTAGACGGTGCTCGACGGTGAGGTCACCTTCAGGGAGAGGTCGTTGACGCGCTGGTGGGCGGCGCCCGGCGTTCCCATGGGATCGGTGTAGACCATGGTCACGTTGAACTCCGCCTCTCCCCCGGCGACGTTGACGTTGTATGTTTTGGTTTCGAGAGGAGCGATCAGGTCGGTCTCGTCGACGATCATCGTGAGGGGGGCGCGGTCGTAGAGGTTTCGCACGTCGGCCGTTCCCCAGCCCTGCACGTCCCTGTCGATATCGCTGTTGGACCCGCCCTGCGTCCAGTCGTAGCGGTAGGCGTGATTGATGATCATCGCCTTGGCCGTCGCCATCTGCGGGCGGCTGTCGAAGACCGTGGCGTCGCCGCCGTGTCCGGCCCACACCTGCTCGTGCCACATCTGGAAGAGGAGGCCGAAATGCCCCGCCGTCTCGGGCGTGGCGGCCGACGTCCCGCCGAACTCGGTGTAGGAGGTGTCACCCGAACCGTAAGCGCTGCGGATCCCGTCGTAGAAGTAGGCCACATCGGGCTTGACGCGGCCGTCCTCGGCGGGCCCGATGCTGGCGCCGAAATTCCACCGGTCGTCGGACCGGTCGGCCGTGCCGTAGTGATAGACACCGCCCACGGAGACGATGTTCTTCGACCACGCCTGGGGGCGCGACATCTGGTCGCCCGCGTTGCTCTGCGACTGCGTGCTCAGCACGGGGAACTGAAAGAGATAGTCGTCGGTCTCGGCCGACAGAGTGGTGTATAGGGTGGTGCGCGCCGATCCGACGCTCGACGTCTGGAAGACGGCGCGGTAGGGACCGGCGGGGTCGATGAGTTCTTCGTTGGCATCGTAGCGCGATTTCGAGCCTCCGAACTGGGACGATTCACTGTAGAGGAAAAAGATCCCCTGGCCGCTCGGCACGAGGCCGCGTGCCGAGGAATCGACGCCCTGGGCGAAGTTGATGCTGTAGCAGCTCGTGCCGTGGTAGCTGCCCGAGGTGCCGTTGCTGTGGACGATCGGCGCGGTGGGCCACTCCTGGTGGGTGGTCCGCAGCTCGGTGTCGAAGATCTCGCCGCGCACACCTTCGCCCGACCAGCCGGTGAGCCCCTCGAGATAGTCGGCGCCGCCCACGGCGCGCACGATGTTCATGTCCATCTCGCCCGGGCCGCCCCAGCGGTCGACGTACTGGACGGCGTTGGAGTGTACCACCTCGTGAAGCTGTTCGTGGGTCAAGGTCGCTTCGAGCCGCAAGCCGCCGGGGGTGGTGAAATGCATGATTCCGCCCAGATTCTGGATCAGGTGGGCCACATCGAGCTGGCGGTCGTGATCGCGGCTGCAGACCATGATCGAGTAGCGTTGCTCGATGAGTTTCGGCGCCGCGCCGACGAGGGCTCTTCCCAGAACCCTTTCCACCCGATACTCGGGGTGAAATGGGCCCGTCCAGCGGACGTAGGGAAGCACCGCGACCTCCTCACGTGTTTCCGTCGACATCTCCACAAGAAAGGTGTGGTCTGTCAGGAAGCGATGAATCTCGCCACCCAGGCTCTCGATGTCGAAACGGAATTCGGGCAGAGGGGTCGAGACGAACTGGACAAGAAAGAGTGAATTCGCCGGCCGCGCGCTCAGCGCGAATCCGACGACGGGCAGTCGCGCCAGAGGATCGAAGGAGTGGTCGCTCAGGCGGACCTGATATGTTGTCGCCCGCACCCGGCCATTGATGTTTTTGCTGTCACCGCTCACGGCGTAATAAGCCTGCGTTCGGCCGCTCGGCAGCTCTTCGTTCCAGAGATAGATCTGAATATCGCTGTTGGGTACGAAGCGGGTTCGCAGGTCGCCCACGTTGTGGGTGGTCCTGTGGAAAACGATTCCGCCCTGGGTGATCAGACAATTGATCCCCGATTGTTTCTCCAGCCTGGCGCCGAGAGACACGTCCTGCCTCGATAGGTTTTCGCCCGCCTGGAGCGAGCAGGTCATTGCCAGCAATGAAATCAGTACAACAAGTACAACAGGATTTTTGAGGTGGGATCTCATGGGCGACTCTCCTTCATTGAGCTGATTGAAAAGAGCAATCTCTGATGATCGCATTTAGCTTGCGTGCAACTGTCTCGTTCGCGATTGTTTCGCTAGAGAAGGTTTTTCTTTTCCCGAGTAAATTCGAAACGCGGATTCTGTTCGCACGATGCGAAATCTGTTCGCACGATGCGAAATCTGTTCGCACGATGCGAAATCTGTTCGCACGATGCTAGTTTATAGGCTGCTTCTATTATTTATTTATACCCATATGACTGGATATTGCAAGCGCAAACAGACCAGATCCCCTCAAGGTGGGAACATGGCCGAGGCGATGAGTTTATTAGCGATTCTGTGCGCGGGGCGGCACGTCCGGCCGCGAGCGGTAAGGGAGAAATGGCGGGATGAACAAGAAAACAATCAGGAATCAGTTCGCCGAGTTCGCCGGTGCCGAGACTCTCGACCGATTCATGGACGCACTGCACAACAATCCCGCCTGCCGGACGCGCCTCCTCTTCTGGCAGGAGAAGCTCTGGGGCGACTTCGCGGCGAAACACCAGATCGAAGAGCTGAGACACGATGAGCTTTTTAAGCTCTTCACCTATTGCCACCGCCACGACGAGGATCTTCAAGAGGGCGTTCCCGAAGAAGTCGGAAGCTTCCACGACAGGATGAGGGGAGAGGGCACCCACTTTCTCCGCGAGGCTTATCGTCGTGTGGCGGCGCGGTATTTCCCCTTTGCCGCATACGAGGAAGTCCGTGTCGATCCCGATCAGCCCGCCCGGCCCGCGCACTGCGCACGCTGCTGTGACGCACTGGGCGACTACAGAAACAAATCCCACCACGCCACGATGACCCTTGCCGACTATGACAAGTACGTCTGCGACCTGGAGACCGGGTGCGTCGAGATCTACGATCGGCTCGGCGAGGATTCGGGCGTCGGGCGGCTCGAGGGCCTGGCGCTCTATTATCTCGATCGGCGCGTTACTCGAAAGGATTCAGATTCCGCCCTGGCCGAACAGGTTGCGTTGCTCGACGAGACGGCCCGGGCATTGATCTGCGCCGCCGACCTCATCGTCGACGAGGCGTCTCTCGACACCCTGCGCGCCTTTGTCGAACAACACCGCGCTCGACCGGACACGATCGAGTGTGACGCCGGCCAAAACCTGAAACAGCTCGAGACTCTTTTCGATCTGGAGGCGGACGGCGACGAGGATCGCTCCATCCTGAGAGACTGCCAGTGGCTCTATATTGCGCTCAATGAGTTTCACCGGGAATCGAGCTGATCGCTCCGATCATCTCGATCGCTCCAGCGCGAGCCGAAGGGCACCGTGGGCGTTCACGATGCCGCCCGTCCGGCTCAATTCACTGAAGGCGATCGTCCTGGCACGCTGCCCCGGGATCGTGACGCGCAGCGCGTCGAGCCCGGTCGCCGAGTCGAGCAGGATCTTTTTCAACTGCGCCGTTGAGAGCTCGGGAAAATAAGACCAGACCAGCGCAGCCACACCGGACACCATTGGGCCCGCTTGACTCGTTCCGTCAACCGTTGCGATTTCTTCGCCCGGAATCAGTGAGGTGATTGCCACGCCGGGGGCGAAGAGATCGACGTTTTCTCTGCTGTAGTTCGAAAAATCTCCAGCCAGATTCTGATCGGCCTTCCACGCCGAGGCGCCGGCCACGATCCAGAAGGGATTTTCCGTGGAGCCGTCCCCGTACTTGCGATTGGGGTAGGGAAAGGCGCCGTCGATGTTCTTTCCCTCATTGCCCGAGCCGGTCACGATCAGAACGCCCGCTTTTTGGGCAAACCGGACCGCCTCATCGACAGCGGCCTTGAAGGGGGAGCGGCTCTTTGAAACACTGAGGTTGATGATCCGGGCGCCGTTCTCGACGGCGTAGTAGATTCCGTTGGCCACGTCCTTGTCCCGCTCGTCGCCCGAGCAGGGGGCGATCCTCACTGCCATGATCAACACATCGTCGGCGATCCCGTCGATGCCGATGCCATTCTTTCTGACAGCGCCCACGATGCCGGCGTCGAGCGTTCCATGGAATGCGTCGGGACCGATCACATCGTTGTTTCCATAGTCTCTCTCCGATGGGTCTGCGTCGTTGTCGCCCACGATGTGCCTCGGATCGAAGTCGCGGTTGAGCTTGTATTTGATGAGAGTTTCCTGGATCTTCTTCGACCTCTCGAAGGTTTCTCTCCGCCAGCCGTTCTTGTGATAGTGGAGAATCAAATTTCTGGCGTTCATCGTCTCTTCGTCGTCGGATTCGATCGCCTCGATCCATTCGTCGGTGAGTGTTATCCTTCCCAGAAAAGCTTGCAGTTTCCTTTCCGCCTGCCCGTAGGCGTCGAGAGCGTCGACGATTTCCTTGTGGGCGGACTGGGCCTGTCGCAGCGTGGTATCGAACTCTTTCTTGAGCGAGAGATACTCGCCGAATTCATCCTCTTCGGCGGCCGCGATTTCTTCGGGATCCCTCTCCTCGAACCTGCGGGCGTAGGCAACGTAGAGGCGGGTGAGCTCCCACGTGTCGTACTGCACGCTGGCCCCGTCCTTGCCGCCGTTGAAATTCCAGCCGTGCATGTCGTCGATGTAACCGTTGCGGTCGTCGTCGATGCCGTTACCCGGAATCTCGCCGGCGTTGGTCCAGATCTTTTCGCGCAGATCGGGATGTGTGATGTCGACGCCCGAATCGAGGATCGCCACGATGACCGTCTTTGATTGACGGCCTTTCAAGAGGTCGGCATAAGCTCTCTCCGTGCTCATTCCGATCACACCGTCCTTTTCCCTGTCCAGATTGAACCAGTTGGCAGGTGGCTTGTCGGTTTCGATTCCGGCCGGCAGCAACAGATCTGAGAAGAACGCAAGGACGAACAGGGCGGCGCAGAGCGCGAGAGATTTCATGACAGGATTCCACTCGTGGGGTCAAAGGGGTCTGTCAGTGACTACGAAACCGGGCCATCGCAGTCTCAGCCGAAAGTACTTTATCTGAAATTCCCAGCTGTCACGCCTTCCCCGGCAGAACGGCGATCACGCAGCGCGCGTCGGCGTCGAGCGGATCGCCCCAGGCGAGGCTCTTGACCACCTCGATCGACTCGGCGTCGAAGCTCTTGAGAAATTCCCTGGTGATCGAAAAGAAGTGGCCATGACCGAGGGGATTCTCCTCGAAGGGCGCATAGACGATCACCCGGTGGCGCGCGCGGCGCTGGAGTTCTTCGATGAGCGGCCGGGGATCGTCGATGTGCTCGATCACGTGGCTGCAGAAAACGAGGTCCCAGCTCCGATCACGATCGTATTCAAAGAGATCGCCCACGATGTAGTCGATGTCGTTGAACACGTGGCGCGCATAGTCGGCGCGGGCCGGATTGATATCCATGGCGGCGACCTTGAGCCGGCACCAGATGAAGGCCGATCGATGGAGGGTGGCGATGAGCTGGGCGCCCGAGCCGCTGCCGGCGCCGAAATCGAGGTATTCGAGCGCCCTCTCGCGCGGGAATTTCAGCAGAAGGCGGCGGATCGTGGGAAGGCAGTCGATCGTGTACTGCATCGACTGGGGAATGAAGTGCTTCTCGAGCCACCCGATCCCGCGCTCCAGATGGGAATACTCCTCGCCGATTCCGGGCCCGTCATAGAGCGACCGGCGATAAGCCTTCTCAAACTTTTTCGATTTGATCACGCTCCCCACAAGGCGGGTGAACATCTGCCTGAACGCCATATCAACCGACCCCTTGACCGAGTCTCTCGATTGTGAAACCGCGGCGAGTGCGTCTTCGCACGAGTCATGAGTCCGTCGGCCTCAATCATTGACCAACCTCTATTAGCACGCACACATTCCAAACGCAAAATACAATTAACCCGAAACACCGAAGACAAGAGGAAAGCGCCGCAACCACGATTTCGAGGTAGTCTGTCAGACGCGAGATCCAACATAAAGGTCCGCGCGGTCGGAGTTGGTGAGGTTTTTTTCCGCCGACTTCAGTCCGTCCCGAGTGACCACAAATCCGCCTCCAACTCAGCCCAGGACGGAATGTCTGAGGCGGAAAAAAACCTCACCAACTCCGACCAATGCCCGTCCTTATCGGATGAATCAAGTCCGACAGCCTACCGCGATTTCCCACGCGCTTTCCGCTTGCGCAGGACGGCGCTGATTTTGGTCCGCGCCTTGACATAAATATACTTCTCCAGCTTCCGGAGCCTCTTGCCCATGTCGATCGGATCGCCGAGGGAGGGGATCTTCTTCGCATTCGAACGGTGGGTGAAGACCACCCAGCTCTGGTTGTTGGGATGAGGCCAGGAGAGCGGCACGCAGGCGAGTTCCTGCTCTCCGGCGAGGGACTGCATGTAGTGGGGCGTGTAGGTCACGCACTCGGGGTAGGCCCACTCGTCACCGGTGTAGTTCGTATTGCCGCGCACGTAGGTGGCGGCAAAAACCGACGTGGGCGTCATGACCTTGACCGCTTCCGAAAGGCAGCGCGCCATCTGTTTGCCCGAGGCGTGGGAAAAGATCGACTGGGCGAGCAAAAAGTCGAATTTTTGGCCGAAGGTGGTGAGAGTGAAGTCGGCGTCGTGGCTAAAGGTCGGTTTCTTGAGATCGATCAGGTCCCGGCCGACCTCGTTCTTGATCCCCTCGTCGACGAGCCACTCCTCGGGCTCCATGCCATAATAATTGCCCGGCAGGAGGTAGGGGATGAAGAGCCGCCCCCCCCTGAGCGACCCGCACCCGATATCGAGGAGGGTGTGGTTTTCGCGCAGGCCGAGCAGCGTGAGGAGGTTGAATTGCATGGCGGCCATGAGGTCGTACTTCTGGCCCGGCCCCACGAACGCCCTGTAATGGTTCGCACCGGTCGGAAGAGATTCGCCCGGTTTTTCTTCTGTTCTCTCGTCTGACAAGCGCCCGGCTCCCTCTGCTCGGAATTCGTTTTACTGTCTCTCGTCCTGCAGCAATGATGTCACCGGAGCGTATGATACCAAACGGCAATTGGCGCGAACAGCCCGGCGGAGAAAGAAGGCCGATGAGCAAAAGACAACCGAAAGTGGTGTGGGCGGGTATTGTTTTACTGGCCTCCGTCATCGCATGCCTCGGGGCGTGCACCTCGGAACGGCTCGAATCGCGGAGCGTGGACGAGAGAATCGACGCCCTCATCGGCCGCCATGTGGACGACGGGATGTTCTCGGGCGTCGTGCTCGTCGCCAGGGGCGAGGAGATCATTTTCGAGAAGGGGTACGGCTTCAGCCGGCTCGGCGGGCCGGCGCCCGATGGGGCGACAACCCTCTTCGAATTCGCGTCCACGTCGAAGCTCATCACCCGCGCGGCGGCTTTGCTCGAGCACGACCGCGGCGAGCTCTCCGTCGATGACAGGATCGGACGGTTTCTGCCCGGCTACCCGCGGGGAGACGAGATCACCATCGCCCACCTGATTCACAACACCTCGGGGATCCCCGACCTTTATAACACGCCCGCATTTTCGAGGGTCGAGGACTTTGCCGGTCCGATCACGGTTGACGAAATTATCGAGCTTTTCAGGAATCTGCCCCTCGACTACGAACCGGGGACGCGCTTGGGATACAGCAGCCCCGGCTACGTGCTTCTCGCGCGGATCGTGGAAAAATCGAGCGGCATGCCCTTCGGCGAGTTTCTCGCCACAAAGATCTTCGAACCGCTGGGGATGGCCACGGCGGGACATCTGGGCGATGACGTCGATCCTCCCGACCTCGCCGTGGGATACGTAAGGGACGGGGGGCGCCTGGAGCCGGCTCCCGAAATGGACCGTTCCTTTCTCTTCGGCGCCGGCGGGGTTTATGGTTCGGCGCGTGATCTCTATCGCTTTTGCTCCGCCCTTCGCGAGGGCGAGCTCTTGAGCGACGAGTCGATGGCTCGGTTCACGAGCTGTTCTCACTATGGGCACAATTTCGGTTTCCGGTCGGGGGCGGCCACCATCCCGTCGGAAGATCTCGTGATCGTTGTTCTGAGCAATCTCGACGACGCTCCGATGGAGGAAATCGTGCCCGCGATCACGACGATCCTCCTCTCCGGGACGGTACAACAACAAGAGTGGTCCAATTCAGAAGAATACTTCGGGCGCTACCAGGCGGAACGGTTCGACAAGATCGATACCGAGATCGAGGTGGGCTCCGACCGATCGCGGCTGACGCTGCGAGTCGCCTATCCCGCGGGGGATCCGATTCTGATGACCCTCCATCCCGCGGGCGACGATCGTTTCTTCACGACCCTGGGAGAAGGTACCTCCGCCTCGGATGGCGTTTTCACCACCATCGTCGTTGATTTCCATCGAGACGCGACGGGGACGATCAGCGGTCTCACTCTCGACATCAGCGGCTGGCTGATCGCGGCTACTCCTCGACGGTGAGGGTCACCGCCGCCGATGCCGCCTCGGGCAGATACCACTTGGTGTTAAAGGTGAGATAGGCCATGTAGAAGGTCCGCCCCACGAGCGACGCGTTGTTCGGGATCGCAAGGGTGGCGTCGGCGTGGCCCGATCCGTCGAGAACGCCCGACCAGCCCGGAAAGAAACCGGCCGTGTTCCGGAGCGTGTCATCGACGCCGATGGGGAAAAAGATCCCGTTCCCGAAGGTGAATCCCGTGTCGATGAGCGAAAGGCCGTTGAGGTAGTGCTGCCCCGCGCCGGAGGGATAGTCGAAGGAGAGATCGAGGGTCTCGCCGGGAGAGACGTGGCCGGTGACGGTGAGCGCCGGCCCCGAGCCGAGCTGGGTCTCGATCAGCGTCGACCGGTCGGCGGTGACGTCGACGTTGACCGTGCGCGGCGTGTAACCGGTGGCCGTAAAGGTCACGTCGTAATTGCCGGGGGGCAGAAAGTAGTGAAAACGCCCCTCGGGCCCGCCGCTCTGGTGCTTGTCGCCCGCCGTGTAGTTGATTCCCGCAATCGCGATGTCGGCGGCGACGGGATCGCCCGACGTCGTTTCGGTCACGTGCCCCTTGATCGGGATCTCGTGTTCGAGAAACCACAAGACTCCCGGCCAGGTGAGCGGCCCCTCGGCGAGGGCGTCATCGTAGTTGGGCTGGAAATCGAGAGCCGTCTCGGCCAGAAAGGCGAAGGCGCCGAGTTCGTTGAGCTGCCACTGATAATGCTCGCCCTCGGCCGACGCCTTGCGAATGTCGCCGTAGTAGTTCATCTCCGTGGAGAGCTCCGTCGCCTCGGCCACGTAGTAGTTCTCCATCACCGTCGGCATGGCCGAGCTCGAATAATAGGTGTACAGAATCTCGCGGCCGTAGTTGTGAAAATCGAGCACCTTGGCAAAGCGCCGGTTCTGGGAAAGAGCGATCATGTTCAGCGTCTCTTTCTCCGATCCCGGAAAGGGGCCCTTGTAGGTGTCTGAGCTCGGGCTCGTGCTGCCGCCGTAGGGGCCGCCCCAGCCGTAGGGGTAGTTGCGGTTGAGGTCGACGCCGTAGTATCCGCCGCCGAAGGGGGTGCGGTTCTTGCGCCAGTACTCGTAGACGTCGAAGCAGTAGACGTAGCCGTCAGGATTCCAGACGGGGGCGATCCAGATCTCGTTGTTGTCCACGATGGCGGTGATCGCCGGATCGGTGCCGTAATTTTCGAGAAGCTGCTTGATGATGTAAATGGCGAGTTCGGGCGTGGCGATCTCGCGGGCGTGGTGGCACGAGACGATCATGATCGCCGGCTCGTCCTCGTCGTCATCGACATTGTCGGAGATCTTGAGCGCCCGGAGCGGACGGCCCTCGGTGGTGTCGCCCACGCCGGTGAGGGCGCCCACATCGATGTTCCTGGCGATGGCGGGATGGTCGGTCTCGAAATCGGCGAGAACCTGCATGAGGGCGGTGAAGTCGCGGTAACCGGGCGGCACGCCACGGCCCGAGGAGGAACCGACGATGCGCGGTTCGAGCCCCATCGCCCTGAGCTGGCGGAGTTGCGACGCCGAAAGGATGGCGTCGATCGTGCCGCGCGCGGCGTTGCGTCCGGCCACGTCGATGCCGAGCCTCTCGAGCGAAGCACCCAGCGCGGCGCTGTCCGAGGCGGCGATCTCCACACGATAGTGCAGATCGTTTTTCGCCGAAAGGGCGCTGGCGGCGACGGAAAAAAGCAGAAGACCGAGAAGCAAAACCGTGACAGTTTTTGACATGACGGGGTTCCTAACTGCGTTTCAACACCAGGGTTTCAGAGCAAAGGCGGCCGTGGGGACTTTCCTATAAGATAGCGAGATTAGATAAAATAGCAAGAATTGATATTTTCAGCGCCCAGAGGTTGCGTTCCCCCGATTCGGTTCTATGGAAGCTTCAAAAGGGAGCTTTGATCGATTAGAATTGGTCTCTCGAAAAGACTCTCGAAAAGACTCTCGAAAAGACAGAGCACCCCGTCTTCAAAAATCCAGGAGCGACAATGAGTCTCAAGTCATTTTCTCGCACCGCTTTAGCGGGCCTGTTTTTCCTCTCTCTCAGCGCGGCCGATCTTGTTTCCCTCGAGGAAACGGTCGAGCAGAGGGCGGCGGCGATCCACGACGCCGTGCTCACCATCGACACCCACGTCGATACTCCCATGCGGCTGACCCAACCCGGCTACGACATCGCAAAGAAAAACGACCCGCGCAAGGGGGGCGGCAAGCTCGATTTTCCCCGCATGAAGGAGGGCGGTCTCGACGCCGTCTTTTTTGCCGTTTTCGTCGGCCAGGGACCGCGAACGGCCGAGGGGAATCAGAGGGCGAAGAAGGAAGCCCTCGAGACGCTCGAGGCGATCGACAAGGCGATCAAGACCAACTCCGGTCTGGCCGAGAAAGCTCTCACCCCCGACGACGCTTACAGGATCGAAAAGAAACAGAAGCGCGCCATCTACATCGGACTGGAAAACGGATACCCCGTCGGCCGGGATCTGACCATGGTCAAGCGGTACTACGATCTGGGCGTGCGCTACATCACCCTGTGCCACACGCGAAACAATGACATCTGCGATTCGTCGACGGACAAGGCCGAGCACAACGGCGTGAGCCTTTTTGGAAAAAAGGTGATCGAAGAGATGAACCGGCTCGGAATGGTGATCGATGTGTCGCACATTTCGGATGAGGCCTTCGCCGATGTTTTGAAGTACACCAAGGCGCCCGTCATCGCCTCGCACTCCTGCGCGCGCGCCATCTGCGATAATCCGAGAAACCTCAGCGACCACATGCTCCGTGCGCTGGCCGAGAATGGCGGCGTGATCCAGATGTGCATCCTCAGCGACTACATCAAGACGCCCGAGCCGAATCCCGAGCGCGACGCGGCGGTCAAAGCGCTCAGAGCGAAGTACAAGAGCTTCAGCGAACTCTCCGACAAGGAGAAGCAAAAGGTGCGCAAGGAGTGGTTCGAGCTCCAGGAGAAGTTTCCCCGAAATCTGGCCAACGTCTCCGATGTGGTCGATCACATCGACCATGTGGTCAAGGTCGTGGGGATCGACCATGTGGGCGTGGGGACCGATTTCGACGGCGGCGGCGGCGTGGACGGTTGTTTCGATGTGAGCGAGCTTGGAAACATCACGATCGAGCTGGTGCGCCGCGGCTACAGCGAGGAGCAGATTCGCAAGATCTGGGCCGGCAATTTCATGCGCGTCTTTCGCGCCGTGGAAAAGGTCGCCGAAGAGACGGTCTGATCCGGTCTACCGGCTCATCGCGCCAACGATGATCCTCTCCTCGTTCTCGTCGCTCTCCTCGCCGAAGGGCTTGCCGGGCAGGCAGACGGTGAAGGTCGTTCCCGCTCCCTGGGTGCTCTCCACGCTGACCTTGCCGTTGTGGGCCCGCACGATCTGGCGCACGAGGGCCAGATTCAACCCGTGGCTCTTGTCGCTCTGCTTGGGGTCGATGACGGAAAAACCGTCGAAGACGTTCGGGAGAACCAGCGGATCGATGCCGTCCCCCTCATCGGCCACCGTAAAGATCACACCATTGTCGATGGTCAGGAGCCGAACCGTGACCCGTCCCCCGTAGGGGCTGAACTGGATGGCGTTGTCGAGCAGAGGTTCGATCACGTTTTTGATCTCACCCTGATCGAAATCGATCGCCGCAGAATCGGGAAGCTCCTGCTTGATCACGATACAGTGCTCGTCGGCGCGGGGTGAGAGTTTTTCGATGGCGCTCCGAATCACGCCGCAGAGATCGGCCGATTCGAACTTGAAGTTCCATTTCCCCACTTTCATGGCGCTCAGGGTCAGAGATTTTTCGATGAGATTCTGCAGCCGTTCGGCCCCGCCGAGCGCCATGCCGAGAATTTCGTTGCGCTCGAGGTGGCCCATCTCTTCATCGTCCATGACCATTCGAATGGGCGGGATGATCCCGTTGAGCGGGGTGCGCGTTTCGTGGCAGAGGAGATCGAGCAGGTCGGTCTTGAGCTGATCGACTTCCTCCATCGACTTGAGCTGCATGTAGACGTGGACCTTGGCCAGGAGCTCGTCCATGTTGAAGGGCTTGGTCACGTAGTCGTCGGCGCCGGCGTCATAGCCTTCGAGACGCTCCGACGACGTGTGCTTGGCCGAAACCATGATGATCTTCGTTCCCCGAAGATCGGGGTTCTGTTTCAGACGCGCGCACGTTTCGAGACCGCTGATACCGGGCATCATGATGTCGAGCAGGATGACGTTCGGGAAAAAGTCGGACGCCGCGTCG
>Ga0180430_10003808_pt1 | contig 12925 bp, 11 predicted proteins | sample SS_ome_9_FD_132999 | JGI IMG/M metagenome (GOLD analysis project Ga0180430, IMG submission 132999) | Hypersaline lake sediment archaeal communities from the Salton Sea, California, USA - SS_1_S_2 metaG | ecosystem: Environmental > Aquatic > Non-marine Saline and Alkaline > Hypersaline >... | reverse complement strand
GCCTTCCAGATAGAAGGGATGTGAGCACGTGATCCGGGGCCAGCACCCTTTGCGTCCGATACAAAGCGGGCGTTGGAATCTGCTGCTTCTTTCATACGCGCCTTGAGGGTGTGCTCTTGCTGCGGGGCCGTGGTAGCCGGCTTCGGGGGAGCCGCAGGGGCCGCAGGGGCAGCCGGCCGGCGCACGTTGCTGGCGAAGAGCAGCCCGAGCTGCCCGCGGGCGCACTCCTCGGCCTTCTCCCGCGCCCGCAGCGCGAGGCTGTAGGCGTTGGCGCGGGCTTCGTTCCAGGCGTCCTCGTCGAAGATGGTGCGCGTGGTGGGGGCGCCGCCGGTGGGCTTGTAGGAGGGGGACTCCACCGTCTGCGTGGCGTTCCCCCACACCCTCAGCGCCTCTTCGTAGGCGCTCACGGCCCGATTGTAGACGATGGCGGCGTCGGCGCGCTCAGGCCCCTGGCACTTCGGATCGTCGAGTAGGCCGCGGGCCTCGGTGAGCACGTCGGTGACGAACCACAGCCGGGTGCCGGCGGCGTAGTCGCTCAGGGCTTCGATGAGGGGCACGCCCAGCTTGCGCACCGCGTTGGCCTTCTCGTACTCGTCGTCGAACTCGAGATCGGAGACAGCTTCGTCGAGGGGGTAGTAGTGCGTCTCCCAGGCATGGAAGGTGTAGTCGGTGAAGACTTCAGGGATGTCGAGGGGGCTTCCACCTTGCTCCGCCCATGCCTTGCGGGAGTCCTCCACCAGATCATCGATGTCGTAGACGTCGCCCTGGAGAGAAGCCGCCAACTCCTTCGCTCCGAGAGCCTGGGCGCGCTCCACCACCTTCACCAAAGCCAGCATGGGCCGGGGCACGGGCAGCGGCTCCGTCGGCGTCGGGTCGCGCAGGGGCGCCAGGGGCGCCTTGGGGATGTTGCGGGTCTGACCAGACATCTTGTCTGCAAGGTAAGCTGCATAGCGAAGGGCTGTGCGGGTCAAGTCGCTCTCTTTGAAGTAGAACCCCTGGGGCCCTTCCAGCACGGGACCATCGGGGTAGCCCGTATTCACGCGGTAGCCCTTGGCCATGAGGTCTTCGATGTGGGCGTATCGCGGCTTGAAGACACCTCTCACCCCTTGTTGCTTGCGCAGGGTAGTGAGTACCTTGGCGGAAAGCGGGGCATCGAAGGTGCTGGCGAAGGCGCGCGCGTGGCGCTCCTTGTGGGCCTCCTTCGCCTCTTCCGCTTCCTGTACTCGCCGCATATCAGCCGTTTTCCGATTGGCATCTCTCTCTGACTCAACGGCGCGGGCAGCCCACGCGATCTCGTCCGCGATCTCGCTCAATGGGTAGATGCGGCGGAAGTGGGGTTGTTGGTTCGACTCCCACACGAACACCTTGCCGTCCTTCACATCCTTGATGGTAGCGGTGTGCCCCCCAGGGATGGCCCAAGTACGCCCTAGGAGGTGGTGCGCATCCCCCAACATGGCGCGCACCCGGGGCAAGAATGCAGCAGCTTCCTTCGGGCTGCCCTTCCCCCCGGCCACGCGGCGGAGGTAGTTGGCGACGATGGACAGGGCGTCCGCCTTCTTCGTGTTGCTGCTCATGGTGCTCGTTCCTCCCGCCGCTGCTTGTACCAGCCTCGGCGCTCTCCGATCTGCAAGCCCTGCAGGGGTTCGATGACGGTGGCGCCCTTCTCTTCAAGGAGGGGGCGCAGGGGGTCAGCGTAGCTCTTGCCCGCGTGGATCTCGAAGGTGTTACCGGCGAGGGTGCCCATCTGGGCCTCGAGGTCTTCCACGACGCGGTGGGCCCACTCGACGCTGTGAGCCGGGTTCCGGGGGAGCTGCTGCTCGTAGGGGGCGACCTTCATCCAGGGGTCGATGGCGCCGTGCTTCGCGCTGAGGATGAAGTAGGGGAGGCCCCGGTCTTCCACGTCGCCCCGCGCGTCTTGGAAGATGCCGCTGGTGTACAGCTCGCGGGCGGGGGCGGGGTGGTCGAGCTTCGCTGCTCCACAGGAGATCAGAGCAACCCGCCGGGGGGGCCCGAACACGTCGCGGACGGATCGGCGTTTTTTCTCGGGAGCCAGGGCCCGCGTCACCTTCTTGGCCCACTCCTGCTCGATGGCCTCTGCCAGATCAGGGTGGGCCTCGTACCAGGCCGGGGGCCCTTGCCAGTCCTCGACCCATTGCCATGGGGACGCGATGAAGGCTGGGTCGCTCCCCAGGTAGTCGCGCGCGAGGCGCTTGATGGTGGCGGGGGAAGCCCACTCGTCGAGATCGACGACGGCTTCGGTGATGTCGAAGGGCATGGGCTCTTCCCCGTCCCCCGGAACCATCACGGTGCCGGTGCCCTGCTCTGCGCCCAGGAGAAGCTGCTCGGTGTAGGCGTCGTTGGCGACGGTGAGGGGCCTGCGGGTGTCCTCGGGGCCGCTGCCGGGGGCCCCTGGGCCGCCCCGCCGCCCGGCCTTCGCGGGGATCTTCGCGGAGTCGAGCGTGATGGCGGTGTCGGGGCTTGCGGCGCGGGCTGCCCGGAGGATGGAGCCCGTCTCTCGGTTGGCGGCCCCCAGACCCAGGAGGTGAACTCGGGCAGGCCGGGCTAGCTCGAGGTAGGCCACAAGGTCTTCGACGGGGGTGGCGCCGGAGCGCATGGGGATCCCCCGGATGTAGTCCCGGCCGATGCCCAGGGCTTGTCCCGCCAGGTCGTCGAACTCGGCCAGGCTGCGGGCGCCCCCTTGCAGGGGGACGATGATGTTGGCCCCTTGCGCCGCCAAGGCTTGCACCGGGGCTGCGTAGCGCCACATGCGCGCCAGGGTGCCTTCTTGGTCACCTACCCGGTCCGGGGCAACCACGTAGACGGCCTGGGGGTTGGCGCTGGCGATCTGCTGGTAGACGTGGAAGACGTGGCGCCAGTCGTCGTCGCTCATGGGCACCGGCCAGGAGGGCCCGTCGGGGCCTAGCTCCACCTCGCTGAAGGCGCCGCTATCGACGAAGACGGGGACGCCCTCACGCGCAGCATCTTGCAGCTCTGCGATGACGGCATCGGTGCGGATCTTCGGGGCTGCGACCCCGATGGGGTACTTCACCTCCCGCAGACCCCGGATCTCCCCGGCCCAATTCGACCCCGAGGCGAAGTCGATGATGCCGTAGGTGGGGGAGAGGAGACGGCCCACCCGGGGGAGGATGGAGGCAGCCTGCGCCACGGGAACGGCACCAGCAGCTACCTGTCGCAGATAGGCCGCAACGACTTCAAGGGTGTCGGGGAGGGGCATGGACCCACTGTTGCGCTTCCTCTTCGCCTTGCGCTTCGCCCTCGACCCCGGGCGCCAGCCCTTCGGGATCAAGCCTTTGTCGGGACCCTTGCTGGTGGGTCCACCCCCGATGAAGGAATAGACCCGGGCCATGGCCCATGCGTGCTGGGGGACGCCTGGCCGGTGGGAAGTCTCCCACGCAGCGAGGCCGCGGTCGTACACCTGATCCAGCACCGTCACCGGGATCTTCGCCTCGTAGGCGAGCTGGGGCTTGGTGGTGCCGGTGTAGCCCAGATCGCGGACGGCCTTGATCCAGGGGGTCTTCTTGCTCATGGCTGCAGGGTGCCGATGCGAGCCTCGTAGTTGGCTAGCTGCCACTCGACGGGCTGGCTCAGGATGTACGCCTTCATCTGTCCGAGCGTCATCATCCCGTCGGCGTCGGCGGCGAGCTCATGGGCCAGGTCATCCAACTTCTTCCCGCTGAGGGCCTTGGGGGCCACAGGACCCTTCCGGGGAAGCTGCGCAGCAAACTCTGGGTAGGCACGCTGCAGCCACTTGATGATGGCCCGCTCAGCCCCCCCGATGGTCTTGTAGCCCTTGTAGGGGAAGCTGTGCATGTAGCCCCGTTCTTCGTCGCTCTCCATGCGCCAGAAGCCGATGTCGAAGACGCCCCCGGGGCTGTGCTCCACCTTCAACTCGTAGGGGTCCCCGAGCTTGCCCACTTGGTTGGGGGTGTCCCGGTTGTCGATGAAGACGTACCGCTGGATCGTGACTCCCCGAGCGTTCGTCTTGGCGGAAGAGGGCATCCCCAGCTTCTTGGTGACGAACACGGGCTCGGCGTAGGTGTAGGCCAGCTCGTACTCCCGGGCGCGGGCGCGGGCCCGCTTCAGCAGATCCTCCTTGGTGGGGAAGGACCCCCGGTATCGGTAGGAGTAGACGTTGGCCGTCCTGTCGCCCAGCTCCAGCTTGCCGCTCCAGTCTCCCTGGATGTCCTGCGTCACGTCGATGAGGCGGACGTGGGGGGTGAGTTGTTCCCCGGCAGGCGCCTCTGGGGCGGTGGCCCGCTTCCCCCCCGGGAACGCCACCACGTTGCCCCGGCTCTCCAAGGCCTCTTGCGGCGCCCCCTCCATCTTCTCGATGAGGGGGAGCACCCGGCGCAGGAAGCCCACGATGTTGTCGGCGTCCACGGGGCCATCCCCCTGGAGGAGTTGCCCCTGTTGAACAAGGAAGTGCCCAACGGACTCGACGACTTCGCCAGTCTTGCGGCGCTGGGGGGAGGGGTTCCGCTGGCGATGAGGGACGCTCACGGTCTTCGCGGTGCGCAGCCACTCATCCAGGGGGGCCACCCCAGCGGGGTCGCCGCGATCGTCTTCCAGTACCACCTCGGCTTCATCCAGGGACCGCGCCCCCAGGGCGTCTACCTTGGTGGGGCGAACGGTCATGCCCTGGAATGCGTAGAAGGTGTTGGACATCAACTTCGGGTGTTCGTTCAGCGGAGGGATCATCTGCGGCTCCTGCGGGGAGGACACGGGGTTGCGTTCCCGCCGGAGCTGCTGTAGCCACGCACGGGTCTTCTTGGGGGTCGGGGTGTAGGCCCACTGCATGAGGGCCAGGTGGCGGCGGGTGGGGCGCTCCCCCCGGGCGCTCGACTCCCACCAGCCTTCGTCGCGCCCCTGGGCCCGGTGGCGGCGGATGAAGCCGGCGCGGCGCTCGGCCCAGGGCTGGTGGGTGGTGGACTCGAGGCCCATGGAGCCCAGGAGCCCCCCGGCCTCTTCGTAGGCGCGGACGAAGCCTCGGGGGGAGCGGGCGACCTTGGACACACCACGGGCAGCAGCAGCCGGCTCGGCTGCCAGGACTTCGGCCAGACTCAACAGCCCGGTGCCTCTGAAGGGGCTACCCACGACGCATCTTCCGCTGCTCCCGCAGAGAGGGTAGCAGGGGACACGCGAAAAGAAAGCGGCTGGTGGACAGGGATATAGAAGCCTATCTAGGGTGCTTTTCCATCAAGAGAAACCTAAGGGCCCGATGATTCCCCCCCTCCAAGAATCCCTCTCCCACCTGGGAGAAGCCCGCGCCGTTTCTGCGGTCGGGTCGCATCATTCCGGGTGCTATGAGATCCCAGGACCCCCCAGGATCTTCGTGAAGACCTGTGCCCTGGGGGACCGGAGTAGGGGTATGTGGGAGCACCGCTGGTCCCGCTTCGAGAATGAGGTAGAGGCCCTGCAGCTACTCCGAGGGGTGGAGGGCATCGCCCAGATCGTCGCCCATGGGGTTGGGGGAACCCGGGAAGCCGGCACCGGCTGGATTGCCATGCTCCATGGGGGGAAGCCCCGTGGGAATACCCGCTTCCCATCCTGGGAAGAGCTGGGGCAGGCCGCTCGGGCGGTAGATCGGATGCGGGTGCGCGGCATCGTCCACAGGGACTTGAAGCCCACCAACATGGTGGTGGACGACGACGGGCGCTTGACGTTGGTGGACTTTGGGTTGGTGAAGGCTAGGGGGGGATGGGCCTCGTTAGATGCGCCCGATCCGCCCGTTGGGGTGCTCCATACCGACGTGACTCAGGGTGGGGCGGTAGCGGGCACCCCGCTCTACATAGCGCCTGAACAGTGTCGGGGGGAGCTACCGCATTCCGGGGGGGACGTGTACGCCCTGGCGTGTATGGCCTACGCCAAGATCAACGAGGGGAAAGCCCTATGGTCCGGGTGCAGCACCAGGGATCTGATGCAGCGCCATGCCTACCGCATCCCACCTTCCCCTAAGGATTGCAAGCATCCCGCATGGCCCATGATCCGGGCGGCCTTGAGCAAGGACCCCGAAGACCGCCCATCCCCAAGGGCCTTCGCTACCATGTGCCAGGAGCAGGGCACCGGGTGACCCCCAAGAAGAAAGCCCCCAGCCGGAGCCGGGGGCCTTCCTCTCTCAGCACCCCCTCCTGCCCAGGGGAGCTCGGCGGCGCCAGGTAGGCCAGAGAGCAGGGCCGCGCTGGGGAGTCCTTGGGTCAGCTCTTGGGCGCTGCCTTGCGGGAGCGGGAAGCCCGCTTCTTGGGGGCCGGGGGGGCCTCCTGGGGGGCTTCGGGGGTGCGCCCGGCCTTCTGATCCGCCAGGGCCAGCGTCTCGAGGATGTCCGGGTCCGTGATGGGCTCCCCGCTCTCGTCCACGATCTCGGGGGTCACCGACCGCGGGGCCTCGGGTGGCTCCTCGGGCTCCCCGTCGTCGTCGGGATAGAAGTCCTCGGAAGGGGCTGCCACCAACATGGCGCGGAGCTGCCCGGTGGCGGTGTAGCCCCGGTCTGCGAGCATGTGCAGGTGCTCCAGTTGGGCGGCGGCGAGGCGCAGCTCTAGGTACTTCAGCGCCAGGGGATCCTTGGCGTACCGCTGCCGGAAGCGGGCCAGGCCAGCCCCCAGGTTGGGGTTGATCAGGGCCTCGTAGGTGGGCTGGCGACGCAGGATGCCCAGCAATTGCCGGGCGAACTTCATGGGGGACATCACTTCTCCTTGGGAAAACCCCTGCCCGGGGCTGTGGGAACGAGGGAAAGGGGGGTCACTCTTCGGCTTCTTCGTCGAGTCCTTGCTGGATCTCCTCCAGCGTCATGTTGTTGATGTTGGAGAGGAAGAAGGCCGCATCGGCCCCCTTGCTCATCAGGGCCAGCTTGGGCAGCACCTCGACGTTGGCCGGTTCCTTCAGGAACTCCTGCAGGATGGGGCTCATCAGCAGCGCCACCACGTCGGGGCGTCCCATGAGCCAGAGCAAGAGGGGGTCGGGGAGGGGGGACACCCCATCGTCGTCCTGGGCTGCCTCTTCCGCAGCTTCCAGCTCGTCATCATCCGGTGGCGGGAACTCGGATGCGTGTTCCTCGGCCATGGCCGCTTCGATGTCCTGCATCGTCGGCGCCTGCTGGGGTCCCGGCTGCCCCTGCTGCCCCGGTGGCCCTTGCTGACCCCCCTTCCGGCGTCGGACCATTTCCTCGGCCTTCTTCTTCAGCAGGTAAGCCTTGCCGAGCCCCGAGGCCGTCTTGAGCAGATCGCGGAACATGCGCTCTTGCATCTCCCGCTTGGCTGCTACCTGGCGCTCTTCCACCAGGCTCTCACGCTGCTCCCGCAGGGATTCCTCCAGCTCTTCCCGCAGGGCCTTGATCTGCTTCTGCTGGTCCTTCACCAAGTCTTGAAACCAGTCGCTCTGATTGCGGAAGGCTTCTTCCCGGTACTCTGCGGCGGTCTGGGTCTTCTGGAGCAGGCCCACTGCGAACGAGGCCACCTCCTTGTTCGCCGCCACGATGTCCCGCAGGGCGTCCTGCCCCATCGCCCCCATCACGGCGTTCCAGGGCCCGACGGCGAAGGGCTCACCGTTGGGGCCAGCTAGGGGCACCGGCTGATAGCCGGGCGCGGGTCCCGATAGGGCGTTTCCCTGGGGGCTCTCCCCCTCATCGCCCTCTTCTGCCGCTTCGGCAGCTCGTAGGGCTTCCTCCACCCTCCGGGGGGTGTGGCGATCGTCGATGGGCATGGACAGTCCAGGGTGGGGGTGGGTGGGTAGAGCTGCGGGGGAGCGCAGGTGTGCGGGGACCTGGGCCCGTCTGCGGGCAGCGGCGGCGGGGTCCTCGGGCTTGGTGAAAGCGAAGGTCTTGGACCCGAGCTGTCCCCGGGTGCTCGTCGTGTCGGGCTCGTAGACCTTGATCTGGAAGCCCAGGCGCTTGCCGTCGGGGGTGTAACGCCAGCAGGCCGCGGTGAGCCACCGCCACAGAGCTTCCTCGATCTGCTCGTTGCTCAGGGGGGGCTCGGCGTCGGGATCGTCCTCGGCCACGTCGTCGGTGGGGTCGCGGAGCTCAGGGTCCCCCGGATCGAGGGCCGGCTCCGTGGACTCCCCCCGGGTGAAGTCCCACACCACCTTGTAGTGGTCTTGGGGTCCCTCCGGCGCTGAGAGGGGTGCGTCGAACTCCTCTTCGATCTCGGCCCACTGCCGCTCGAGGTCTTCGTGGAGGGTGGACTCCCGCAGCCACCGACGAAGCTCCGACTCGATGAAGTTGAGCCGGGCGATCTGCCCTCCGGCGCCGGCCTTGCCGTGCCACTTGTAGCCATGGAGGGTGGCGGTGCCCGCCTTCCCCGCGTTCGCGCGGAGCACCCCCAGGATCTCACCCCACTTGTCCACACACAGGGACATCAGGAGCCCCCGGGGGTGGGGGTGCCGTCGTCGGGGGGGTACTCGTCGTCGTCGATGCCGAAGATGTCGTCGAGCAGCGCCTTGCCGATGGAAGCAGCTTCCTGCATCCCCTCAGCCACCGGGCGAGCCGCCTTGATGGTTCGGCCCACCATGATCGACGCCAGGCCCCTAGCGCCGTCGTCGATCGCCTCATGGGCGGCTGCACGCAGCCTCTTCCGCACCTTGTCAAAGGCGGCGGAACCTTCGCGCAGCATCAGATCCTCGGGGGATTCCCCCTGACCCTCGCTTCTGTCCTTGCTCATGCGCCTCCTTGGGCGCCGCACTGCTCCTCGCGCACAACCGGAAGGGACCGTATACGAAACCGTTTGCGTATGGCAAGCATCGCCCCTGCAAGTTTTTTGAGTATGGGCTTTGCCGTTTCTGGCCCGGGTTGTGGAAGGGGTAAGAAACGGTAGGGGTGGAGTCCCCTGTTTTCTGTGTCCTTTTTCCCGTTGCTTGTGCCCTACAACCTCCCTCATCCTCGGCGTCGCAGGTACGACCGCGAAGCCCCGCATGGTGCAGGGTTCCGTGGGTCGCAGAGGAATCCGCAGCCCACGGGCCGAAGCCCCGGCAGGAGGAACTACACAGATGCCCACCAATGCCCTCTCGGTCGCCGCTGGCACCCGCAAGAAGAGCACCCGCAGCCGCAAGAAGAACTCCAGCAGCTCCGCGCTGCAGAAGGCCCAGGCCCAGGTCGCCCGGCTGCGCAACCAGTCCAAGAACATGCAGCTCTCCCACAAGGAGGGCATGGCCTCGGTGACGCACACCCTGGCCCTGCACGGCTCCAACTTCGGCGCCAGCTACCTCGCGGGGTATCTGGGCAAGGACAACCTGCAGCTCTTCGACATGGTGGACGCCCGCCTCGCCGTCGGCGGGGTCGCTGCGGCCTACGGTGCCGTCCAGGCCTTTACCGGCGAGTCCCTGGCCGGCAACTACGCCATGGCCGTGGGCAACGGCGTTCTCTCGAGCCTTGTGGCTGAGTACGGCTACGAAGCTGGTCTGGCGATGGCTGAGGGTGCCGATGAGTCCGTCGCGGAAGGCATCGGCAACGACTTCGGCGCCTACGACGAGTTCGGCCGCGACGTGTACGCGGGCCAGGGCTTCGGCGGCGCCCAGGTGCTCTGAGTCCGGGGCCCCTTCGGGGGCACCGCTCCCCTCCCCCTGGTGATGCTGGGGGGAGGGGCCCGGCCGCGGGGTGAAGGCGGCGAACATCGGATCTGAAAGGAGGCCCCCGTGCCCTCGAACCTCGGCACCTACCTCGGGATCGCTCGGGTTCGACGTGGCCGGCGTGGCCCCCAGATCGACAAGAAGTCCCTGCGCATGGCCCCGGAGTTCGGGAGTGCGTTTGGTGCTGGATGCGGGTGTTCGGGTGGTCCGACCCCGCAAGAAGAAACCGACTTCGGCGCATGGCATCGCATCTACCGGCAGCCCAACGGGAAGCTGGTGCATGAGCGAAGCCCGGTGATCGGAGGAGGCCAGAGGCCCTTCGGGGCTGCGGGGCTGAGTCCCCAGGAGGCAAGAATGGACGGCTACGACGACATTTTCGGACAGGTCGGCAACGACTTCGGCGCGATGGACTACCCCTCGCTGGGCGGCCCGCTGCCCAACGGCTTCGCGGGGCAGCTCCCCATGATGGGCGCCATGGACTACCCCTCGCTGGGGGCGGCGGCCAAGGCCCGCCAGGTCGCCGCGCTCCGGGCCGCCCGTGCCCAGCAGCGGTTCATCCCCCGCGGTCCCGCCAACATCCGTGTCCAGCAGCCCCAGAAGGCGCCGGCCATCGTGCAGCAGACGGTGCTCACCACGCAGGATCTGGACGTGCAAGATCCGGGCAGCTACGTCCTGATCATCCGGCCGCAGGTGGACTTCATCGCCCGCGATCTGTCCTTCACCGGCACCAGCGCAGCCTCGGGCAACATCTGGATCGTCGAAAGCCTCAAGTTCGGTGAACACAACGTGTTGACCAACCCGGTCCCCGTCAACTACTTCTCCAACGACAGCTTCATCCGCGACGTGATCAAGGGTGGGGCCATCGCGGCGGGCCTGGACATCAGCATCCGGGCGACGCTCCTGGGCACGTCCACGGGTTCCCAGCCCATCTTCGTCCAGATCGCGGGCCTGAAGCGCCAGACCGCCGGCTGCCTGCCCTCGCAGGTGTGATGGGGTGCGGGGCATAGCCCCGCCGGCCAAGCCTGCCCCCGTCCCCGTCGTCTGCTCCTGGGTGGGAGTAGAGGGCGGGGGCGGGGGCCCCCCTCTCCCCGCCCGCTCTTGGAGCAGCCGTGTCCGCTGACCCCTTCGCTGTGTTCGACCGGCAGCACCAGCCCAACCCGTCGTGGGTGCCGGGGGGTCGTGGGGGCACGCTGACACCGGACGGCCTCTTGGGGTCGGCTTTCAAGTGCCCGCGGGCGGCTGAGTATGAGTCCACGACGGCGTGGGCCAAGGTGCCCGCCAACCTCGATGAAGAGATCACGGGGGACACCGACGCGGTGACCACCGAGGTAGGCACCTTCCAGCCCACGGGCGGGGGTGCCTTCGAGCGCACCGTGATGCTCCGGTCGGACAACCTCGATGCCTTCGATGCCATCCTCCGGTGGACGGCGGGAAGCGGGGCTCCTGGCGAGCTGCGCTTGACGGCATCTGCAGGGACCGCCACGGTGGTGATCCGGGCGGTGGATCTCACCATCCGGGCGCAGAACTGGAGTCAGCGCGACAACGCTGTGCGGGTCGCCATCGCCAATGGCCCCCTCTCGCAGACCCAGAATCTCCACAAGTCCTACCTCTCCGGCGCGGTGGCGGGGGGCACGGCCTTCCCCATCACGGTGCCGCCCTACGCCCGATGGGTGACGGCTTTGGTGCCTGATGCCACCCTCCCCCCCTCCACCATCGTGCGGGGGGTGCTCCAGGGGGGCACCGTCGTGTGGCGGAACTTCGCCAGCACCCTGCGGATCCCGGTGAGCGGGGTGCAGAAGATCGAGGTGCAGCCCCCGGTGAACGTGGCGAGCATCTACGTGGACTTCGAGCTCGGATACAACTGATGCAAGCCCTCATCCCCTTCGCCGCCATCGCTGCCTTCGCCTACCTGCTCGGGATGGGGAAGGGCAAGAAGGCTGCCCCAGATGCCCTCGCTGAGCCGAGCCCGGCTCCGGTGAAGCCCAACGGGGCGCCCGCGACGGCGGCTGCGCAGGCCTCGAGCCCCGCCGACGTGACCTTCGACTCCCCCACGACCCAGGCTGCTTGGGGATCTCGAGGGGGCTTCAACCCGTCGTCTCACAGCGCCTACGTGGTGATGCGGCGCACCGACGGGCGACTCATCTACACCCCCGCCAGCTCCGACGCCGAGGCCCAGCGGGTGAAGACCGCCGCGCAGTGGCTCCATGAGCGCATGGCGCCGGGCACGCCCTTCCAAGTGAGCCTGGTGCGGTCGGTGCCCAAGGGCGCCCTCATCACCGTGCCCGCGGACGCTGCCTTGGCGAAGCTGCAGGCTGCGGCCACCCAGCTCGACGCTGGCGCCCCCGTCTTCGGTTACGGCTTCTCCCGGGTGCCACACCCCCCGCAGGGCTTCGCGCCCCCCTACCCGCTTCCCCCGCCGGCGCCCTTCGCGGGCTACCCGGGGCACCCCTACGACATCGGGGACGGGGTGTGGGACAGCGGCATGAGCATGGGCGGCTTCGGGGGGATCCCCGGGGCGCCCGTCGCCGTCGGGCCTGCCGGCTTCGGGGGCTTCTCCGGCGAGGAGATCCAGGCGGCCTTCGGGGCCATGGATGACCGGCTGCAGATGGCAGGCCAGGTGAACTTCGACGCCGTGGCCCGGGGGGAGTGAGTCTTGGACTACACCGTCCGACTGGCCTTCGCGGAAGGCTCGGCCCTGCGCCTGCTCAACTGGCTCGCCGCCGAGAATGCCCGGATGATCCGGGCCCTCGACGAGCGGGCGTTGTTGCGGGGGGAGTCGGGCATCCCGGGGATCTACGAGTCGGGGGTGGTCTACCGGCCCGAGGCCGAGGAAATCTGGAGCGACGCCCTGATGACCATGGTGGAGGGGCATGAGGACTGCGATGCTCTCGCAGCCTGGCGAGCCGGGGAGCTCCTGGCTCGGGGAGCTGCAGCTCTGCGCCCCCATGACCCCCGGGATCCTGTGCGCTACCCCGGGGACGGGGGCTTCGAGGAGGCCATGGCCCAGGGGCTCCCGTCCATCCCCGCCGAGGTGTACCTGAGCACCAACGGGGAGAAGTTCGATACCAACCTCTACCACTGCGTCGTCCGCTACAATGTGGGGGGCCGGTGGTACGCAGACGATCCGTCCGCGCGGCTGGGCATGTTGTCGCTGGGGAGTCCCGAGGCCGCCCAGGGCCTCGTCCCCGCCCACATCATCGAAGCTGCCCGGGTGGCTCGGGCCTTCCAGCAGCGCCGGCGAGGTCCCTGGCGTCGCCGGAGGAGGGCCGCATGAACTTCTACCCACCAGGGGCCCCACAGTGGCCCTTCCCCCCTGCCGTCTTCGGAAAGGCCGATCCTGAAGCCCAGG
>Ga0180430_10003806_pt1 | contig 12926 bp, 9 predicted proteins | sample SS_ome_9_FD_132999 | JGI IMG/M metagenome (GOLD analysis project Ga0180430, IMG submission 132999) | Hypersaline lake sediment archaeal communities from the Salton Sea, California, USA - SS_1_S_2 metaG | ecosystem: Environmental > Aquatic > Non-marine Saline and Alkaline > Hypersaline > Sediment... | reverse complement strand
TTGATTCCCGTTTATAATGAATGCGGAAATATCTCGGCCTTGCATCAGAATTTGACCGCGGTGATGACCAAAGCGGGGCTTAACTATGAAATCCTTTTTGTCGATGATGGATCAAACGATGGCTCGACAGAGGAGATCGAAGGGCTTGCTAAAAACGATGGCCGGGTAAGGGCGATTATCCTCCGGCGCAATTTCGGCAAATCCACGGCCCTCTCAATCGGTTTCAGAGAGGTGCGCGGCGCTTCTGTGATTACTATGGATGGAGATCAGCAGGATGATCCTGAAGAGATCCCTGCCTTTCTTCGCAAGCTGGATGAGGGCTTTGATCTTGTCTCGGGCTGGAAGCGGAAGCGGAATGATCCTATCACGAAGACTTTGCCCTCACGCATTTGGAATTGGATGACCGCCAGGGCCTCAGGAGTGAAACTTCACGATTTCAACTGCGGTTTTAAGGCTTACCGCCAAGATGTGGTCAAGACGGTGCGGGTCTACGGTGAAATGCATCGGTACATTCCGGTACTAGCCGATCGGCTGGGATTTTCGATCGGAGAGATGCCGGTTCGTCATCACGCCCGATCGATCGGGCAGAGCAAGTATGGCGGCGCTCGCTTTATCAATGGCACGCTGGATCTCTTGACAGTGATGTTTCTGGGCACATCAAGAAAGAATCCACTGCATGTTTTCGGCAGAATCGGGATCGCGCTACTTACGATTGGTAGCTTGATCTGCGCCTATATGTTCGGTGTCTGGATAGTGGAATCAGCGCTGCGCGTTCGTCCACTGCTAATTGGCGGCGTGATTCTGATAATACTGGGCATTCAATTCATATCGCTGGGTTTGATTGCTGAGATGGTTGTTTCGACGAATCGGGACGATGAGGAACATATGATTAGCCGTAAGCTTCAGTGAAACAGCGGCCGGCGGATCATATTCATTTGATGTTAGGAGGAGAACTTGCGAGTACTTATCACCGGGGGAGCCGGGTTTCTTGGATCCCACCTTTGCGATCATTTCCTGAGTAAGGGACTTGAAGTCATCTGCATGGACAATCTACTGACGGGAGATGTCAGCAATATCGGTCATATAAGAGACTCTAAGTTTACCTTCATCGAATACGATGTAACCAATTACATCTATGTTGATGGGCCGGTTGACTTCGTGCTTCATTTCGCCTCACCGGCGTCGCCGATTGATTATTTACGGCTACCGATTCATACACTGAAAGTCGGTGCGATGGGAACCCATAAAGCCCTGGGGCTGGCTAAGGCAAAAAATGCGCGGTTCCTACTCGCTTCCACATCCGAGGTCTATGGCGATCCTTTGGTTCACCCGCAACCGGAGAGTTACTGGGGCAATGTCAGTCCGACCGGGCTCCGCGGAGTTTATGACGAAGCGAAACGCTTCGCCGAAGCGCTGACTATGGCCTATAGGCGTCATCACGGCGTCGATACACGCATTGTTCGCATCTTTAACACCTTCGGACCCCGGATGCGGCGCCACGATGGCCGGGCGGTGCCGGTATTCATTAATCAAGCGCTTAAGAATGAAGATATCACCGTTTTTGGCGATGGTTCTCAAACGCGCAGCTTCGGCTATGTGTCCGACTTGATTAGAGGCCTTGATGCTCTACTTCAATCGGATGAGGGCAATCCAGTCAATATCGGTAATCCGCAAGAGATGACTCTGCTTGAAATGGCCAATTTGATTATTAAGTTGACCGATAGTAAAAGTAAGATTGTCTTCCGCGAGTTGCCTGAGGATGATCCCCAGGTTCGGCAGCCGGATATTACGCGAGCTAAGGAGATACTGGATTGGAAACCAGAAGTAGATGTCGCGGATGGCCTTGCTAAAACAATTGAATGGTTTATGGAATAGATTGGATAGGAACCTAGGTCAGGACGACGAGGATGGTCATGGTCGAGAAAACGACAGAATCTGAAAACTGGACCAGTGAAGAAATTATGGATCAGGACGATGCTCCAACCAGTGAGTGCCTGGTCGATGCGGGTGAGGCGGCCGCTGATTCCAACGGTTCTATTCTGCCCACCACCGGTGATCGCAGAAACTCAGGCAGGGTCAGTGATATCAAGGGTCTGGTGGTGATCCCGACCTATAATGAATCGGAAAACATCGCCCGGATGATTGAACTGGTTCTATCGCAGCGCTGCTATCTTGAGATTCTGATCGTAGATGATAACTCCCCTGACGGCACCGCCGAAATCGTGCAGGCGGCAGCGACCAAAGATCCGCGGATCCACCTGATCAGCCGCCCTGGCAAGATGGGATTGGGGTCGGCCTATGTGGATGGTTTCCGCTATGCGCTGGCTGAGACTGATGTCGATGTTATCTTTCAGATGGATGCCGATTTCTCACACGATCCCCGTTCGCTACCTCGCTTTCTGCGGGCGATCGAAAAGAATGATCTGATCCTGGGCTCTCGGTATCTCCACGGTGTCACGGTGATTAATTGGCCCCTACGGCGCCTGTTTCTTAGCTATGGAGCCAATGTCTATACGAGAATCATTACCGGTTTGCCTTTTAAGGATGCGACGGGAGGCTTTAAGTGTTTTCGCCGGGAGGTGCTCGAGACGATCGATCTTGATCGGATTAAAGCCGATGGCTATTCATTTCAGATCGAAACTACTTTCATGGCTTGGCAGAAACGGTTTCGTATTAAAGAGATACCGATTATTTTTGCCGATCGCCGGGTTGGCATATCCAAGATGAGCCGGCGGATTGTCTGGGAGGCGATCTTTATGGTCTGGAGACTGGCGGCGGCGAATATCTTTCGGGGCCGACCAAAGACTCGCAGTGAGAAGGCATTGATCCGGCAGACCAGGGAGTCGCAGTAATGAGCCAGGCGCTCACCGATAGGCCTGATCAACCGCTGGTGTCACTTGTGATCGTGCACTATCGGACGCCGGACTTGTTGGCTAGGTGCCTCAGTCAGATTACTGAAGCGCGAATCGAAATCCCCTATGAAGTAATTGTGGTGGATAATGATCCCGTGGATCATCGCGCCGCTGAACTAGCTGATCAGTATGGAATTCGATTCATCCGCAATGAGCGAAATCTCGGCTATGGCCGGGCGGTCAATCAAGCCATGGCCGCCGCTCATGGCCGCTACTATATGATCCTCAATCCCGATGTCGAAGTGGGCGCTGGTAGTATTGAAACGCTAGCCTCTTACCTGGATGATCACCCCGCGGTCGGGATGTGCGGGCCGAAGCTATTTTCTACCGATGGAACGCTGCAATATTCAGCGCGGACATTCTATACGCTGAAAATTATTCTACTGCGGCGAACGCCTCTGGGTCGCCTGTTTCCTAACTCCAAGACGGTCAGTGATCACCTGATGATGGATTGGGATCACAACGATACCCGTGAGGTGGACTGGATGCTTGGCGGAGCGCTAATGGTCCGCAGCGAAGCGATCAAGGATGTCGGTGGCATGGATGACCGCTTCTTCCTCTATTTCGAAGATGTGGATTGGTGCAATCGGATGAAACGGCGGGGGTGGCGTGTTGTATATGTACCAAGCGCGACGATGGTACACGCTCATCAGCGAGCGAGTTCGCGCGGTTTTTTATCGCCCGGCAAGCGAATGCATATCGAATCCGCGCTGCGCTTTTATGAAAAGTGGAGCCTGATTATTTATATCTGGAAAAGGCAATCAACGGCGATTCGCGGATTCGTTACCTTGCTCTCTGATTTTGTTCTGCTATCGATCGCCTTTTTCCTCGCTTATTACACTCGTTACTTGCTGGGAACCCTGATCCCGGATTGGTCGGCGGTTAAACCGGTTTTAGGACTGGGTGTCTATACTCGTTTCATTCTCTTTGCCGATCTAGTTGCCATCGGCACCTTCTACTTCCTCGGTCTCTACCGGGGAGAGATATGGCGAGACCGATGGCGTGAGTTTTTCCAGCTAATCAAAGGCAGTTCGATCACCTCTTTGATGGTGATGGCTTCCACGTTTCTATTCACGACCCGGCCCATGTCGCGTTTTACGATCCTGCTCTTTTTTGTCTATGGATTGCTCTTGGTTTCAACTGGACGGATGACTATTCGTCACCTAGTCAAAGGCGCTCGGGATCATAAGCTGCATTTGCGCAGGCTCGCGATTTTCGCCTCCGCCGATCGCATCGCGGAACTGAAGCGACGATTTCATCTTCATGGTACTTTTGGTTACGAACCGATCTACCTCTCTCACGAGGATGAGGCCGCAGGACATTATCCACCTGGGATCGATCCGGTGGATCGACGAATGCGAATGATCGAAGATGAGCGGATTGCCGAAGCAGTTGTTTTTGAGTCACCGGAACATAACCATCTGCTCGATTCGCTAGTTCCCAAACTGATGGCCGGGACGGTCCCTGTGGTCTATATTCCGAGGAGTGACTCGATATTTCTCGAGGCGAATCGGTTGCGTGATTTTATGGGCTTTGGCTCGATCTCATTTGGCCGCCGCTCAAATGCCGTCGCCAGCGGTCTGAAGCTGGCAGTTGATCGAGTTCTGGCCTGTCTCTTGATAGTGATCGGATCGCCCATTCATTTCGCGCAGCTTCTGATTAGCGGTAAGGGATGCGTTGATCAATTGCCGTTGATTGGCAAGCGGGGCGAGAGATTCGGCTTGAAACTGTACCGCGAGAATCATGGTCCGGCCGCTGGCTGGCAACTATTTAGGCTCTATCCCGCGCTCCTGAATATTCTCTCTGGCGAGCTCTCTTTTGTCGGCCAGACGCCGCTGACTATCGAGCAATGGGAAGCGGTTGAAAAATCATACCGGCTTAATCCACCCGATGCCAGACCAGGCTTGGCGGCCGAGGTTCAAGGCGCGAGCGGCTTCTGCCGGGGAACCAGATCCGGTCAGCCGGGTGATATGGATCTACTGAAGATGATTGTCGCATTGAATAGAAGATATAATAAGATCTGGAGCATGTCGGAGGATATGCGGATTCTCCTGGAGACAATTCAGGAGAAAAAGGATCAAGGAGGGGGCGAGGCATGAAAGTCGGCTTCATCGGCTGGATGATATTAATGCTGGCGGGGTTGCTCTTGCCTGCCACCGTGCTGGCCGGCGAATCTGGCTGGACCACACATAGCTACATGAATGACATTTATGATCTTGATGTTACGGATGATGGTGTTTGGTGCGCCACCGATGCCGGAGCGCTATTTTTCAGTTTTGCCGATTCTGACTTGCAGAGCTGGAACCGCTGCCGTGAAGGGTTGGCGAGCGATACGTTAACCAGCGTCAGCCAGCTTAGTGATGGGCGAATCGCTTTCGGGACGGCCGCCTCTGGTATCTCAGTGCACAACCCCGACAATGGTTATTGGTATAACTATAATTCATCAGTATGGAGCCTGGCCGATAACGCAATTCGGTTTATCAGTGAAGAGGGATTATGGCGAATTATCGGAACACCTAAGGGCTTCTCGGCCTTTTATAACGGTGAACCGGCCTGGAATAGGATTTGTCAGGAAGGAATCGATCTCTGTGATCTGCCTGGCTGGGATATTAAGGCCGGTATCTTTTTCGATGGGTATATCTGGCTTGGTGCTTGGGCTGGCGCGGTTCAAGGCGTGGGCGTGGCCCGACTCAACTACAATAATCCCGCAGCCGATCCAAATACTTACGATACTGCGAACGAAGGACTCACCTCGCTTGACATTCGCGAATTCACTGTTTGGGACGATCAGCTTTACTGCGTGTCGAATTCCGAGGTCAACTATTGGGATGGAGATGAGTGGATCGCCATGACCGATGGTTTGCCCGCGGTTACCGATCGAGTTGGTTACCGTGATATCCATGCGGGCGCGACTAGACTCTATCTCGCAGTTACCGGCGAGACCCGATCAAGCGATCCTGGTGGCCAGGAGCTTTATGGCGGCATCTTTTATCTTGAAGCGGGAGAGACGACCTGGACTCGTTTGGGCACGGAGCGCTTTCACGCCGAATGTGTCGCCGAAGGAAACGATGGCGTGGTTTGGGTTGGGACGGTATCGCGAAAGCTGTCATCGGGCAATTGGTACGCAGATCACATCGCTCATGACGGGTTATGGGAATATGTTGGCGGCCAGTGGATCCAACATCGAAAAAACGGCCCTGATGTAATTCCCTTCTACCGCGCGCTGGCGATGAGTGAGTCTGGCGTCTTGTGGTGCGCCGCTGCCGATGGCGGGCGGGGCTGGTCGCTGACGAAGAATGATCAAGATGAATGGACGACCTATACAAAAGATAATTCCCAAATTACTAATGCCTGGATTCTCAATCTGACGGCCGATGGGGATGATCTCTGGCTGGGACATTGTTGCTGCAGCGACCCGGTAACAGCATGTCCGATTGATAGCTGGGCGAGTGACGATTCCGAAGTCGAAACCTATCGGTCAGTTTATAATATTTTCGATTCAACCAAGGATGATTGGGGCAACCTCTGGTTCGGCTCTTGGTTTGAACATGCCGCTGACCATCCGGATCGAGTTTCAGGGTTGCATCACTGGGATAAATCTGCCGACTTGATGTCGACTTATACAGTTGAATCAACCAATGAACTAATGCAGTCAAACGCAATTGCGGCGGTTACAGCCGAGGGTGAATATCTCTGGATCGGCTATATGGATAAGGGCGTCTCACGAACTAGACTGGCGAGCGATGGATCCCTATCGATCTCCCCAGGCGACTGGACGCATTACGAGTATGAATCATCATCATCTGTGATTCAGAGCAACGGGATTACTTCGATGGCCTCAAGGCCCGGGGAAGTCTGGATTGGCACTGATAACGGTCTCTCGATTTGGACAAATTCGAGCGGTTCATCGTCATGGGAGATTTACCGTTCAGCTGCGGATCGCCTGCCCGGTAGCACGGTGATCGATATCGCGCTTACCGATGAGAGTGGATGGGTTGCTATTTCAGGACAGGGTGTGACCCGAATGAAACCTACTTCGACCGGTGATTTTGAGTTTACAACTTTTACAACACCCGATTTGGTTAATGCAAATGTGCGAGTCCTGCTGGCGGGTAATCAGGGTGATGATATTTGGGCCGGCACAATCAATGGACTATCTCACTATTCTCCTACAGCGACCTCGGTGATTGAATCGATCGATAAGGTCGAGGTCTATCCTAATCCCTATAATCCTAATTGTGATGATCCCTGGCTGGCTGGATCATCGCGGTTGCGATTTAAAGCCCTACCGGGGACGGCGACTTCTGGGGTAATTGTGGATGTTGCGGGAAACATCATTCACCGCTTTGCAGGTCCCAAGGTTACAGACGATATCTTATGGGAGGATGGCCGAGACCAGGCCGGCAACCCGGTCGCGCCGGGCTTGTATATCGTCAAGGTCTCCACGCCAAGGGGTTGGCTTACCGGTCAGATAGCGGTGATCGATCTATTGCCCTGCGACTGATACCGAAGCGGGAGCAGGCTAAGTGGTTAGACGAAAATCGGTTCTTTTTATTGCCTACTTCTTTCCGCCCCTTGGTGGGGCGGGGGTTCAGCGCAGCCTGAAATTTGTTAAATATCTGCCTAGTGAAGGCTGGGATCCAACGGTGGTCACCGTCAAAGCGCTGGACTATTGGATGACCGATGAGTCGCTCATTGCTGAACTGGGGCAGCAAACCCGGATCGTGCGCACTGCGTCGATGACCGGCTTGTCGATTCTGCGGCGCTTAGCGCCAAAGCAGGCTGGTTCGGTGTCAAAGCCAAGATCTCAAGGTAATATGTTCAAGTTGCTGCGCAAGATGGCAACCTGTTTTTTTATCCCCGATTCTTATGTTGGCTGGGTTCCTTTTGCGGTAAAGGCTGGGCAGGAGCTTCTGAAGGAGGAGAAGATCGATCTTATCTATACAACGTCCTCTCCGGATAGCGCGCACCTAGTCGGCCGGGAGCTGGCAAAAAAATCAGGCCTGCCTTGGGTGGCTGACTTTCGAGATCCTTGGACCCACCGCCTCTCTTTCTCTCCACCTACTCGGTGGCATCGCCGGCGGCATCATCAATTGGAGCGCTCTGTCTTTGATGAAGCCAGCCAGATTACGGTTACTGCTGAAGCGACACGCCAGGACTATTTGTCGATCTATCCGCATATTGATCCAGAAAAAATATCGGTCGTCACGAATGGCTTTGATGAAGCTGATTTTGAATCGTCGCTGAACGTCGAACCGGCGGCGGAACGATTTGAGCTGCTCCATGCTGGTCAACTCAATCCAGAACGCCCGGCGAGACCTTTTCTCGAGGGTTTAGGGCGATTCTTGAATCAAACCCCATCAGCCAGGCAGCGGCTGCGAGTACGGTTTATCGGCGCTTCATATGAAAGTGACCAGAGAGCGGTTCAGGAGTTAGCGCTCGGAGACTGCGTTGAGTTCTTGCCGGGAATGTCCCATCAAAATGTGATCGCCGAGATGAGGCGGAGCCACGGGCTAATCCTGATGGAAAATGATAGTGAGCGGGGTGGACTGATCCTGCCTGGAAAAATCTTTGAGTATCTGCGCGCCGAGCGGCCGATACTGGGACTCTTGCCACCGGGGGCGGCCTGGGATCTACTGACGGAGCTCGGAACCGGGATCTGTTGTCGAACCAATGATACGGAAGCCATTGCTGCGGGCATTGCTAAGCTGTGGCTCGATTTTGACACTGGAGCGGGGGCGATTTCCGGAGCTGAACGGGACCAGCTCGGCCGATTCGAGCGACGCGACCTCACTGGTCAACTGTCGGAGATATTTAATCGGCTTTCAGATACCGATATCTGATCCTCATATTGAAACTTCCTGCCTGAAAGTGGAGATGATTGAGATTGTCTGGCCAGGAGTTTCAATCACGCTTCGATCAATGATTCTAACTATCATTTCAGTAACAAATTACCTCTTTTTTAGCTCGCCTTGAAAAAGACCTTTGCAATCGAATCCGCTCTAAAGTAGGATGCATTCGTGGGTTGAAATGGGTTGATTCGGGTCAAAAGGGCTAAAAGTGGGCGATAATTCACTCCTGGGCGGATCGGGCGCTAAGCTTACCTTCCTGGGTACATGGAGCTGCACGATTGACGGTAAGCGCCGCCTGACGCTACCGGCTAAGGTGCGGGAAACTATCAAGAATGCGGGTATATCCGATCTGATTACCACCTTAGGGCAGGGTGGCTGTCTACTCGTGGTGCCCCAGCAGACCCTGGATGAACTCGGCCCCGGCTTTCTCCACGATCCATTTCAGGCCAATAAAGCGGATAAGGCAAATAGGGGCAAAGGTAAGTTGCGATTCAATCTGGCCCGGTACGGGTCAGTGAACCAACCTGATGGCAGCGGGCGGATTACGCTGACCGCTGATCAAATGAAAATCACCGGGATGTCCAAACAGGTGATTGTTTTTGGAAACTGGACGCGAATAGAGATTTGGGATCGGGCTCGGTTTGAAGCGATCAATCCTCCCATGGAGGACACTGACGAGCATGATCTGCTGATGGCAGACTATATGGGACAGAATGAAGAGTCTTAGATAAGCACCAAAGAGGGCTACTCGACTCAGGGATTGAGGTATCGGAAAAATGGACATTTTCTCAGTTTTAGATAAATCGGGGCAGAAGATTATCTGGAGCGGATTAGCTGGCAAGCTTGGACGCAGAGAATGTGGTCAGCTCCTGTTCTTAATCGATGGTATTCCTCTTCCTCCCGGCACCAAGGTTGTTCTTGATTTTAGCGAAGCCAGTCACATTGACTACCGGGTTGTCCCTCTTTTGATTCAACTAGCCCACAAAGTTGAACGTCGCCACAGCGCATTCCGGATTGCCGGCGTTACTGACTATCTGCGTTTTATCATGGAGCTGGGCAGCGCCCTCGATGGGCGGGAATTCATAGAAAGTCATACATGGAACGGAAATCTGATCGCCGCTGGTCCGAGCAGCCGGCGTCGCAAGTTCCGTTTGGGAGATCTTGGTGATCTTCTGCCCGCCGGTAAAGGTGGGCCATGTGCCAATTAGATTCGTTAGGCGGTTGGCGGAGTGGGAGGACTGGGCATAGGCAAATGAGCTCCCTGTCTGATGTCCAACTCGGGAATTCTCCTACTTCGTCACCGTCCTAAGGAGCGCAAAGAAGCCGGTGGCACACGAACCTGTCATGGTAACCGAAGTCATAGCCGCGTTAGTGATTGACTCGGATGGTTGGTATGCCGACGGCACGTTAGGTGGGGGCGGTCATACCCGGTCAATTCTAGAGGCGGTGGGACCGGCTGGCCATGTTTTCGGCGTCGATCGAGATCCGAGCGCGTTGACCGAAGCAACTCGCAATCTAGCAGATAAGATGACCCAAATTGAGCTGGCGTTGGGTAATTTTCGCGATCTGCCGGAGCTCTTGCCGCCAGAACTTCATGGGCATCTGAGCGGAATTCTGCTTGATCTTGGCCTCAGATCGACGGCCCTTGATGAACCGGACAGAGGATTTTCATTCCAGGCCGATGGTCCGCTCGATATGCGGTTTAACCCGCTCCGGGGTGAGTCGGCGGCGGATCTCTTGCGGCGGATCAAAGAGGCTGATCTCGCCAACCTGTTGGCTGAAGGCCAAAGCCGATCAGATCCACGCAAGATGGCGCGGGATATCGTTCGTTGGCGGCGAGAAAAACCGCTACGGACGACTGGGGATCTGGTTGCTTGCCTCAAATCAAGCTTGGGCCGCTGGGCCAATCCGAAGCTATTGTCCGCTGTGTTTTCCGCAATTCGCATGCGGGTTAATAAGGAGCTCGACGATCTAGAACAATCGATGGATCGGCTGCCGGGATTACTACGATTGGGGGGTATCTTATGCGTTCTATCCTATCAGTCTCTCGAGGACAGGCGCGTCAAATCGCTCCGGCGAACTCCTCTCCGCGATCCAGTCTCAGGCGAGTCCTTTTTAATGGAGCCACTTACGAAAAAACCGATCTTTCCCACGCCCGAGGAAGCGCGGATCAATCGACGAGCCCGGAGCGCGCGGCTCAGGGCGTTTCGACGGGTGCGATCGACGAAAGCTACCTAAGGCTTCATTCGCCGCGCAAACAGCGGCGGTGGCCGTTCCAATCGCGTCCATGGTTGTGGGTGTCGGTCTTGCTCTTCGCAATTCTCTTTGCCACCGTTCGAGTTAATCTACTTAGCGAGCGAATGAAAAAACAGATCGACGACCTCGAACATCAAGCGACCGGACTTCATCACGAACTCAAGGAACGACGTGCGATCGCGTTTGAATTGATGGATTATTCCAAGATTGAGCCGCTGGCCAGATCTTGGGGCCTGCATCCGCCGACCTGCTGTCAGGTGGCCTCGGTGACCAGAGGGGATCAACCATGAGTAGAGGAAAACTACGGATCCGGTTGATCCTGGTCCTTTGCTGCACCGCTGCGCTAATGCTTATTCTCCTCGCTCGGGGAGCTTACCTTGCCCTCTGTTGCCACAACGATTTGCGTGATCAGGCTGATTGTCAGCAAACCGATGACTTGGAGATCATTGGTGATAGGGGTGTGATTGTCGATCGACTGAGCACCGAGTTGGTCTGCACGATTCCGAATCCATCATTGGCAGTTTGCATCTGTGAGCAAACCGATCGATCTGAATTATCGAGAACTCTCAGAGGACTCGGCGCCTGTTCAGAGAAACAGGGAGCAAAAATCCTCGGTAGCGACCGGACCGGTTTCATGTGGATTAATCGACACTGGATTCCCACCGAGATGCAAAAACTTCTCTCTGAGCGCTGTCCACAGATCCAGCAGCGCATTGAGATGAAACGGTTCTACCCTGCGGCAGTGGTGGCGCCGGAGATTCTTGGGATATCGGGTCTCGATGGGAGAGGACTCTCCGGTCTGGAATGGGCATATGATGAATGGCTGCGGGGCAAGCCGGGCCGGATGAGGCAGTACAATACCGGCGGCGGTGGCAGCGTCAATGCCCGAGCTGCGCAGATCATCGAACAGCCAAAGGCCGGCAATGGGCTAATGCTGACGCTCGATTCGAGAATGCAGGGTATCGCTCGCTATCGCCTGCGGCAGGGCATGGAAGAGGTTGAGGCTAGCGCCGGTATTGCCATCTTACTCGATCCCTGGACTGGCGAAATCCTCGCCATAGTTGAAGAACCAACATTTGATCCGCTGGGGGTCGATCCGATCACGGACGAAGACCTGCGCATCTCCTGCTTGGCATCTCAGTTTGAACCTGGCTCGACCTTCAAGATCGTGCCGGTGGCAGCCGCGCTTGAGAACGGTATCTTGTCGCCGGAGGATACGCTTGATTGTGGTAAGGGGGTGCGAATAGTTGGCTCGGATCGCATTCGGGACCATCGCAAGTTTGGTGTTGCCACCGTTACCGAAATCATTAGCGGTTCATCCAATATCGGCGCCGGTCTAATCGCCGAGCAGGTGGGTTGGCAAAACATCCATCAAATGGCCCAAGCGCTGGGGTTCGGGCAACCAACTGATATCGAGCTCCATGGGGAAGCGATCGGTTGGGTTCCCCATCCTTTGCAGCGAGGGTGGTCCGATCGGTCGCTGGTCACAATGGCCTATGGGCAGGAGGTTTCCTGTACCGGTCTGCAAATGGCGCTGGCTTTTGGAGCGGTGGCAAACGGTGGATTGCTGATGAAGCCGATTATTGTCAAAGCCAAGTTGGATGAACATGGACAGGTTGTTTCTCGCACGTCGCCGCAGGTCGTTCGCCGGGCGATGAGCCGGGAGACCGCCAGTACGGTAGCGATGATGCTGCGCGAAGTCGTAGTAAGCGGTACCGGCCAAGCGGCGGCGAATTGTGATTTCCCTCCGGCGGGCAAAACCGGCACCGCTCAAGTATTTGATCCGGACGAGAGACAATATTCCAAAGATGATCATGTTCTCAGCTTTGTCGGGTATGCGCCCCATGAGGATGCCCGGATTGTCTGCGCTGTATCGGTTTGGTGCGATAAGGATCTTCACGCCTCA
>Ga0180430_10003805_pt1 | contig 12926 bp, 8 predicted proteins | sample SS_ome_9_FD_132999 | JGI IMG/M metagenome (GOLD analysis project Ga0180430, IMG submission 132999) | Hypersaline lake sediment archaeal communities from the Salton Sea, California, USA - SS_1_S_2 metaG | ecosystem: Environmental > Aquatic > Non-marine Saline and Alkaline > Hypersaline > Sediment... | reverse complement strand
GCTTCAAAAAAGTCGTCATGTAAGAGCCCTGAATTTTGAGCTCGTTTTTTACGAGTATTAAAAACGTTGGCAAGCATCTCTTTCCATTTATTCTACTATACAATTTCATCAAAGTCCTCAGGCTTCGATTCTATGAACCCAAATGATGAGTTAGGGCTTAAGATACGGCATTTATGAACAATTTCAGATGAGGTTCATCCATTGGGAGATGAGTTCGCTCAGCTGTCAATCGTCTGGTAAACTGCTGTGCGGATGCGTTCCTCCCACTCATCTGCCTGCTCTAATAACTGCATTCCTTCTTCGAGTACTTTGGTCGCATAATGCTGGTCTTTTAAATCAGCCGCATTAACTTTCATATTCATAAAGGCACCATGTGCCGCCGTACGGGCACATAATGCGCCTACTCCTGCATCCGTGACGCTATTAGGGTTCCCCCTTTCGACCATATCCATAGCCAGCGGAAAAATTTCCATACTGGTTTTCAATATCTGGTAGGGAACTTCAATGGCAAACTTCGTCGCAGCCTCTATCGCAGCGGCTCTGGCTTCTTTTTCCTGTGCATTGCTTTTCGGCATGCGGAAAGCCGTTATAATGGCATTAAAGGCTTGCGTATCCTCATCTACCAAATGATTCAGACGATCCTTAATTGATTGTCCTTTTTCTGCATCGGCACTAAATTCTTCCCATCGGTCATCCCAGCCCCTCTTGTGAGAAGACAAGTTTGCGACCATAGTGCTTAAGGCGGCTCCTAAGCTTCCGACATAGGCAGAAATAGAGCCCCCTCCCGGTGCCGGAGATTCGCTGGCCGTTTCATTAGAAAATGCGGTCAGACTCATTTGAATCAGGGGTCGAGGATTTTCTTCCTCCAACATATACTCAATGATCTTCTTCTTGGGGTCGAAATCACTAAGCTCGTCCAGCCCCATACTTTTGACAGCAATTTTGATAATTTCCTCTTCACTTACCCCTACCGATCTTTGCTGTTGTTTGAGGAAGTACTTTCCGGCATCCAGCATCACCTTTTTAGGTACCAAACCCACTAATTCTGAACCTGTAACTCGTAAGCCTCTTGAAGCAGCACTCTTTCGACAGGCCTCAAAGGCTTCATGCAAAGGAGTGTCTTTAATTTTCGTAATATTCATGGAAATCTGCGCAATCCCATATTCTTCAATATACCAGCCAATTCCCTTGACCCCTTTGCAAGCACCCGGCTCTCTCACCGGCTCTCCATGTTCATCTCTGACAATCGTTCCGGTGATCGGATCGCCTTCTCTTTTAACTCTGCCTTTTTCTCTCACGTCGAAGGCTACACTATTGGCTCTTCGCGTTGATGTGGTATTGAGGTTTACATTATAAGCAATCAGAAAATCACGCGCACCAATGGCCGTAGCTCCTGCTTTCGCATTAAATTTAGCAGGTCCATAATCGGGCTTCCATTCCGGCAGCGCCAATTTTTCCGGTAAGCCTTCATACTCCCCGGCTCTAACCGTAGCCAGGTTTCTTCGCTCTTCCTTCGTGGCGGCCTCTTCATACATAAAGAAGGGGATATCCAGATTTGAGCCGGCGAGCTCGCCCAATTTATGGGCATACGCCCGTACCTCTTCCATAGAAATATTGGCCACCGGCACCAAAGGACAAACATCCGTGGCACCCATTCTCGGATGCTCACCGCTATGCTTGCTCATATCAATCAGCTCTGAAGCCTTTTTGATGGCCAAATAGGCGGCCTGAACCACTTCATCCGGCGGACCGACAAAAGTGACGACTGTCCGATTGGTCGCCTTACCGGGATCTACGTCCAATAACTTAATACCTTCGACAGATTCAATCTCATCTGTGATCTGCCGAATGATCTCCATATCCCTTCCTTCACTGAAATTAGGTACGCACTCGATTAACGCAGGTCCTTTCATGTCGTTTTTATATCTATTTTAGTAAAATACAACCTCAGGGAGGTCCTCTACGTTACAAATAACGGAGAAAGATTCGATATGAAAAAATACATATTCAGCTGTTTACTGTTCCTCTTTGCCATCAAGCTGCAAAGCCAGAATGTCGTCGTATCTGATCCTATCGATCTAGACAACAGAACACAGTATGCCATCATCGGAACTTTCGCTGACAAAGTCCTTTTATACCAGGAAACCGGAAACGATGTATCGATCGCAGCTTTCGATTACAACCTGAAACTGTTGTGGAATCGGAATATTGAAAAAGAAACCTACGACTCCAGGACCAGCACCATTCTAGAAGGAGAAAACGAGTTTTATTGGTTTTATAGCCTGAGACAAAAGGATACGGTCTATTTGCAAAAACGCACCTATGATCTCAATGCGAGCCTGATCGAGACTGAAACGATTATGAAGCGTGCAGACATCGCCAATAATTTTCTGAATGACCTTTCATTTGATCGCACCAAAGTCTTGTTCTTCCAACCTATACGAAATGAGGAGGTCCTGGCGGCAGCCTATGATATTCAGTCTGAAGAAATGGTCTTTGAAGTGCGCTTCCCGATAGAAGGTAAGTTTTCGAATGCCTTCAAAGCATTGACCCTCACCAATCAAGCAGAGCTGTACATGCTCTTTGATCTGGAAAATCAGCGATTCGACAGAGACGAGCATGTATTCTCCATTTATTATTTCCGGAAAGATATGGAAGGTCCCGCCCTCAACCAGATTCCTTTCTATGGGTATCTGACTAACTCACTGACTCTGCGCTATGACGAACTCAACCGGAAGCTCAATCTCGCTGGTTACTACACCCGTCGCAATTTATCGAGAACAGAGGGCTTGTTTGTTTTTGATTATCGGCCAACAGATACCGCGACGGCGATCGTACAATATGAATGGCCGGAGGAGATGAAGAAAGCCTTATATGGACCACAAGGAGCCGGAGAAGTAGGCATAGAAGATTTGGTCGCACAGGAAATTGTCTTGCGAGACGATGGCGGCTTGGTTTTGCTGGGTGAGATTGAAAAGATCTATGAGCGCCGTGCTACCTACGCAGAGCGTGGCGTCTATGCACGAGGTGCCAATTGGGTAGATTTTGTCTATGAAGACGTGATTGTGGTTTCGATCAGCCCGGACGGCAGTTGGGATTGGAGTAAAGTGCTCCACAAGAGACAATTCTCTCAGGACGACGGAGCTATATTTTCTTCATTTTCCTTGTTCCATGTCCCCTCATTCATACGCATCATTTACAATGATGAGATAGGCAGTAATGCTACAGCTTCTGCTTACGAAGTTTTTACATCCGGAGAATCTTCGCGTTCCAGCATTCTGAGTACCCAATTTCAAAAACTCAAACTCCGCTTCCAGGAGGCCTATCAATATTCTTCAACAGAAATATTGGTACCCAGTGAGTATAGAGGCGAGCTCAAACTGGTCAAAATTCAGTTTTAGACTCTTTTTCACTCTTTTCAGCCTTTCGGCAAAAGAAATTTTCAGCTCTCATCCATTGTAAAGAGACATTTCCATTCAGAAAAGGAGACCACAAAGGGTTTCTCCCCAAATATATTTTGCCAAATATTATTCTGCGCCTTTTTGGGAAGGCATTTCTTGTTCTGCAAAAGGCAAATTTCACCAATTATATAAAATTTAACTATATGTTAAACACTTTGTTTTTCAGATACTTATGTGCTTTATTAACATTTCATTAACATACAAACCATTGATTGTTCTGCAAAACGAATCTACCTTTGTGGTGTACTTAGAAAAGAATTGGAAAAACTATAAAACAGAATATAATCATGAGAAGCAAAATTTTCTTCGCACTAGTAGCCTTCGTAGGCTTGATGAATGTAAGCTTCGCGTCTAACAATCCGGAAACGGATCTGAGACATCGAGTAACTGAGTTGATCAAAACAGAAGTATTATCTCAGTTGTCAACCGATAGCAGCGTTGAAGTGAAAATTCAATTTATGATCAATGAAGCGGATCAAATCCGTGTGATCGCTGTGAACAGCAACAATGAAACCATTAATAAAATGGTATTCGACAAATTGGATTATGCCAATATCAGCGCAAAAGACGTGTTTACCAAGTTTCACTATAACTTGACCGTCAACTTCATCAACAAGAAAGGTTAATCAGCGAATACATTATTGGTTAGGAAGGATCCCGGGGCACTAAAGATGTGTTCCCGGGATTTTTTTTACCCATTCAATTGCCTACTACTGCACGAATCCAGTTCGAAAAGACATCAGAAGCATACATTCCCTGTGCATTATGACCTATCCCGGGTACTTCTATAAATGAATGCGCGTGTTGATCCGCATACACCAATTCCATATAATCATAGATGTTTAGCCCTCTCTCAAAGCGGCTGTCTCCTAAAAGGACCGCAGAGCAATCCGTTGTATTTAAAGATGGATCGGCTGCATTCCCGCTCCCCTCAAAATAAGTGATACGCCTTTCCAAGAATCGTTGATTAAATGACTCCTTTGGGACTGTCGTCAAATAAAAGGGTACTAATCGGTATCCCAAGGGCCAAATATCATATCCATTACAATCCCCCGGCACAAAAAGCTGAGGAACACCTCCCGTTCTGCGCACACGTCTTTCGTCAGGATAATAATAGTATTGACTATTGGACGTTAGGTAATGGAATCGAAGAGATGGAAACTGAGTTTCCATATCATTAGCTGCAGCATATAGATGCGTAAAAAGTCCACCGGAAGAGTGTCCTGTGATGACCACCTTTTGGAGGTTCGGAAATTGTCCGCTTTCGATGACTTTTCTGACCAGCCGATCTACGACCTCAAAACTACTCAAAGAGAATGAGCCGATACTATTCTGGCCTTCCCTCCAACCACTCGATGGCCAATGAAAAAAGGCCGGGTCTTCTTCCTCCGGAAATTGTGGACAAGCCCAAAGGACTCTTTCGGTTTCCTCCGAATGTATCAGTCCGGTAGTAATAAAATTATAGTATTCATTATAATTTCGGTTCAGCCCATGAACACCTATCAACAAGAGTTCTATAGCTGAATCTTGTCCGCCCACCTGTTCTAGAGGCAAGCTGGAATAAAAAGGAATCCCTTTCGTAAGCCCTCCACTGGTCACCATAAGTGTATCCAGGCAATTTGCGGAAGCGCCGCTGCAAAAGGAAGATTGATCGGCTACCTGAAAGTTGAAATCGTATGACCTCCTTAATTCAGCCATAGATGCTATGGGACCCTTTTGTAAAGTAAGACGATAAGAATCTTCGGAGGTGAGCGTCATTTCCAAAACCACCTTGGTCCCTTGTTGAAGGGTTCGAATCTCATAGGAGACGCTGGGCATCAGCTCTATTCGTTCTTGGACATCGTCTATGGAAACTGCTTGGTTGAAACTCAATATAATCTCAGCCGGCCCCTTTTCTATGGAAGGAGCGGAGAACAGGTCACGGCCATTGATTTCTGCCGCCACCAGATCAACATCCGAGACCACAGCCTGATCGTTACAAGCTGTGGTCGTCAGGATGATACATACAATCAACCAAATTACATATCTCAAATGCTGGCCTTTAATTACATAACGGATAAGGACAAGCAGACGTTTGTGTGCTTGTAGACGCTGAAGCACAATCTACCCCTCCATATGTAAAGGCACCTCCTACTTTATAGCCCCAGGAACCTGCATATTCCCAGAACTGTCCGGTACCATCAACATCAGCATCTCCATAAGTTTCAATTACATTCATATTGAAAAATAGCTCTATCGCATCATCTCCATTCTGGTTCATTCCGTCTGATTGGATGACCTGATCAAACAAATCAATACAACTTCCAAAATATGCGCCTATGGTAGCCGGTTCTCTGGCGATGAGGATCTGAGCCCCTTCAGCAACGGAGCCGGAAGGAAGATTCACTTCCAAGCCATCCGTACCTCCACCATTATTAGCCACGCCTAAACCATACGCACTCAAATCATCGATCGCTCGGTTGGCTCTCAAATGAACAGCCTTACCACCATTAGTACCTGAACCATCCCATAATAATGCCAAGGCACCCTGAATCTGCATAGGAACGCAGAAAGGATAAGGGCAATTAGATTCAAAAGTGGTGGTGGAGTTTGCAGAACAATCTACGCCCGCGTATTCCCAGACACCATTTAACTTATACGCCCAACTACCGGTCCATTCCCATTCCAGGCCTGTTCCGTCTAGTTCGACATCTCCATAGGTTTCAATCACAATATCATTTCTGTATAACTCGAATGGATCATCTCCGTTAAAATTGAGCCCTCCTGATTCAACCACATGATCATAATCTGCAAAGAAGCTACCGAAATATGCCTCAATGCCCGCACGATCTATATCTCTTACTAATAGCACATCATCTCCGGCTGAAACACTAATGGCAGGGAAATCAATCTCACGGCCATCTGAGCCTCCACCATTATTGGCAATACCGACTCCGTATTCACTGAGATCTGCTATATCTTCCAGTACCCTAAGATGGATTGCACGCCCATTATTACTCGTTCCACCGATCTTAAAGGACATTACACCTTTAAATTCAATTTGTGGTGGTAAATCTCCCAATGTTAATTCTACTTCCTGAGGAGTCATTTGGACACCATTGACGAGATTCTCCAAAGTGATAAGAATATTCTCTTCTCCTTCTAAATCCTGATCACTCAAGGCCGTCAATTCAATTGTTGCGGAGGTAGATCCTGCAGGAATTATAATACTGGTCGCACTTGCGGTAAAATCATCATCCAACATAGCGGATCCACTGAAAACCACATCCATAGAAACATCTCGGAGTATTGGTTCTGCGATACTCGCCGTTAGGGTGACCATTTCTGTCTCAAAGAATGCATTTCGGTCTGCACTTAAGCTCACATTAGGTGATTCAAAACTTGCTGTTGTAAAATCAAATGTGAATGCTTCTGTGCTGCTTTGCCCATCCGCCCCATAGGTGCCTTGCGGCAAAGTAAAGGAATAGGAAGATTCATATTCCAGAGGCTCATCAAAAGTAAGCGTCACAATGGAGTTGCTCGCATCATAGGAAATGGAATAAGAGGCGGAAGGCTCTAGTTGAAGGTTTCCTTCAAAGACATCAGCATCTATACTGTGGGAACAGACAAATGTAAATTCGCTTTGTACGAATACACCTTCTACTCCTGAAGTCACGACATCATCGCCTACTTTTACTTGCAGAATTCTAAAATCATTAGTGATGGGGAAGCCATCCATATTGTCATCTGTGCAGCCTTGGGTTGCTACCATCAGAATCAGGAGCAAGAAGGCCGATAATTGTAAGGTTAAGGAGCGCATATGATTAGGTTTTGATGTTTTTAATTCGATTTTATAGTTTCAGAATTGTATCCACTAATTGCTGTAAATAGTCTGCGTCTGGGGCATGCAGGAAGAACAAGTATAATTTTTCACCATTCCTGTCTTGAGTAGTAATTCTGTTCGGAAGACCCATCACTGTTTTTTCCGTAAGGAATTGAGTACAGGTCAAAGCCACGAGATAGGATCCGATTTCTGAAGGATGTTTATCATCAAAAAACAAATCGATATCCGGTCTAATGATCCTGCATTGTTCAAATACGGAACCTACCGGGATCAAGCCTGCATCGGTGAGGGCGGCCAATTTTTGATACATATTCCGAATTCGATCTTGCATCAAAGGGTTGGAGTCGTAAGCCCAGGTCATCATAAAGACCGGCTCCGCCCCCTTTGACCGTACCTCCTCAGCAAATTTCATCCCATACTCCATAAATGAAGCAGAGTCGCGAATCGAGCTCAAGCTGTGATTTTGAAGAACCACAATATCCCATGGTTCCTCTTCCAATCGCTTGCGGGTCTGTGTCCCTTTCTTTTCAAGCCAATGTTGCTCTAAAGTTGAGCCTCCAACAGTAGATTGGCGACACTGTAAAGCAACTCCTTGTTTTGCTGCCATAGCTTCTACACCCTGTGGAACATTGTAGAAATAGGTAAAGCTATTCCCTACAAAAAGTACTCGGGTCGTATCCTGAGCGTATAGCCCATGACTCCATACGCCTACGAATAGGCTGATGATTAGGAAAGTCCGCACTGTATTGGCTAAGCTCATTCTTATTGATTTACCGCTGTAGGATCAAAAAAGTCCGGAATAGGATTGGGTGTATTGGTATTTCGGTCAATTTCAGATTGAGGATACAAAAACCGCTGGGGTAAATCATCTCCTCTATTGGGTTGTACCGGTACACGTACCTGTGTTTCATTCAAGGTTCTCCGCGTATCATTGAAACCTTCGATTGATCCAAAAAGCGTTATGTAGCGCTCTTCCAATATTTCTCTGAGCAGAGCATCCTCTCGGCTGATTCCATCTCCGTTTTCTATCCCTCCTGCTTCAAAGTCGGCTGCTTCATACGCATCATAAGTGAGCGTTGAAGGGTCAGCATTACTGAGGTAACCTCCACCGGCCATGTATGCGCGGAATGTATTCAGTGCCTCCAGACCCGCATCAAAACCATTGACACGATAGCTAGCTTCCGCCAAAATCAAAAGATTTTCAGCATAGGTCATAAAATTACCCGGCGCCTCCTGTGCAGCGAAACCATCTATGGTGTTGGGTTGAAAACCCACAGAGGTCGACCGGAACAAATAATTATATCTGGCGGCCTCATCCGTCTTGGCATTCCCTCTGTAATTTTCAAATATGGGATTCGTACCGGCATCCGGATCGACTAAACTCACCATGAAATCAGAAGTGATTAAATCTGCCTGACGGGAGGCAATGGCAAAGAACTGATAATTGAGATTGGAATTTTCCAAAGCATTACCATGCGGCATAGCCCAGTTATTTCCGGGACTGCTAATACCCAATTGTGCCTCTTGTAAGGCATTGGCGTACTCCTTTGTATGCATGTAGAACCTGGCCTTCAATGAGTGGGCAACTTCTACCCAGGGTCCGGGATTGCCATCGAAATGTACATCAGAACCACTTTCCGGTCGACCTTCACCGGACTCTAAATGGCCGATGGCTTCATCTAACAATGATTGTACTTTATTGTAAACGGTGATTTGGTCTTCATAAGACGGATTTTCCACATCAGGTCTGCCGGCGTCGTCAAAAGGAATACTGCCCCACAGAGAGGCGGCGGTTCCCAAAGCTCCGGCGCGAATCACCTCACTGATACCGAGGGTAACGCCTCCTACACCTGCCTCCATGGCGGCAGCTTCTGCCGCTAAAGTGTTGGCCACTGCGTCTACGTAGACGGAGTTCCATTGATTATTGAAGTCGCTGGTGGTGACCGCATATTGACTGAAGCCTTCATGCTGTCGGTCTATACCGGTATAATATCCGCAGAAGATACCTGCTTTTCGTGCAGCTTCTCCATTCTGTAAAATAGCATTCCCGACCTGAGCTCCCGTCAGAATCTGAGGATAATTAGCTGTGGTCGGACTATTTGGATTTTCATTCAAACCTTCTACCCAGTCGCTGCAAGAACTAAGGGTGAAAAGGGCTAATAGGATGATTGTATATCTCATTTCTCTTTTGTTTTCTTAATTCTTAAAAAGTTAGATTCAGGGTAAACACGTAAGATTGGGTGCCCGGATTATTGAAGTAATCAATTCCCCTCGCGGCGCTGATCCCCGATAGGTTGGTGTCCGGATCATTTCCTTCAAAAGGACTCCATAACAATAAGTTTCTTCCGGTGACGGTAAAGTTGGCCGCCTGAATACCCAATCGGTTTTTCAACCAGGCAGATCTTGCTGTATAGGTCAGGCTGATCTCTCTCAAACGCGTCCATGATCCATCTTCTATGTACAATTCGTCATTTCCTCCACTGAAAAATCCTCCGTCACCATTGTACCATGCTTCTGTCAATGCCACCGGACCGGCTCCAAAATTGTAGATCTGACCTCTGAATTGTTCTCCGGCAAGAATAACATTTCCATCGTAGTCGATGAGGTTTTGGTCGGCTATGGTTTCAATGTCTGTATCCCCCCAGGTTCCTAAATCTTTCATAACAGACTTCGTTCCGGCAAAGATGTCGGCACCCTGGAATGTCTCAAACAAAATGTCCAAAGAAAAATTCTTGTAGCTGATGGTACTATAAGCTGACCCCTGCCAGTCAGGGTTGGGGTCTCCTATTACACCCTCAACCTGATCCTGGACAGGAAAACCGTTCTCATCAAATACAATGTTTCCGGCATCATCTCTTAAAGTTCGGGATCCCCAAAGAACACCGATGGGCTGCCCTTGAATAGCTCTGGAACTTACCGCAGATAAACCGCCTAAGTTGATCGCTATGTCTTCATCTAATCGAGTCACCTCATTGCGGACTCTTGTATAAATCAAACCAAAATTCCAATTCAGCTTGTCTGATTGAATGACATTATAATTTAAGTCTACTTCCCAACCTCTGTTTTCAATGGCTGCTCCATTTGAATATAGTTGAGTGATTCCCCGCGAATTGGCAATCGGGAAATCTAGCAGCACATCCTCCGTTTCATTTTGGAAATACGTTGCACTGATGCCTAATCGATCGCTTAAAAATCTTAAGTCTGCTCCGATTTCTGTCTCTTTCTTTCGTTCCGGACGAAGCGCAGTGCTTCCTCTCTGAGAACTGGGCACAAAGGCACCATTGCCGTATAAGCCCCCGGCCAAGGCACCTCCAAATTGATCCGAATAGCTGGGTGAAATGAAAATATTTGTCGTGTTGTAACGAGCAGGCTGCACACCGACCTCTCCGTAGGATGCCCTGATCTTACCAAAGGAAAGGAAGCTATCATCAAATACACCTAACTCCGTAAATTGCCACGCTGCGGAGATCGAAGGGAAAAGGAAGGTATTGTCTCCGGAGGTTCCAAAAGTTGAGGCACTTTCTGCTCTCAAAGTACCATTCAAAAACAACATATCGTATGCGGTTAAGGAAGCGGAAGTATAAACCCCTACCGTTCTTTCCTGACCGAATGTTGAATTCACTTCTCGATTCTCCGGCAAAGCATTATCGATATCCCGAACGCCACTTGCCAAATCAAAGAATTGAATGAAATTACTGATGGAACTTCCGTCTACGATGAGCTCTCTGTGGTTATAGTTCATCCCCACTAACAAGGTTCCGGAAAAGTTATCTCCAAAGTTTGTACCCGCACGCGCAATGTAATCCATGTTAAAAATGGTATTTCGGGCGAGCTCTCTGGAAAATCGACCATTTCTCAAAGCCCCGGCAGCAGAGCCCGGAGTGATAAAGTCTTGCTGCACTTCGGCAAATTTATCTAAACCGACTCTTCCAATTAAATCCAACCAGGAAACGGGATTGTATGTTAACTCCATTGTCGATATAAAGCGGTCTACATCGACCAAAGATTCTTGCTCGTTGATGGTCCAATTCGGATTATTGTAGGTGGCCGTACCATCCGCCCCCAGTGGCTCCCGGTAGGAGCGATGTCGGTTGATGATCGGCGAAGCCTCCGGACTGGCAAAATAGGAGCCACGGTATCCGGTATTGTCGAAATCAGTCGGTGTTCTTAAAAGTCCCAAGTGCAAGCCGGAAGAACTGGCTCCTCTTCGGATTCTGTTGGAAGTACTCTTGGCATAGCTGAAGGTCGCTTTTAATTTCAAGTTCTCTGTTAAGCGGTGACCGACATTGATTCGAGCCGTCGTACGATTATAGTCCGAGTTATTGCGAATAATCCCTTCCTGAGACAAGTTATTCAAACTCGCGAAAATGGTGCTTCTTTCATTACCTCCGCTGATGCTGATATTATTTTCAAAAAACTGCCCATTACGGAAAATCTGATCAAAATTCGACTCATCATAGATTTGCTGAGAGTTCTTCGTCAGGATGGGATAATAGACATTACCCTCCTGATCCACGTAGTATTCTCCATTGACATCTACTTCGTCTGCGCCACCGGCTCGTTCAGAGATTTTATCACCCCACGAATCACGCGCTCTTGGATTGAATTCGCCATTATCTCCCTGACCAAAGGTGGTTTGCTTGGGGTAACGTCGATTGATTTGATCTAAGGAGTAGCTACTTCGCACATTTACCGTAAGGGGTTTATTGTACTTTCCACTCTTTGTCTTGATGTTGATGACCCCTCCTAATGCTCGTGTACCCCAAAGAGCAGCCGCAGAAGCTCCCTTCAGAACCGTCACGCTCTCAATATCATTAGGGTTTAAATCATTCAAACGTGATTGAGCCGCCAAATTCTCTTGAGGTCCTCTGGAGGAATTACTAATGGGTACCCCATCGACCACGATTAAAGGTTGTGCGTCTCGATCTATGGTAGATAATCCCCGAATCTGAATGTAAGCTCCGGCTCCCGGATCTCCCGAATTTCTGGAAATTCGCACTCCTGAGGCCTTCCCGGATAAGGCATTGATCAAGGTAGGTTCAGCCGCTTGGACGACTGTCTTGGCGTCTACCTTTGAACTGGCATAACCCAATTCATCCTCTTTTTCTTCAAAACCCAAAGCCGTCACCACTACTTCGTCCAAAACTTGTGAGTCCTCTTTAAGGACCACATCCACAGTGGAGCGATTGGCGATCTCTATCCGCTGAGTTTCCAATCCGACATAACTGAAGATTAAAACTGCTTCCGGGTCACTGACCTCTAGTGAATATTTGCCGTCAAGGTTGGTTAAAGTACCATTGGTAGTGTTTTCTTCCTGGACCGTTACGCCGATCAAAGGACCGTCATCCGGGCTGCTAACCGTTCCCTGGACCATGAATTGTCCAAAGATCGAACCGGAAAAGAACACGACCAGTATGAAGGTGCCTAAAACTCGTAAATGTTGTATCATAATGCTACGATTTAGTATTCCGTTAATGATTTATCCCCCAATGATTGGGAAACTGATTCGGTGAAAATGACCATAGGTATGGCAATATGAAGTAGACCGCAATGCAAATCACTACGATCGAAATAATATTCATCCAGATTCCGGTTTTGACCATTTCCGGAATTTTAATGTATCCGGAGCCAAAAACAATGGC
>Ga0180430_10003804_pt1 | contig 12927 bp, 10 predicted proteins | sample SS_ome_9_FD_132999 | JGI IMG/M metagenome (GOLD analysis project Ga0180430, IMG submission 132999) | Hypersaline lake sediment archaeal communities from the Salton Sea, California, USA - SS_1_S_2 metaG | ecosystem: Environmental > Aquatic > Non-marine Saline and Alkaline > Hypersaline >... | reverse complement strand
TGGCACATTAAACTCCTCGGCAATCTTCCTGGATTCTTCAAGCAGATCCATGGTAGCCACTACCTTGATCTCAGAAAAATTACGTGCAAGGTTTTTCAGGTGGATTTTTCCTATGCGGCCCAGACCGGCTACCGCAACATTAATAGTTTTCATTTTTTCTTTTTTTTTTGTTACTACAGACCCAGTGATTTTATAAAATTTCTATTGTTGGCGGCGCAGATCTTTGGGGAACCCATACCGGGTAATACATCCTGTTCTACCACGACCCATCCATCATAGGCCTTCCTGCCAAGCATATCAACGATGGCATGGAAATCCACATTTCCCTTACCCAATTCGCAGAACACACCCTCTTCCACCGATTTAAAATAGTCATATGTCTTTTCAAGGGACGCTTTACCTACTTCCGGATCGAAATCTTTGAAATGTACATGCCATATACGCGAGTAATAGCTCTCCAGGGCGTGCAGAGGATCCCCTCCTCCAAATGCGTAATGTCCCATATCGAGGCATAGTCCCAGCAGCTCAGGATCGGTAAGCTTCATCAGTGTTTCAACTTCCCCGGGAGTCTCCACATAGCCGCCGCAATGGTGATGAAATACTGTCCGCATTCCATAGCGCTCCTTCACTGCCCTGGCCACCTGCTCCGCACCCGCAGCAAAAGTGAGCCATTGGTCCTCACTCAGTCCCATAGCCGGAGTAATGCGCCCGGCATTTTTAGTACGTTCATCCACGGAACCATTCTCATCGGCCAGGACAATAAATGCCCCGGGATACCCCGCTTCATGCATCAACCCGGCGGTTTTCAATGCCAGATCAACACCCGCATTATGGGCTTCTCCGCTGGCCAGGGCCACCGGTACAAAAGCTCCGAGAAGCTCCAGCTGTCTGGCATGCAGAACGCTTCTGAGTTCCTCGGGCACGGAGGGCATAAAGCCCCAATCACCCAGTTCGGTTCCTGAGTATCCGGTTTCCACCATTTCATCCAAAACCTGCTGGTATCCCAGGGATTCACCTTCCAATTCGAATTCTAATGCACCCCAGGAACAGGGCGCGTTGGCTACTTGTATCATTTTCTAATCCATTTAAAATTTACGTGTCCACTCTTTGGGCCATCTCTCTATGACCACCTTTGTCTGGGTAAAAAACTCAATGGCATGCCGTCCCTGTCCATGGAGATCGCCAAAGAAACTATCGTTCCAACCACTAAAGGGAAACTGGGCCATGGGAGCGGCCACGCCGATGTTGATTCCAATATTTCCTGCATTGGCCCTGTTCCGGAAAGTACGGGCATTCTGTCCGCTGGAGGTAAACAGACATGCCATATTTCCATAGGTATTCCCATTGACAAAATCGATTGCCTGATCCAGTTTATCCATAGGCAGCAGGCTCATAACCGGTCCGAATATTTCGGTACCGATAAGCTCTCCATCCAGGGCCACATTTTCCAGTATGGTAGGTTTGATAAAGTTCCCCTTTTCAAAACCGGCTATGGAAGCACCCCTGCCATCCAGGAGGAGCTTCGCCCCTTCGGCCAGACCCAATTCGATAAGCTTCTCTACCCGGGACTTACTTTCCGGAGTAATTACCGGCCCCATTTCCACGCCTTCATCCAGACCAAAGCCAGTGACTTTATTTTTTGCTGCTTCGATCAATGCTTCTTTCATCAATCCATTGGCATCGCCTACCGTGACAATGTTCGATGCAGCCAGGCAGCGCTGTCCTGCGCATCCGTATACACTGTCGGCTATGATCCTGGCCGTCATTTCAATATCGGCATCTGGCATGATAATAACAGGATTCTTTGCCCCTCCCTGGGCCTGTACGCGTTTTCCATTGGCCGCCCCCCGCTGATAAATATAGCGGGCTACAGAAGTGGATCCCACAAAGCTTATGGCCTTAACCTCGCTGTGATCCAGCAGGGTATCCACACTTTCTTTGCCACCATGAACCAGGTTTACCAATCCCACAGGCAGGTCCAGCCGATCGATCAGCTCAAAGACTTTCATCATGGTCAGGGGTACTTTTTCTGAAGGTTTCAGAATAAAACTGTTTCCGCAGGCAATGGCATAGGGCAGGAACCAGAAGGGTATCATACCTGGAAAATTAAAGGGCGAAATACAGGCACAGATTCCCACAGGCTGCCGAATCATAAACTCATCTATACCGCTGGCAATATTTTCGGAAAACTCACTTTGCATCAGCGTGGGAGTAGCACAGGCAGTTTCAACATTCTCAATACCCCGTTGCATTTCTGCCACCGCCTCAGCAAAGCTTTTCCCGCATTCCAGGCTTATAAGCCTTGCAATTTCTTCCTTGTTTGCTTCAAGCAGGCTCTTTAGTTTATAAAGGGCTTGTACCCGTTGCATGACCGGAACACGGCTCCATTCAGTGATAGCCTCACCTGCTGCAGCGATGGCATCTTCTGTATCTTGAGCGGTACCTGCTCCATAAGGAACTCTTGCCAGAACTTCCTGATTGGCCGGATTAAGCACATCGATGCACTCCTTCTCCTTGCTTTCCATCCAGTGTCCTTTGATGTAATTCTTTAATATCTCCATGTTTTTAATAGTTGATTTTTTAGATTCAGACCCTGCCCAGCAGAACATAAATCATGATGGTTATCACCACCAGCACTGCTGAAAAAGGTTTTGCATATTTCCACTGCACCATTTCCATTTTAACAGGTGCAGTTCGTATTCCGAAATTCTTACGGGGATAGAAATAGGATACGGAAAACATCAGGATCACATTCAAAACAAATTCAATTCCCCAGTTATGTATGAAGTGGATATCCACCTTCAGAATGAAGGTGGTAATGATGTAATAAAGCAGTCCGAAGATAAGAGCTACCTTGGCTCCCATTGCCGACACCTTCTCCATGAAGAATCCTGCCAGCATTATAGATGCAATGGGAATGAAGAAAATGCCATTCAACTGCTGGAGAAGCTGGTACAGGCCCTCGGGCGCCCTGGCTACCATGGGAGCTGCAAGTATGGCAAAAATGGCAAGGACCGATGAAACGGACCGGCCTATCAAAACCAGTCGTTTCTCCTTAACATCCCTGTTTATAAGTCGTTTATATACATCTACACTAAAGATTGTTGCTGCACTATTCAGCACGGAGTTAAAGGTACTCAGTACAGCGCCCATTACTACCGCTGCAAAGAAACCCGAAAGGCCCAGGGGGAGAACCTTTTTAATGAGGGCAGGATAAATCATATCCTGCTCGTCATACATGCTATCCCCAAAATAGTAAAACCCGATCACTCCGGGCAGGATAATAATGATGGGGACCAGTATCTTCAAAACACCTGTAAATAAAAGACCTTTCTGAGCCTCAACCAGGTTTTTTGCCCCCAGCGCTCTCTGAATAATGGTCTGGTTCATCCCCCAAAAATAGAGCTGATTAATAATCAGCCCGGTAAATAACACCCCAAAGGGCATCACCGATCCCTTCTCTCCTATCACATTGAATTTTTCAGGGGCATGTTGAAACACCTTGCTAAGTCCGCTTATGGGATTACCATCACCTATTGCCACCAGGGCAATCAGAGGGACAAGAACGCCCCCGATTAACAGTCCATAGCCATTGATTGTATCGGAAACTGCCACTGCTTTCAATCCACCAAAAATGGCATAGAGCGATCCCAGCAGGCCCACTGCCACTACGGTTATCCACAATCCCTGAGATTTTGAAACCCCAAGCACTTCAGATACATTGAAAATGCTTTCCAGATTAATGGCTCCCGTGTAGAGTACAATGGGTAGCAGGGTTACCACAAATGAGATCACCAGAAAAAGGGCCACAAGGCTGCGTGTGAGTCCGTCGAATCTTTTTTCCAGGTACTCTGGAATGGTGGTGAGTCCAAGCCTGAGATATTTAGGAATGAAAAACATGGCTGCGACGACCAGGGCCAGTGCAGAAGTCACCTCCCAGCCGATGACGATGAAGCCATTTTTATAGGAGGAACCATTCATCCCGATTAGGTGCTCGGTGGAGATATTTGTGAGCAGCATGGAACCCGCAATTACCACGCCCGTCAGACTTCGTCCCCCGAGAAAATACCCTTCCGAAGAATCCAGTTTCTCCTTGCGTAGTTTGAACCAGGCATAAAAGGCCACAAATGCGGTAAAGGCAACAAAGGTGATCAGAGTTAACATAGGTGCTTAAGCTTAGAAGAAGTAACGCTGGTTCTTTTTTTGTTGCTCATAGTTTTCACGTGCTTTTCTTACCGGTTCCGCTTCACTTACCTCAGCTATGGGAACATCCCACCAGGCATATCCATATCCGGCCATCTTTCTTTCAGGAACCGTAGAAATGTAGATCACCGTTGTTTGAGTCTCCTTTCTGGCATCTTTAAGAGCCTGCCTGAAGCCTGCCACATCGCTGGTTTTGAAGACTTTTGCCCCCAGACTCTCTGCATTTTTAGCCAGATCCACAGGAAGTGGCTCTCCTTCAAGTTGTCCGGATTGCGGGTCCCTGTATACATAAGAGGTCCCAAAACCCTCACTTCCGATTGATTTTGAAAGCCCGCCTATGCTGGCAAAACCATTGTTGTCTATCAGTATAATGGTAAGTTTATAGCCCTCCTGCATGGAGGTTATAATCTCGGAGGGCATCATCAGGTAGCCACCATCTCCAAGTATAATATAGATCTCCCGATCGGGACAGGCCATTTTTGCACCAAGTCCGCCCGATATCTCATAACCCATGCAGGAATAACCATATTCCAGGTGAAAGCTCTTTGAATCCTGCGTGCGCCAGAGCTTATGCAAATCGCCGGGTGCACTTCCCGAGGCACACAGGACCACATCCTTGCTTTCCATATAGGAATTTACCGCTCCCAGAACCTCGGCCTGACTGGGCTTTTCCTTAGCTTCTGCCTGGTAGGCCAGAGTCACTTTTTCATCCCAGGATCTATTGAACTCCGCTGCTTTGCTTCTGTAAGATTCCTCTACCTGGTAGTCTTCCAGGGCGACAAGCATCTCTTCCAGAATAGCTTTCGCATCACCGGTAAGCGCCAGTCCGTTGTGCTTATATGCATCAAACTCTGTGATGTTGATATTAATAAACTTTACATCTCTGTTCTGAAAAGCGGTCTTTGAAGCAGTGGTAAAATCACTGTAGCGGGTTCCGATACCAATGACAAGATCGGCATCCTGACTGAAAGCATTGGCACCCTCGGTACCTGTGGCTCCCGTGGCCCCCAGGTTATGCGGATCATTGTAGGGAAGAGATCCCTTCCCGGCAAAGGTTTCACCCACAGGAATACCTGTACGGTGAACCAGCTCCCGCAAGGCCACCTCTGCTTCGCTGTAGATAACTCCTCCACCGGCAATGATCATGGGTTTCTTAGCCGAACGAATAAGTTCAAGTGCTCTATGCAGGGCCTGTTCATCTGGCCTGGGCCGTGGTATATGCCATATTTTTTTCTCAAACATATCCCGGGGAAAATCATAGGCTTCAGCCTGAACATCCTGGGGGATGCAGAGGGTAACTGCACCCGTATCTGAAGGGGAAGTCAGTACACGCATTACTTCGGGTAGCGCTGTGATAAGCTGCTCTGGCCGGTTGATCCGGTCCCAGTATTTGGACACAGGTTTAAAACAATCATTTACCGAAATATCCTGGGAGCTTGCCGATTCCAGTTGCTGCAACACCGGGGCCACCTTTCGCTGGGCAAAAATATCTCCCGGCATCAATAATACAGGCAATCGGTTGATGGTAGCTCCTGCAGCTGCAGTCACCATGTTTGTAGCCCCCGGACCTATGGAGGAAGTACAGGCAAAAGTGGATAATCTGTTCTTCATTTTTGCATAGCCCACCGCTGTATGTACTGCAGCCTGTTCGTTTCGCACCAGATAGTACCTGAAATCGGGAGTTTGTTGCAGTGCCTGTCCAAAACCCGCCAGGTTTCCGTGCCCGAAGATGCCAAAACAACCTGCAAAAAAGGCCTGCTCCTTCCCGTCCCGCTCTGAATATTGCTTTTTCAGGTATTCCAGTGTTGCCTGTGCAACTGTAAGTCTGATTGTACTCATGTTAAAAACCGCCATTTGATTCAATGAATTCAAGAATATCCTTTTCATAGGGGGTGAAGTTGGCGCAGCCAAGCTGAGTCACCACATGCGCTCCACAGGCATTGCCCATCCTGCAACTCTTATACAGATCCCATCCTTTCAGGTAACCGTATATAAAACCTGCTGCAAATGCATCTCCCGCCCCGAGTATATTGACCACCTCAACAGGGAATCCGGGAACTTCAAGTACACTTCCATCGGCCATATAAACAATGGCCCCACGCGATCCGGTTTTCACAATCAGGGCCTCCGCTCCCAGCTTCAGGATCCCCTGGATGGCTTCATTTAGATCTCCCTTTATTTCAGGAGCCGAAATCTGCTGGTGACTGATCTTTAATTGGGACTCGTCTCTTAAATAGGCAGCCAGGATCTCTTCTTCGGTACCAAGAACCAGGTTTGCACTACGCATAAAAGCGCGACTGGTAATTCCAAAGGCCCGGATATCATGCCACTGGTCGGCCCGAAAATCAAGGTCAAGCAGAACCGGGATCCCGTTCCTCTGTGCAATCTCCGCAGCCAGGAAGGCGGAGCTGCGGGTGGGTTCCATATTCAGGGCTGTTCCGGAGACTTCAAGCAAACGACTTTGCTCAATGCCGGCTTCCAGCACATGATCAATGCTGATTTGAGAATCTGCACAGTTATCCCGGTAATATACCAGGGGAAAGCGGTCGGGAGGTTCAATTCCAAGCACTACGGCAGAGCTTCTGGCACTTTCAATGACCGGGATATGATCCGTAATAACTCCCTCCTCCTTCAAAAAATTCAGAATGAAATCGCCCACCTTATCCTTTCCCACTCCCGTCAGAAGCGCAGCCTTCAATCCCAGCCTGCTGCAACCCACTGCAATATTCAGGGGAGATCCTCCCACAAAAGCGTGAAATCCGGGAATCTTTTCAAACGGGGCTCCCACCTCCTGTGAGTATAGGTCAATGGAAGATCGTCCGTAGGTAATTACATCATATCTTTTATTCTGCGTGCTCATGGCTTTGCTTGCTGTTTATCTATTGTTATTCATTTCTGCAGTAACCATCGGGATTCTGGGATCGAGTCCCTTCCAGGAGTCATAGATCCACTTATGGTCGGGATCATCGGTATTTGCGAGAGACTGATCACTTCCGGTCAGAAAATTCAGGTAATATACATTGTAACCATGTCCGGCCGCCACCGGATGGTAACCTTCTGGCACCAGAACAACATCGTTGTTACGTGCCACTGCAATTTCATCCAGGCTCCGGTCATCATTATAGACCTGTTGGATGGCAAAGCCCTGGGGCTTATCGATTTTATAGAAATAAGTCTCTTCAAGACAGGCTTCCACCAACTGACCCTTTTCATCGACTTTCCGCATATCATGCTTATGAGCCGGGAAGGAGCTCCAGTTTCCAGAAGGAGTATATACCTCCACGGAAACAAGCCGGTGGCAATCAAAGCCCGGCTGAATAAGACTGTTTATCTGGCGGGTAGCATTGTCGCCACCACGAATCTCAATGGCTGCTTCTTCCGGTCCCTTGAAACAGGCTGGATGATCCTGGTCCGTTTCGCACCAGCCATAGGCAATATCCAGTACATCACTTTCAGCCCTCAGTTCGAATTTGGTGTTCCGGGGAAGATACAGAGAATGAGCAATTCCATTAAACACATCCTTTCGTCCATTCACAGTCTCCCAGTTTCCCTTGTCAGACTTCATGGAATAATTTCCTCCAAGCAGAATGATGGCATATTCATTTCCTTCAGTATGGGATGACCAGATCTCTCCCTTTTTCATCAGACGGGCCTGGAAATTCAGGTACTGCCAGCCCGTCTCCTCTTTCAATATGCTCTGGTAAATGCCACTGTCTGCGTCTGGCTTGGCCAGAAGCCGGTATTTCGTATCTCTGATCATACTATGCTTTTTAGTTGCTTTGCTTTTCCTGTTGATTTCAATAAGTCAAATTTCTCGAGTAAAAACTCCTCGAAGGCATCCATATAAGATTTACCCGGAATAATGGGATCAAACTGGGCGGGGGTATATTTGAAGAATTCACGATTTACACGGGTCCAGATAAGTCTCGCATCTGTGGCAATGTTAACCTTACATACCCCGTATTCCAGGGCTTTTACCAACTCTTCATCAGAAACTCCTTTGGCATCAACTCCCAGTTGTCCCCCCGCTGCATTGATCCGCTGAATCTCCTCCATGTTCACAGCCGAGCCACCATGAAGCACCAGTGGAAATCCAGGTAGTCTGTCTTGAATTTCACCTAAGATATCAAACTGCAGTCCCTTGCCTCCGGAAAATTTGTAGGCCCCGTGACTGGTGCCCACGGCCACAGCAAGGCTATCACAGGCGGTCTCTTTTACAAACTCCTCAAGCTCTGCAGGCCTGGTATACTTTTCCATTTTACCCTCAATGACCAGCTCATCTTCCACACCGCTTAAAACTCCCAGTTCTGCTTCCACCGTAATTTCTTTTGCATGCGCTTTCACAGCAATCTCCCTGGTAAGGGAGATATTCTCGCGGAAAGCTTCATGGGAAGCATCAATCATTACTGAATTATAGCTCCCCGAGTCAATGCTCTGCAAAGCATGTTCCCTGTTCCCATGATCGAGGTGTATGGCAAAAAGCGTGTCAGGATATATGCTGGCTGCCGCAGAAATCATGGAAATGAGCATACCTGGATTGGCGTAGTTTCTGGCCACCGGAGTGGTTTGAACAATGAAGGGAGCCCTGGCTTTTTGTGCAGCGCTAAATAAGCCATGAATCTGCTCCATGTTCCAGACATTTACAGCGGCTACTGCATACCTGCCGTAACAACTTCTGAAAATGTCCCTTGTAGAAACTAACATGGATGAAAAGACTTAAGAATCTGGCCAACTAATTTCCTCTTTATTTGCATCGAACACAAGAAAATGGCCCAATAATTTTATGCAAAGGTTTGCATAGATCCCCCGGCATTTTATACCGTAGCGGGTTGCTGGTCAACTGTTTTCAAGCAGAATCGGGCAGTGAAATTATCTGGATGATCCCCGTACGACAAGTTCGGGGATAAGTGTTTCAATTCTGAGTTTAGAAAGTTCATTCCCGGAAGAAATACGTTTCATCAGAATGCGTGCAGCAAGCATGCCCATTTCATAGGTAGGTTGCCATACCGTTGACAGGGAGGGCTTGAAATAGGACGAATGCGGGTCATCGTCAAAACCAATGACCGAGATTTCCCGGGGAATCTGAATGCCCGCCTCCTTAATTACATACATGGCGCCAATTGCCACGCCATCGTTAATGGTAAAAATGGCATCGGGGGGTTCAGGAAGGGATAGCAGCCTTTTAGATGGTTCAATACCGTGTTCAGGAGCAAAACCGCTTGCTTCAACCAGATAATCCTCCCTGATGGGCAAGCCGTGTTTTTGCAGTGCATCCCTGTAGGCTCTCAGCCGGTGACGTGCGGTAGATAATGTCTGTGGTCCGCCAATATGGGCGATCCGCCGGCACCCGGTCTGAACCAGGTATTCAACAGCTTGCCTGGCTCCGCTGTATTCATCCACAAAAACTTTATCCGCCTCAATTCCAATGCAATCCCGGTCAAAAAACACAAGCGGGATATTGCTCTTAACCAGCATTTCCAGATGATCATTCCGTTTGTTCTCGGAGGAAGGAGATATAAGGAAGCCATCCACGTTGATCGAGCTAAAAGTTTGAACTATACGTTTTTCCTCTTCATAGGATTCATTCGATTGGCCAATAATCATATTTACACCCAGGGAGTTAACAAAATCCTGAATCCCATTGATGATGGAAGAGAAAAAAAAACTGCTAATCTCCGGCACAATCACCCCAATGGTATTGGTCTTTTTTTGCAGAAGATGAAGTGCCAGAAGGTTTGGCTGATAATTCTTTTTCCTGGCAAGTTTCACAACCGCTTTCCTGGTCTTCTCGCTGATGCCCGGATGATTATTCAAAGCGCGGGAAACTGTGGAGGGAGACAGGCCCAGTTCCCTGGCAATATCTGTTATGGTAGTTCGCTGTTTTTTCACAGGGCCAGAAGCTTTTCCAGTACACTCATGTCTTCAAAAGGAATGGCCCCCAGGGATTTAAAGTGCTGCCTGTCTTTCTCACGGGCTCGTGCGTATACCTTGAATCCTCCTGCAACTGCAGCTCTGATTCCCGGGGAGCTGTCTTCAATGACCACACACTCTTCGGGCCTGAATCCCATTTCTTTCGCAGCGTGTAAGAATATCCCCGGTTCGGGTTTCCAGCTTTGAATATCATAGGAGCTAAAGATCCTGTTCTCAAAACGGTCCAGCAGATTTACAAGCTCCAGGTTCAGACTGATTTTTTCCGGTGGACCGCTGGATGCCACGCAAAAAGGAACTTTTACTTTTTCAATAAGTTCATGAATACCTTCCACCGCTCTCAGATCTGTTTTAAAAGCTTCATAGGTCCGCTGCCTGAACTTCTCTTCAAAATCCTCCGGCAGGGATCCCCGGATATTATCCTGGATAAACTGCAGATTCTCTTTCATAGAAATGCCGGCAAATTGTTCCACTGCGCTTTCGAAATCCATCTCAAAACCCAGCTCCATGGCCATCTCCCGGAATACCCTGGCAGAAAGCGTCTCACTATCGACTAATACCCCGTCGCTATCGAAAATAATGCAGCTGTAGTCCTCCATAAATCCAGTCCCAAGTTAATAAATATCCCCATGCCTTCGCTTGGCTGCATAACACACGGAAGGAGGCTGCTCCCCAGGGAACAGCCTCCTCACCTGTATCTTCATCTTGACTTGCAAACTTTCACTAGTTATCTGCACTCCACTCCTTCAGAGAGTCGGCCAGTTTGACCAGCTTCAGAAATTCGGAGCGATAACCTTCTTCATCCGCTCCCCTGGCACCTTTGGCCATGGCAATTACTTCTTCCATGGAGGCATCCTCCCTGTATTCTGAGTTCCTCAGGATCAGGCCAAATGCAGCAATGGCAGCTGAGAAACGGAAGTTATCGGAGCTCTCCTCCAGGTCCAGTACTTTCCCTTTAACAGGGATCTCAACTTTGGTACTGGTATTTCCGTCGGGCTTCTTATAGCGAAGTTTCACAGTCATCAGCTCTGCACGGGGGTCTGCTTTCACCTGCACCAGGGCTTTCTCTTCGCCACGATTGGCCTGGTACTTCAAGGGATCAATGCTTTTCAGGGGCTCATCTGAACCTGCGGGAATTATCTCATAGAGTGCAGTTACCGTATGACCTGCGCCCATCTCCCCGGCATCTTTCTTGTCGTCGTTGAAATCCTCGTCGTTGAGCATGCGGTTCTCATATCCAACCAGCCTGTATCCTTTCACGCGGGCAGGATTGAATTCCATCTGGAATTTTACATCCTTGGCAATGGTAAAGAGTGTTCCGCCAAATTCGGTGATAAAGACCTTGCGGGCCTCCTGGATATTATCGATATAGGCGTAGTTTCCATTGCCCTTGTCAGCGATGATCTCCATCTTATCATCCTTATAGTTGCCCATTCCAAATCCAAGTACGGTCATAAAAACGCCATCTTCACGCTTTTGCTCAATCAGTCTTTCCATCTCCGCATTGCTGGAAGAACCCACATTAAAATCGCCATCGGTGGCAAGGATAATCCGGTTATTACCCTCTTCTGCAAAATTCTCCTGGGCTACCTTATACGCCAGTTTCAGACCGGCTCCTCCGGCAGTGGATCCACCAGACTGCAATTTATCAAGAGCTGCAAGGATCTCTGCTTTCCTGGTTCCGGGAGTTGACTCCAGGACCAGTCCGGCTGCTCCGGCATATACCACTATGGCTACCCTGTCTTCGGGCCTCAGCTCATTCACCAGCATTCTGAAGGCCTGCTTCAGAAGGGGAAGCTTATTGACATCGCTCATGGAACCCGATACATCAATCAGAAACACCAGGTTTGAAGGAGGCAGTTCGCTTTTATCAATGCTTTTACCTTTCAATCCTACATGAAGCAGCTGGTGGTCGCTGTTCCAGGGGCACTGGGAAAGTTCAGTATATACAGAGAAGGGATGCTTTCCTTCCGGCTCAGGATAGTCGTAATTAAAGTAGTTGATCATTTCCTCGATTCTGACTGCATCTACCGGAGGCAGCTGTCCCATGTTCAGAAACCTGCGAACATTGGAATAGGAGGCCCTGTCCACATCAATACTGAAGGTGGAAAGGGGATTGTGCAATACATCCTTGAATCCGTTTTCGTCAATGGCAGTATACCCTTCTGTATTGTGCTGAATGTATCCTGGCTCTGGAGCCGCATAGCTCACATTACTGGTCCGCTTTGGATAGGAGCTGTAATAAGACTTTGAGGTCTCACCGCGAACTGGTGAAATGGACACCTTTGGATGCGAGATGGCTTCCATATCATACTCCACGCTGACAAGCTCCTCATCAGCTAAACTGTTGGCTGTCAGGACCACATTAATGCTATTGGAGCGCGGTATTTTAACTTCTTCGGTATCATAACCGATATAGGAGAAAACCAGGTATTTCGCATCAGGATTTACCTGTAGTCGGAAGGCGCCATTTATATCGCTTATGGTTCCATTGCTGGTTCCTTTAACAACAATTGTGACACCGGCCATTGGAATTCCGGCTTCATCATTGACCGTTCCGCTGATCACACGAATTTGATCAGGGGCCATTGAGAAGGCCGAGAATAAAAACACTGTTAGTATTGAAATGATTGCTTTCATGATTTCTTATTTTTTGTTTGACTTCACCCTTAGGATGCAGGCTTTAGAAAGATTCCATAAAAGATTTTGCTTTTTTTCTTAAATTTAGCTGACTCCACTCCCGTCATATGCTCGAAATCAGCGGAAAACATCCGGATAGTACAGACGAAGAATTGC
>Ga0180430_10003802_pt1 | contig 12929 bp, 9 predicted proteins | sample SS_ome_9_FD_132999 | JGI IMG/M metagenome (GOLD analysis project Ga0180430, IMG submission 132999) | Hypersaline lake sediment archaeal communities from the Salton Sea, California, USA - SS_1_S_2 metaG | ecosystem: Environmental > Aquatic > Non-marine Saline and Alkaline > Hypersaline > Sediment... | reverse complement strand
CCGATCATACATTCAATGGTTGTAGTTTTGCCGGCACCATTAGGGCCCACAATTCCAAATATTTCTCCTTTTGAAACGGAAAATGAAATATCCCTTACTGCTTTCGTATTACCATAATTCTTTACTAAACTGCTGACTTTGATTACTTTCAAATAACCCACCTTACCTAAGCAAAAAGCTCCTATTCCCCCGAAGTCATCTAACTTTCATACTACACGGTACAATCAATCAATGGCTTCTGCCAGATTCTTATACAATTCTTCTGTTTTTCCATCATCCTCATAATTTATGATTGTATAGCTGCTGCCTATGCGAATATATACATAGGGTCCGTCAGGTGAATGTATGAAGAGCCTGCACTTGCCAAGTCCCTCCAGCTCAAAACTACCTTTCTTTATATCACCAACTGATGCTCCGTTTGTCCTTCGAAGTATGGTTGGAATAGTTTCTTCAATTTTTATTTCAGATATTTCAGATATTTCATAGGTAATTCCATATTGCCCGGTGAATTCCACTTGACTGCCGGATATAAGGACTTCAGTCTCCTGTCTGGATCCATTCATAAGTACAAAAACAAAAACAGCCGAAGCAACAACTATCAAAAGACCTGCTATCAATGCAATCATTGATCTGGTAGATTTCATCATCAAACTCCCTCCGCTGTATATATCAAGTATAGCATATATGAAATGCAAGCCTATTAATCAAAGGTCATCAATAACCGAATACAAAGACTTAGGGCTTTGACCACTTTATTCTTGCCAGATATATGCTGCCGTCACATCCATATTCTGTACATTCAGGAGGGCTTAATACTTCTGTGTTGAATATCCATGATTCTGATTCACTGGCATTAACCGTACTGAAATTGCCAAGTCTAGCCCCTCTTTCAGGAATAACTATCCTTTCGGTATGTCTTAGGATACGGCAACTTTCTTCATCAACCCTGGCCATGAACAATGGTGCCCTGTGCCTGAATACATGGCTGTTGTTGCCTGCATTTCTTGTATATGTCAGATACAACCCGCTCCTGCAGCTTATCCAATGTGTCTGGGTATTATAAGTCTCAACATCAATTCCTGTATCCCATTTCCAGGTTTCAGGCTCACTGTAATGAAGTCCGTCATCACTGACTGAGACGTAACCCTTCAGATCATGCCGCATTGTCAGATAGAATTTGCCCATATATCTTGTGATTGAGCCTTCTGCAAGTCCTCTTTTTGAATCTACGGTCAGTGTATTCCCTTTATTTAGAACGGTTATATCCTTCCCGTCAAAGGAGCAGTGAAGAACAGTCATTCTTGTATATGGCTCTCCCTTTGCACTGTGGGAAACAGGCAGAATGAAGGTTCCGTCATCCAGGTCATATCTTTGTGCACAACCTGCACTGCATCTGTAGAAATCTTTTTTATCCAGATCGATTGTTTTCCAGTCAGTCCAGGTGTCATTAATCTCATCGTAAACCGAGTATGCGGGATATATCCTAATGTTGCGATCAACTGAAGCCGGATGAGCACCTCCGTCATAACAAACCGTATGGCCTGTAGCAAGTACTGCTCTGCTTGATTCATGATATGCAGGATAAAAGTCGCATACTCCTATTTCAATGCCTTCCGTGTACTGTCTTCTTCCTAAGTTCATGTTTTTTTTTGGTTCAGTCCATGATTTTCCGAAATCATCACTTCTCATATGATGGATCTCACTGAAAATGTCACTTTGACCCATAGCCCATTGCTGGGTGGTAGCAACAGCAACAGGCTTTTCCCCCGGAATAACCGCTCCCCTGGTATGAACCCAGCAGTAATCATTAGTAACCTTGTTATATATGGTTTGCAGTTCAATCAAGTATTCAGATATTGTTTGCATAATCAACTCCTGCAATGATTATATCGCATTATCGGTAACTACTCACCAAACTAATCATGGAACCCGGACATGCATTTCAGATAAAAGAGGTGATTTAACTTTTACATAGAAATTAACTGAACTTTGATTGTTTACCATCTATTATAATTGGACGGCGGGGGGAACCACCTTGCCTTCATATGTTCCATTGCAATATCTACATGCCTCAAGTGATTTTCTGCGCAAAAATCTCCTGAGTTCGGACTTTTTGTTTTCTTTTCCATCCCAGCCCCTTATATAAAGATAATCACTTTCACCATTCTCCACTTGGCGTACCAACGGAAGAAAAACCGAACGGCCGCACATGTATAACTTTCCGTCCCTTATACCGCTGCATCTTTTCATCCAGCAATATCTGAAACGTTTTTCTGCAGTCTGCAAATCACTCCTTGGTTCGTCTGGTCCTCCAAGGTCATACCACTGCATATCCATGTATGATATATATTTGATATTCCTGCCCTTGAGAACAGACTCAAGCTCACTTCTTTTTGCCGGAGCAACAGCCGGATATTCGCTGATATTCATATATAGCTTTTTTGATGATGCCAGGGAATCCAAGACAGAATCATTTGGAATAAACGTGCCGTTTGTAACAACCCTGATGCTCCCGATTTTTTTATGAGAATCAGCAAAGTCAAGAATCCTGCAGAAATCTTTGTGCAGCATGGCCTCCCCTCCCAGTATTCCAAGCTTATGGATATAATCCACTGAAGAAAGAAGTTTTTCAAGATCACTGATTGCATCATCTACGTTGAAGTCCTCAAGTTTCGATAGGTGCGGAATCAATACGGAACAATCCCTGCATCGGAGGGTACATCTTGTTGTTATGAATGTTTCAAGGTAGCTGAACTCAATCCTTCCTGTCAGAAGATTATATAATTTCCTGAGTGTATATACTGGATAAAGCAGACAACCTATAAACAATCTCAATGGAACAAAGCTGATCCCGTACGATATCTGGGAATATCTGAATGTGAACCCGGTGTTGTCTACCAGGTTCTTCATCCCTTCTGATATGAATGTCTTTGTTCCTCTAATCCCCAAAAATACCTCCATAATCGACTTTTATGGTTTTGCTATGCAAATATATTAAACAAATCAATAATTGCATTAATAAGAAACCAATAAAAACCCTCCGGGCTAAACGACCTGAAGGGTTTTATATAAACATTTTTGTCAAAAATCTATTCTCTCTGCTCCTGAATATATCTCTTCAACGGTGAGTACTGCCACTCCGACTCCCGGCAGTCTGTCAGGATTCCATTTCTTCATATCATCAAACTCTACGCCTTTTGTAAAGTGTGAATAAGTACCTTTCAGCTGATAGCTCTTCTTTTCTTCTGTAATAAACAAAAAATTACCCCTGCATCCATTTTCAATATTCTTCAATGTCTTGTTGAAATAGTTATTGGCAACCAGAATTGTTTCATCATTGAAAATTGATACACATGTTGCATATATGGAATTGGTATTTCCATCTTTGTCAACTGTTGTCATAACCGGTGCACCTGTTTTGTTTTTCCATTCATCAAGTATTAACTTCGGTAGTTTTTTCATGTTTTTTGCTCCTTTAATCAACTGTACATAATTATATTACTTACACTTATTTATTCAAGTTATCCATAATGTTTATTTGTCTCCAAGAGGAAGATCCAGGAAAAATTTGGTATATTCATTCTCAACGGACTCAAAATCCAAAATACCGTTATGTTCATTGGCAATCCTGTAGCTGATGGACATCCCAAGACCGGTTCCCTTGTCCCTGGGTTTTGTTGTAAAAAACGGATTGAAGAGTTTGCTTCTTATATTCTCTGCAATACCGCATCCATGGTCTTCAACCATGATTCTGATGAACATTTCAGGCCCTTTGTTGATTTTACTGCATGAAACCTTACAAATCTTGTTTTCATCATATTCAGGGTATTTTTGGTTAAGCGCATCCCTGGCATTTGTCAGCATGTTCATGAGAACCTGCTGTATCTGCTGACTTTTGCATTCTATGAAAGGTAAGTTGGGTTCAATGGATACCCGAAGGTCAATCTGGTCATGCTTTAGGATAGTTCTTATTAGGGTAAGGGTTCCGTTGATTATTTCCTCCGGTTTCACAGTATCATATTCACCGTTGTCCCGTCTTGCGAACCTCAGCAGGTCTTTAACTAAGTTTGCAACCCTCTTGGTCTCATGTATTATTTCTCCGGTATATTCGACCATCTCATCATTGGAATCAGGCATTTCCTTTATAAGCTGGGCATAATTCATAATACCGTTTACAGGATTATTTATTTCATGTGCTACACCTGCTGCAAAAGTTCCTATGGATTCGAGTGCCTGCTGGTTCCTTATATGTACTTCCATTTCAGCTTTTTCCGACTCAAGCCTTTTTTGGTCGCTTATATCATGATAGTTGATGAGAATCCCATTGATCAAAGGGTTGTTTACCAAATTATTTACAGTGATGTCAATATCCCTGTAGTGCCCATCCTTGCAAAGGGCAACTGTCTCAAATCTATTTTTCCTTCCGAAACCTCCCAGGAGATTGTTGAAATCATTTTTATTATCACTTACATGGCTTGGATGTATATAGTCAAACCCATACCTGCCGATGAGGTCTGCCGGTTTCCAGCCAAAGAGTTTTTCTACATTGGGACTGATATATTTTATTACTGCATTGTAATCCAGAATAGCAATGACATCAGCAATATTTGATATCATTTCGGTCTGCCTTGCCTTCTCCCTATCAAGTTTTTCTGCTTCTTCAATCAACTGCTTGTTCGCTTCGCGTATTTTATTGCTTTGAATGGAGTATTCAAGTTGTACAAAGAAAATCGCAAGTATCAGACTTGTAAGGAAGGTCAGGCTTGTCGGAATAAATGAAACATTGAACGGCAGAGCAATATTGACAAGATGAACCCCTATTACCAGATTACCGGTTATCAAAGCAGCTAAAAACCAGTTGTAGCTTTTATCAAGTCTTTTTTTAAAATGCTTCTTTCTTACCAATACAGCAATCAATGACAGTATTACCGTAACTGCCTGCAAACTAAGTACAATGACTTCAGATAACTCATTGTTGGTTATGGAAAAAATGGTAATGAGTGCAATGGCCGCAATGCTGGCTAAGTAAAGAAAAATTGGTTTTATCTTGTATTCCAGATTCAGTATAGCTGTCAGAATAAAGAAAATCCCCAGTGCTGCAGATATTCCTGAAAGCAATCCGAAAACATTGTGGCTGTCACTAAGTATCATGAAAAACGGGGATAAGGCATAAATTGTAGTAGCCAGAAAAAGTGTAAGATAAATCCGGGATCTCTTTAACCTGAAAATGCTCAGAACAAGAAAGGCCGCTGTTATACGAACAAGAAATAGGTAGAATAACAGAAAATCACTCTGCTCCACGTTTCCTCCGATTCTCAACTCAATTGACTGACTTGAACTGCTTATCTGTTAAAATTTTATCAAAAATCCATAAAATTATCAAATTAAGAAATTATGTGTATTTTGTTTTAAACGCTCAAATCAACCTATACGTGGCAATTCCCTTATATTCAATCTTCTCTACTTTTGAATCAGCTTCCATTTCACTGAATATTTTCTGTTCATTTTCACATTCTCGTGATTTCAGAAACCAGCTTACTTCAAACTGATTCATCGGATGTCTTTTTATTATACTTAATATAGCTGAAAGATCATCATTTATCTCGCTGTGGAATCCTTCGGATACGAGAAGCTCCATGGAAATCCCTCCAAGAACAGATGCAGCATATTTCATCCTGGCACTGCTTATTGTGCTTACAAACTTCTCTGCAGGAGGACGTACCGGGGTGTTTATGTACAGCCTGTCATATCTGATGTTTCTTATGATTTCCTTAAATTTACCAATAGATTCATTGCTGTCATTTATATCCTTCATCAGCATTATTTCCAGCCAAAGCTGCCCTTTGAACTTTTTTGAAAAAACTTCAAAGCCTTCAAGCACTTTCCTGAAATCCAGGCTTCCGTGTGGTCTGTTTATTTTTTTGAATGATGTTTCATCAAATGCATCTATAGAGGGCAATACTATGTCAGCTTGGCTCAACTCATCCTGAACTTCATCATTAAAAAGAAGGGCTCCGTTGGTAATTACCACAACAGGCTTATCAGTTCTTTCCTTTATTTCAGTTATCAACTTTCCAAGTTTCAGATAAAGGGTCGGTTCACCTTCCCCCACTATTGTAACCACATCAAATTCAACTTTATTTTCAAGGGCTTTTTCAAATTCAGCAACTATGTCCCCCAAGGGGAAAAACTCCACTCTATTGTTTGTAAGAGGATTGGTTCTGCCAAGCTGGCAGTATACACAGGAATAATTGCATGTCTTCTTGGGTATCGGGCTAATTCCCAGGGAAATACCCAGTCTTCTTGATGGAACCGGTCCGTAGACATATCTGTAATCATTCATGATGCAACCCCGCTGTTTCAATTATACATCCAATTCAATCAAATTACTTGTATTTGACGTCTTGGTATGGTTACCGACACCATTGTAATATAGTAAGAAAAATGATATTGTTGGTATCGGATAGTTCGAATTTTCCCAAGGAGCATATGATGAATAAGAATATAGTTGTTGCTATAGTAATCATTTTATTGTTTTTATGCAGTTGCAGCACAGAAACCGGTAGTGATATCTCCAATAGTCCCGAACCAAGTGAAATACCGGAAATTCCGGTTATCTTCAGTCATGATCTGACAGGTATGACCCTTGACGAAACCATTGCTCTTCTAAATGAGGTAGGTATGGACTATGAAGTTGTAGAAGAACATAGTGAGGAGTTTAAGAAGGGTTTGATTGCAGCACAAAGCATTGAACCTGAATCAGTTATAACTGAAGATACCAGTATCATATTAACCATTAGTAAGGGAAGCGAGTATGTAACCCTTCCCGATTTTTCCGGTATGACAAAGGAAGAGTCAATTGAGCTTATACAAGAAAAGCTGCTCTCATATGAAGTAGTCGAAATAAATCACAATTCAATAAATGAAGGTTACGTTATAAGTCACAATCCGGGACCCGATTCAAAAGCTAAAATAGGTAGTGTTGTAACTATAAATGTGAGCATCGGTCCCAATATGATTTTGATGGAAGATCTTGTAAATCATACCGAAGCATATGTTAAAGTGTTTTTCAGTGAAATTGCCCTTGAATATGAAATTACATATGAACAGAGTAATACCGTAGAGTCCGGCAAAGTTATCTCGCAGAGCATTTCAGCCGGAGATTATGCCAGAGAGGGAGACACTATATCAATAATCATATCTGAAGGCCTGGTTGAATTTGAAGCAACAGATTATTCAGGAAAATCCCTGCAGGAAGCAAATGAACTCTTATCAGGGAAATGTAGGATTGAAACTCGCTATGAATACAACCCGCATTATGATGACAGAATGGTAATCAGCCAAAGTGTTGATCCTGGGACCTTGATGAATATAGAAAGCACTATATTGCTTACTATTAATGACCTGGATAGAAAGCCTGTATCATTTGCATCAAGCGGACTTGAGCAGCTTATACGTGCTGAAATAAACAAAAAAACAGGTTCAATTTTATATAGCGATGTAAAGGATATAATCAATCTCGGTAACTATGATACCCAGCATGATAAAATCAAAAATCTCCAGGGCATAGAAAACCTCGTAAGCCTTCAGAGCCTCAACCTGTTCGGGGAAGAGATTACAGATGTTACACCATTATCAGGACTGACTGACTTACGATATCTGAATCTTGAATGCAATGATATTCATGATATATCATTGCTTGCAAACCTTACAGAGCTTGAATACATTGCCCTGTCGTCAAATCCTATTACAGATATATCAATCTTAGCCAATATGAAAGATTTGGAAAGTGTCTCACTGAGTGGCTGCCCGGTAAGCAGCATAAGCGTCATTGCAGATTATACTGATATGGAATTCCTGAATGTAAGCAGGACATATATTGATCCACAGGAGCTGAAGGATATAGTATCGGGATTCAATAACCTGCGAGCCCTCCACATAACTGACATCAAGGTCCGGGATCTGAACTTTCTAAATTGCCATGATACTTTGAGGTTTTTATCAGCCGATTTATGTGACCTGGATAGTATGGATGGTCTTGAAAAGTTCACTTATCTGAAAAGTCTTAGAATTTACCACAATAACATTGTGGATATAACTCCTTTACAGAACCTCAGCTATTTGGAAAGTCTGTGGATTGGTTACAATAATATACAGGATATAAGTCCTCTCAGTAATCTTACTAATCTGTATTATCTGTTCATCAGCAGTATACATGAAACAGATTTTTCTGTACTGGCTGAACTGACCAAGCTGGAATCACTTTATATATCAAGTAATAACATTAAGAATGTTGAGTTTCTAAGACCGCTGGTTAATCTTAGGACGCTTGAGATTGTTAGTGATATACAGTACAAGACAAATTATGATGAGATAATGGATGAGCATGAAGCTCGGGGTTGTTTAATAAGCGGCAAATAAAAGTTGCCTGTTTAGTGTAAGCTGAAAATAAAAGAATGGCTCTATGTCAGCACCACAAAGTGCTTGAAAAGTGTCCTGAAGATGCTCCATGAATAAACGGTAAAAGACACATGTATATTAACATTCCCGTGAATACATAGAGCTATCTTCCGGACTTCCTAATGTTCATCCTAATCCTCCATGGGTATCAGATCCAGATATTCACCTACGGATCCGTCGTTCATGAAGCACTCAATTATTTTTTTGCCCAGAGGATTCAATTCAGGTGTATTGAATTTCTCTAATTCCTTGCTGAAGAAATCTCTTAGCATCTTTGCACCTTTGTCATATGCCTCATCACCAATACCCAACTGTAGATTTGTCTGAAGCATTCCTTCCGGAATATCCTGACCGTTTATACGAAGTTTCTTCAAAGCATATCCCAAAAGAGGACTTCGTGATTCAACTATCTGGTTTTCTTTGAAATCTGCTCCGCCTTTTCTTGCAAGGTATTCCCTTGCTATCCACTGAGCATTGAAACCCACCTTATATGAACCTATGTATTGGTTCGGTATAAGAACATACCTGGTCCTTGGTGTATTGATTATCTGGTCAAGAAGCAGGTTTGCATGGTCAACCATCTTTCCCGTGGCAAATGGCCAGTATGATCCAACTCCCTCACTAAGCATTCCTTCAGAATCAGTTATACTGGGATTTGCATGTCCTCTGGGAGCTACAAGTCTCCAAATCCATGCAAGTGCTGCCGGAAGTATATGGAGGCATCCCATTATTCCATATGTAGGATTATCCTTCGTACACGGTGGTGTTCTTACCCCGAAGCTTCTGACATCTATCTCGGCAGGATCCGATGATGTTCCGGGAACAAAATGTCTTGGCATTATTACCCTTGGATTAGGACAGGGTTTTCCCGGGGCATCCTCGATGTGTTCCCATATGAGAATCGTGGAACCGGGAGCTGCATCCATGTTCAGGAAGATCAGCGGCTCAGGAGGATGTATGCAAAGTTTCTCATGTTGTGGGGATGTTCCATATTCGGTTATATGATTAACCCTAAGAAACCATCCAGCTTCTGCATCCTTTACAACCAGTTTCTTGTTGTTCTGCAGTTCAGGATGACACATTGCCATATCATCGGTAACCGGACTGATTTCACATGTATCAGCCATTTCTAGTTTTATTCTTTCATTGTTAATTATATTGCGTGCAAATAGAATCGTTCCGTCGGGCTGACGGTGAATTTCCTCAAGCATTTCGCTTTTACCGCCACCGCTTGCACCTTCATGCATTATGGTAAGACTGTTGTCATATGGGGTTGTGAGGTTTATACATGATGCATGAACCGTTGTCCAGTTCTCTGCTTCACCTATGTTAAGCAAAACACCATATATCCCTTTCTTTGCACTGGGACCGGGATAAAGGTTATAGGCAAATATCTCATGAACCTGTTCCGTCCTATTGTGAGCAACTACCTGATTGCCGTCAAAATGTGAATGTCTGAAAGTAGGTGCAACAAATATTATTGCCTTTGGTGCGAAGGGCTGTTCAATTTCATCTTTTGGTATGAAGCCCTGGAGGTCAGCAAGGCCTCCGGCAAAGAAACCAGCATTCAACGGGCATATCAGCAGGGCAGGATACCCATACTCCTCGTCACCGGCAAGAAACGGCATCACAATCAGTTCCTGTTTTTTCAGCCATTCATATGTTTCGGTCCTGAGATCATTGAACTCCTCCCCGTACTTGTCACGGAAGGTCGTTTTATCGGTCATCCTTTCATCACCGATGACCATACATTCCGGATCTCTTCTTCTCATATATACATCATTGAAATTAACGGAAACGCCGTTCTTGCATTTAGTAACCGTAGCTTCCTCAATTTTTCCCTTGCCCTCAACCTCATAACTTACGCTGAATACGGGCTGTCCCCATCCTGTTGCCAGATTGAGCAGGTGTTCCCTGTTTTCCGGAACAACCACCTTAGGTGCCTCATCAAAAATAGCTCTTACATCATCATTGACACCAAAAATACCCTTGTTTGTCATATTTCCTTTGTCCTCTTTTCCTACCATCACATTCCGTCCTTTCATATAATAAAATAAATGCAACTTAATCAAGTAAAATCTCACTGTAATTCTGTCGCATTCAAACTATCCACTCCGGTTTTCTACCGAAATTTCCATATCTAAAATGATATTCCCCGTGATATTACCATAGTGGTTTTTTAGTGTCAAATGGTTTTTGAAAAAATAAAAAAGAATTAACTGACATAGAAAATCAAGTCAATTCTTTTGTTCTTTCTTGTGTTTTATTCATGTATTCCTGCTTCAAACCAGAACTCAACACCATCATCATGATTCAAAACTCCGTAGGACTGTCCGACAGTTTCCTGTATTGCCCTTACAATGGATAATCCAAGACCGTAACTACCTTCTTCCCTGGTTCTTGAGTTGTCAGCCTTAAAAAATCCCTCCCATATCCTATCAAGGGAGTCCTCATCTATTGCCTGTCCGGTGTTGAATACGGAAATCCTTACTGCTTCATCCATCAGCTTTGTGGATATTATCACTTCCCTGCGGCTGTCACTGTACTTTGCAGCATTTGATATGAAGTTAGCCAGAATCTGTTCCATCCTCATGGAATCATGTTTGACCACATGCTCTTCACAACCATTGAACTCAACTGACAAGCCCTTTTCCTTTATGAATCCGGCATATTTTTCGATAATGGTCATTATGAAATCATTTATCTGAATATCCTCTTCCTCAAGTTTCATTCTTCCGCTTTCCAACCTTGAAAGATCAAGCATTTCATTCAAAAGCCTGTTCAGTTTTGTAGATTCCTCTGAGATGATTCCAAGATACTGCTCCCGGGAAGCTTCGTTCCGAATATAACCTGAGTTCAGTTCATCCGCATAACCTTTGATCAAAGATAAAGGTGTCCTAAGTTCGTGTGATGCATTTGAAATGAATCTTTTCTGTGCAATTATATCCTTTTCCAGCTGCTTATTCTTTTCCTGCAGTTCATCAAGTGCATCCTTTAGTTTTGCCGCAAGTAAATTAACGTCACCGCTCAGGCTTTCGAGTTCATCTCCTGTATCTATTTTCAACGTACCTGAGAAATCAAGATTGGATATCTGTTCTACTCTTCCTTTGATTTCCTTTATAGGTTTTGTGAATCCCTTTGCAAATACAAAGGCAAAAAGTATGGAAACAATAAGCATTGCTACGGTAACAATTATAAGAAGCAGGTTGGATTGGACTATGCTTGCATCAATCGGTTCGACCGGCTGGGTGAGCAGAATTGTGTATCCGTCATCATTTGTTGTTGTACAAACAATAAATTCACTGTCAGTCCTCGGATCCTCGGAATAGCCTACCAATATACCTTCAACTGTTTCCTTCCACTCCATTTCTCCGGTCATTGGTCTGAACGGATCATTCGGACGCTGGTCTTTGTCAGGCATAAATGATACAGGTTCTTCTAACTCTTCAGGGAATTCCCTGAGACCTATGTCCATGGATGATGAAAAAACCGTAATACCGTTTTTACGAATAACCACATCAAACGCATTCCCGGAGCTGATATCCGACACCTCATTGATCCAGGTAGTCCTGTCAGTTGAAAAATCGACCGTGACAAGTCTGGATGCAACTTCAGTCATGGAGTTTTCAAGTGATCTATAATACAGAGGGCTCAACAGCAGTGTATTGGCAATCATAAGAATAACTGCAAAAACAATTACAACTGATATGATACCGAGAAACATTCTTTTCGTTATACTTTTCTTCAATGACTATACCTCGAACTTATAACCGTATCCACGCACGGTCTTAATGTACTTGCTGCTGTTACCAAGTTTTGAACGGAGCCTGTTGATATGGGTATCGACAGTACTGTCAGAACCAAGATAATCATAGCCCCACACTTTTTCCAAAAGCTGGTCCCGGCTTAAGGATATCCTTTCATTTTCTGCCAGGGTATTCAAAAGGTCAAATTCCTTGCGATTCAATACAATTGGTTCTGTTTCCGAGTACACCATCCTTGAATCATTATCGATCCTTAAAACACCATATACGGTTTTCTTTTCAGTGTGTTCAGAACTTCTTCTTAATATAGCCTCTATCCTTGCCGAAAGTACTACAGGTGAAAAAGGCTTTACTATATAATCATCAGCTCCGCCCGACAAGCCTTCTACCTGGTCATAATCTTCGCCTTTTGCTGTAAGCATAAGCACCGGGCATTCCGATTTCTTCCTTATTTCACCAAGACATTCAAACCCGTCCTTCTCAGGCATCATTACATCAAGAATCACCAAGTCCGGAGCAATTGCATCAAATGCTTTCAGGGCTTCAACCCCATTTGATGCTTCAAACACCCTGAAACCCCGGTTCTCAAGCATAAGCTTCAGCATTTTTCTGATTCGCTCTTCGTCATCCGTTATTAGTACTGTTCTTTGTTCTTCTTTCATATCAACCTTCTTGTCTCGAAGATCCGTGATACAACTGACTTTT
>Ga0180430_10003801_pt1 | contig 12930 bp, 12 predicted proteins | sample SS_ome_9_FD_132999 | JGI IMG/M metagenome (GOLD analysis project Ga0180430, IMG submission 132999) | Hypersaline lake sediment archaeal communities from the Salton Sea, California, USA - SS_1_S_2 metaG | ecosystem: Environmental > Aquatic > Non-marine Saline and Alkaline > Hypersaline >... | reverse complement strand
CTGCACCAATGCCTAAATAATCACCGAAATGCCAATAATTTAAATTATGTTGACATTGTCGTTTAAGTTGTGAATAAGCCGAAATTTCATAATGAATATAATTTTTTTGCGTTAAAAATGCTTTGCCTTGTTGCTGCATTTCCCATATTAAATCATCATTAGGTACATTAGGTGGTGTTTTGTAAAATAAGGTATTGGGTTCAATCGTTAATTGATACCAAGATAAATGCGGTGGTTGAAAAGACGTGGCTAATGCTAAATCGATTAAAGCCGTTTCTATAGTTTGTTGAGGTAAACCAAACATCAAATCAAGATTAAAATTATCAAAGTGATTTTTTGCAATTTCTATTGCATGTAATGCTTGTTGTCGATTATGGACACGTCCTAATTGTTGCAACGCATTATCATTAAAACTTTGAATACCAATGGATAAACGGTTAATACCTATTTGTCTAAAAGCTTGAAATCGTGCATTTTCTACTGTGCTTGGATTAGCTTCTAAGGTAATTTCTGTTTGGGGTATAATCGGTAAATAACTGTAGATATGGGTTAATAATTTTTCTAATGCGTGCGGTGATAATAAACTAGGTGTACCACCACCAATAAAAATGCTATGAATTTTACGTCCCCATATTTTGGGCAAATCTTGGGCTAAATCCGCTAATAATGCATCAACATATGCCATTTCAGGCAAATCATGGTTGATTGCATGAGAATTAAAATCACAATATGGACATTTTTGAATGCACCAAGGAATGTGAATATAGAGTGATAAAGGAATGGGGACAGTAAAATTTTTCATTTAAACCAAACCAAGGAAATAATCTTTTTTAATTGCTACCATGATAATATAGCCAAAGATTATTAATGCGGTAAACCATGATAACGTACGAATGGTTTTGGTTTTACCATAACTTAATGCAATGCTACCTAATAAAATATAGAGAATAACGGCTATTAATTTAACGGTTAACCATCCATAAATAAAAGGATATTGTTGGCTTAAAATGGCAAGTACAATACCTGTCACAAGTAATAAGCTATCAATAATATAAGTGGTTAGATTAAGCCATTGTTTTTTATACCAATCAGTATTGAGTATCATACCGCTACCACGTATAAAAAAGAAAATGAAACTTAGGCTAATAAAAAGTAAATGGGAGTGTTTAATGCCTGTATACATAATATTGACTTAGATTATCTTGCTATGAAAATGTGGCACGATTGTAACATAAATATTTTGGTGATGAATTATTGTCTGAATTAGAATCGAAGAACGAGATGATTATATATTATTAATATTGTAGTTGTTGTGGATTTGTACATGAATCAATGCCGCTGAATATCGGCAATAAGAATTTCCTTCGTTTATAGATAACAGCTATTAAAAACCTACATATAAGTTTGAAATAACGGAGTCAATCTTGTAAATTAAATGCTCTTTCTTAAATCCCAAAGGATAAAGTATGGATATATTTAATGAGATTAACTTTAAAAATATACGTGGTGATATTTTTGGCGGAGTAACTGCTGCTGTCATTGCATTACCCATGGCATTAGCATTTGGTGTGGCATCAGGTGCAGGTGCAGAAGCAGGTTTATATGGGGCGATTTTAGTTGGTTTTTTTGCTGCCTTATTTGGTGGTTCGCCCACGCTAATTTCTGAACCCACTGGTCCAATGACAGTTGTTTTTACTGCAGTGATTACAACTTTGATTGCAAGTAATCCAGAAAATGGGTTAGCAATGGCATTTACTGTGGTTATGATGGCAGGTTTTTTCCAAATTCTGTTTGGTTTAATGCGACTAGGAAAATATGTCACTTTAATGCCTTACAGCGTCGTTTCTGGGTTTATGTCAGGTATTGGCTTTATTCTTATCATCTTACAAATTGCGCCCTTATTAGGTCAGTCTGTACCCAGTGGTGGTGTGATTGGCGTTTTGGAAAACCTACCAAGTTTATTTAGCAATATCAAAATGGAAGAAACTGTTTTAGCTCTGCTCACGTTAGCAATTCTGTTTCTATTACCAAAAAAACTCAAACGCTACTTACCACCGCAATTAGTCGCATTAGTTGTTTGTACTTTACTATCTGTTATCTTTTTAAGTTCAGCAGATATACGCCGTATTGGTGAAATTCCGACTGGTTTACCTGATATACAATTGCCTGTCTTCAGTATTGAACAATGGCGAACCATGTTAGTAGACGCTATCGTATTGGGCTTATTGGGGTGTATTGATGCCTTACTGACCTCAGTGATTGCTGATAGTATCACTCGCACTCAACATAACTCCAATAAAGAATTGATTGGTCAAGGTGTTGGTAACATGATGTCAGGTTTATTTGGTGGTTTACCTGGTGCAGGTGCAACAATGGGTACAGTAGTAAGTATCCAAGCTGGTGCACGAACAGCGTTATCGGGATTAGTGAGGGCAGGTATTTTACTTGTTGTAGTATTATGGGCAGCGGGTTTGACCTCGGTGATTCCATTAGCAGTGTTAGCAGGGATTGCCTTAAAAGTGGGTATTGACATTATCGACTGGTCTTTTTTGAGCCGCGCCCATCGAATTTCAACCAAAGGAGCATTAATTAATTACAGCGTTATCTTTTTAACTGTTTTTGTAGATTTGATTGCCGCTGTGGGTATTGGTTTATTCGTTGCTAACGTCATCACTATTACTCGACTTTCAGAATTGCAAGGTGATGATGTCAAAGCTGTGAGCGACATTGATAACACAGATTTAGACTTATCTGAAAAAGAAAAAGCCTTATTAGCGGATAATAAAGGTCAAGTTTTATTACTTTATTTACGAGGCACAATGATTTTTGGTACATCCAGAGCCATTACCCGTAAAAATTCCCAGCTTGAAAACTGTCGTACACTGGTTATCGACATGGCAGATGCCAAATATCTAGGCGTTTCTTCTGCTTTGTCACTGGAAGAAGCTATTTTAGATATGCTCAATGCAAAACGCTCTGTGTATATTGTCTCTCGTGATGGTCAACCATTGCGCCGTTTTGGTAAATTCGGATTACTGAAAAAAATACCGCCAGAACATATTTTTGATAACCGTGTTGCTGCACTCGAACATATCAACAATCATCAAAATGGCTAAGATAATTTTTATCGTGTAGTACATTATCTCATTACCAAGTTCTAAGACTTTAAAAGAACTTCAATTTTAACGTTTTGGAGTACACGCTCTGGAACTTGGTAACGAGTTGTAATAAATTTATGTATTTACTTATTTGAATACTGCACTTTTGCCAATTGTTGAATCTGTTTTGCTAAATCTAACATATCTAAATTATCATCTTCAGTATTAATATTGACGGTAAATATTTGTTCATTTTGATTTAACGTTTGTCGAGATGCTAATTGTCGCTGCATGATTTCAATCGTTGCGTCAGAAGGATCATGATTTGTTTGTTGACGTATCATTATACGTTTATGCAAAGTCTCTAATTGCGCTTGACAGTGTAAAATGAGAAAAGGCACTTTTAATTGATTGGCTAAACGTTTAAATGGTGTGCGATGTTCTCGTTTTAAAAAAGTTGCATCAATAATGACAGGAAAGCCTGCTTGCAAAATAGTTTTAGCCAATCCTTCTAAACCACGAAAGACGATTTGACTGGTTTGCGAATCATATAAACCACTATTATCTGCACAACGATCAAGTGGATCAAGATTAAATAAACGTTTACGCTCAACATCTGAACGTAATCGAACCGCGCCTAAATGCTCTAATAATTTTTCTGTTATGGTACTTTTACCAGACCCTGATACGCCCACTGTGATCATTAAAGACGGAGGTGATAAATTTGGTTGTTGATAATGTTGCGCTAATTGTGGATGATTAAAATGTTGCATTGCCCAATAAAATTGAAAAAAACGTAACACTTTCAATCCACTATAATTACCATGTTGTTCTAAATAATTATTCAACAAACGTGCAGAAAGATGAAAAGCATGATATTGTTCTAATTCTGTCATGAAAAATGCAAGCTCCTGCATAATATCCATGTCGTTATTAGGATAAGCACGTACAAACCCTGCTTGATAACGTTGTTGTAATAATGGAATTAAATCTTGATAATGAGTAGGCTGCGTGGTTTGGATAAAGGTTTGTAAATGTGATAACCATTTTTCATTGGCAGCAGGGAGAAGTTGCCTATGTTGCTCTGCAAGATTTTTAGCAATATTATCAATATGTTGTGATTTAATTTTGTCTTGTACAAGTAATGTTTGCATGGGCAGCGACTTTAATTTTAAAAATATATCAAGTTTACACTATGCACCATTTAAGACCTCAATTTTATTATTTAGCCAGTGGTTTATTTAACCAACCTGATGCGGAACGTATTGCAACATTACATCAACTTGTCACTGACATTTTGGCAAAAAACACATTGGATAACGCATTTCACACAAGTTTAAAACAATTAGAAACCGTTTTGCATTATGATGATGATATGCAACCAGAATATAGTCGTTTATTTGTTTTAGCAACACCGCGTGTTGAAGCGCAACCTTTTGGCTCTTATTGGTTAGAAGAAAATAAGCAGTTAATGGGAGAAACGACGGTAGAAATTAAGAAAATGATGGCTGAATATGGCATTGTTGTCACAGAACAAAGTGGCTTTTTGCCTGATCATATTACAATAGAATTAGAGTTTATGGCTTTTTTAGTGAATAGTCATAATGATATTAGTCAATCTCATCGCAGTATTTTGTTGAAAAAGCATTTAAGTTGTTGGATTCCACCTTTTTTAGAGACATTACGTCAACAACACCCCAGCCCATTTTATGTGGCAAGTAGTGATTTTTTAACCTTATTGCTAAAATGGGATTTAGCGAACCCTTAAATGAAGTTTGGAAAGGACAGTGAAGATGTGGCGTATTTTTAGTTTAATTGTGTTAATCATGATAGGAAAAACAAGTTTTGCCCAACAAAATAATATGGCAAATTTTAATCCTCAAAGTGGGGAATTAGAACTACCAGAAGTAATTATTTCTTCGGATCAAAGTGCTTATTTTGTCACTTTAAAACAGCTTAATAGTGCAAATAATGATATTGTATTTGAAGTGAAAAATATTGAACCTATACAAGGGCATACTGCTTATTATGATGAAAAAGAGACGAGATTGCATATTCCACAACTCAGTGTAGGTAACGATGCTTATAATGTGACGATGGAATTGTTAACACCAACAACGACGACTGTCCCGCTACGTTTGAAAGTGGTGGAAATGGAAAAAGTTGAACCTGATGCTAAACGTGTTTTGGCAACGGTTGAAACGCAACCTGTCCCTGTTTCAGGTGATGCCGCTGACGATCCTGCGATTTGGATACATCCTACTGATGCCACGCAAAGTACTGTGATTGGGACACATAAGTTAGGTGGATTGGAAATTTATGATTTGAAGGGTAGTAAATTACAATATATTCCTGATGGTCGTTTGAACAATGTTGATTTACGTTATAATTTTCCGTTAGGTGATCAAAAAGTCGCCATTGTAGCAGCCAGTAATCGTAGTAGTGAAAGTGTAAGTTTATATCGCGTTAATCCTACTACACGTATGTTAGAAAATGTGGCAGCACGTATTATTAAAACAGAACTTGAAAAACCTTATGGTTTATGCATGTATCATAGTAAATTGATGGATAAATATTATGTTTTTGTCAATAATAAATTAGGACAAGTAGAACAATGGGAAATTTTTGATAATGGTACAGGTTTAGTAGATGGACGTTTAGTACGTAATTTTCAAGTCAGTTCGCAAACAGAAGGGTGTGTTGCAGATGATCATTTAGGCTATTTTTATTTAGGTGAAGAAATGGTCGGTATTTGGAAATTTAATGCAGAACCAATGTCTGAAACAGAAGGTTATTTAATGGATAAAATTACGGCAATGGGTGGACATATTCATCCTGAACTTGAAGGGTTAACAATTTACTATCTTAATGAAAATCAAGGTTATATCATTGCTTCTAATCAGGGAGATAATTCTTATACCGTTTACAATCGTCATGGCAATAATGACTATTTAGGCACATTCAAAATTGTCAATAATTTAGAAAATAATATTGATGCTGTTTATGACACAGATGGTATTGATGTCACCAATGTTAATTTAGGTAAAGGATTTTCTTGCGGTATGTTAGTGGTACAAGATGGACATAATTTAGATGATAATCAGAATTTTAAATTTGTACCTTGGGATAATATTGCAAAAGCATTAAATTTGGAAAAATCGTCTACCTATTCTCCTCGTTAATTAAAGTAGCATGGCTTTTAAAATGACAAAAATTAAAATATTGACCGCATTATTTTTATTATTGATAACAATCAAGCTCCACGCTCAAACGACTTATGGCCCAATACAACGTGGTGAATTATTGTGGCATATTGCAGAAAAAGTGAAACCTGCAGCACATTTGAATCGTTATCAAGTGATGATTGCTTTATTGAAAGCCAATCCGCACGCTTTTCGAGTAACGTGTAATATTAATTCTTTGAAAGTGGGCGCAATATTGAATGTGCCGACACTTGACAAGATAGAAATGCTCACACAAGCTGCGGCTATTACAGAATTTGATCGGCAAAAAGTAGAATGGCAAACTTTTCGTAAAACAAGGCAAGCCATTATTTGTCCTGATAATATAAATTCTACCGTAGCAGTAAAAAAATTATCGCCTAATGAAATGTTAAATGCAGCAGTGACTGAAATAGAGCAAAAAAACACATCACAAAATGAACCAAATTATGGGGCTAATTTATCTGTTTCTGAAATGCTTGCTAGAGAAAAAGAAATACAGGTAGAACCCGAACCTGTTGAATCATTGCAACCACAACCTGTTGTTAATACGCCTGTAATCATGCCTTTAAAAACAGAAGTAGAACAAGTCAATATTGCGCCAACTGAGACCACAATACAAGAGAATATTGCGGCGTTATTCACATCATTAAAAAATTTACCGCATTTTGAAAATATCGTTATTGGCGGTACATTATTACTAGTTTTTTTATTAGGATGGTTATTAAGCAATATAGGTAGAGGTAAAGAAAATGAACCTAATAATCAACCTATTAAAGAAAGGATTGCACATACTTTAGAAGAAGATATGGAGGCGAAATTACATTTAGTTAGAACTTATCTTTCTCAAGGTAAAACCCATAAAGTGCATTATTTAGTGAAAGAAATTATTGCTAAAGGGACATTGGTTCAACAAGATGAGGCATTACAATTAGTTGAAATCAGTCGCAAAATTAATACACTTGAAGCAGATATTAATCAACAACACATTGATTCACAAGAAAAAACAACCGCTCCTGTTTTACAAAAAGTTAAAGATTTGGAAGAACATACCGTTTTATCTAAACATTATTTTCCAGAAGATAAAGATCAGATTTTTGGCATGATTGACAAGATTTTTGTGTTATTAGATAAAGAATTACATGCAAAAGGACAATTAATTGACGCTTATGCGGAACGCCATCAACGCCAATTTTTTGAAAGTGATGATTATGAAGTGTTAAATAAATCTGAGAAAACGGAAGATAATATATCTAAAACACGTGATGATATGAAATCAACGCGGTATTTGTAGTAGTATTTATTTTTGATCTGAATCAGAATTAAATAAAATATAGAATAAAATCATGATATTTTTAATTTTAACTCTGATTCTAACAATAAAATTTGTGTTATATGCTTTAAAAGCTAAAAATCATTAACAGATAAATGTGCTTTAAAATTAGTCACAGCTTGAGTTTTTAGGAAATTTTGTAATTGTCGCTAAATTTCTAATCGCCAGTTATGTTTTCTATCCATTGTTAAACGAGTGAGTTGCTTTAACTTATCTTCTTTTGGAGCAAGTGGGAAAGGAAGTAATTTAAAAATTAATGTTTTTTCATACTGTTGATTATTTTTATCACGTAAAATCAATTAATTACGCAGAGATTGATTCAACAATTATCCGCGCTCACCATATTATAATAAATTAAAAAACCTATCCCATTCAAAAAATTCACCAGGATCAGTTTTTCGTGTTGGTGCAATATGACAATGACCCACAATATGTTGTTGCCTAATTTTTGGAAAAGCCTGTTGTAAAATACGTGTTACTGTCGCAAGTTGATTGTATTGACTATCAGTATAAGGTTTTTCATCACACCCTTCTAATTCGATACCAATAGAAAAATCATTGCATTTTGTGCGATGTTGAAAACAAGAGTGTCCTGCATGCCAAGCGCGTTTAGTAAAAGGAACATATTGAATAACTTCACCCGTACGCCGAATTAAAAGATGGCTAGAAACACGTAAATGCGCAATATCTGGAAAACAAGCATGGGCAGTTTTATCTAAGGTATTTGTAAATAATGCCGTAATGTGTTCGCCACCAAATTCACAAGGGGGTAGGCTGATACTATGGATAACTAATAAATCAATATCCATATCAGCTGGACGTTCATCATAATTGGGCGAAGGAATATGCGTAACGCCTTTTAACCAATTTTGTTGTTCATCTAATTCCATGTCACCCGTTACCGTTAAATGCTCATTTTTGACATACTTATTATATATTTCGTGCAGTTGGAAACACATGTTTAGCTACGTCATATTCTATACAAACCGCAACACGGTTAAGATGGCATTCCCACGCAGCGCATGGGAACGAGAAAAGTATATTAGAAATTAAGCATATTTTTGAAATACTAATGTTGCATTTGTACCACCAAAACCAAAACTATTTGACATAATAGTATTTAGCGCGACATTATCTTGCCGTTCACTCGCAATTGGCATGCCTTCTGCGGCAGGGTCAAGTTCATTAATATTAGCAGATGCACTGATAAAATTATGCTCCATCATTAATAAACTATAAATAGCTTCGTTCACACCTGCTGCGCCTAACGCATGACCTGTTAAAGATTTGGTAGAACTCACTGTAGGTATTCTATCGCCAAAGACTTGTTTAATGGCTTCTAATTCTTTGCTATCACCAACGGGTGTACTTGTACCGTGTGCATTAATATAATCAACAGATGTATCGACAGTTGCTAATGCTTGTTGCATACATCTAATTGCACCCTCACCAGAAGGTTGTACCATATCATAACCATCAGATGTTGCACCATAACCCACTACTTCTGCGTAAATTTTAGCACCACGTGCTTTTGCATGTTCTAATTCTTCTAATACCAAAACACCACCACCACCAGAAATGACAAAACCATCACGGGTTGCATCATAAGGACGTGAAGCGGTTTCTGGTGAATCATTATATTTAGATGACAATGCGCCCATTGCATCAAATAATAGGGTCATACTCCAATGTACTTCTTCGCCACCACCTGCAAATACAATATCTTGTTTACCTAATTGAATTTGCTCGTAAGCATTACCAATACAATGTGCGCTAGTGGCACAGGCTGAACTGATAGAATAATTAACACCTTTGATTTTAAAAGGCGTTGCTAAACAGGCTGATGTTGTACTTGCCATTGTACGGGGAACCATATAAGGACCAACTCGTCTTAATCCTTTGCTGCGTAATAAATCTACCGCAGCGACTTGATTTTCAGGTGATGCACCGCCTGAACCTACAATTAAACCAGTGCGTACATTAGACACATCATCGTCTTTTAAATCAGCATCTGCAATTGCTTCTTTCATAGCTAAATAATTAAAAGCAGCCGCATCACCCATAAAACGTCTAACTTTCTTTTCAATTAAAGCTGTAATATCTACATCTATTGCGCCATGCACATGAGAGCGAAATCCTAAATCTGCATATTCTTGTTCAAAACTAATACCTGATTTTCCTTGGCGTAAAGCTTCTAAAACTGCTTGTTGACCATGTCCAATACTAGAAACAATTCCCAAACCTGTCACTACTACACGTTTCACATTTTTCTCCTCAAAAGCCTTCAGTAGAAGTAAATAAGCCTACTCGTAAACCCTTAGCGGTATAAATTTCTTTACCATCTACTTCCATGACCGCATCACCAATGCCCATAACGAGCCTTTGCATCATGATACGTTTAATATCAATAGTATAAGTGACTAATTTTTTATCAGGTGTCACTTGCCCTGTGAACTTTACATCGCCTGCACCTAATGCCCGTCCTCGTCCTGGACCACCCATCCAGCCTAAGTAGAAACCAATGAGTTGCCACATTGCATCTAAACCTAAACAACCAGGCATAACAGGATCACCAGGAAAGTGACAGTCAAAAAACCACAAATCTGGTTTAACGTCCAACTCTGCGATGATATGTCCTTTACCATAAGCCCCTTCGTTATCAACAATTTTTGTGATACGATCAAACATTAACATCGGTGGCATAGGCAGTTGTGCGTTGCCCTCACCAAACATTTCACCGCGTCCACATTGCAATAATTCTTCATAGGTATAACTATTTTTTTGTTGCATGTTATTTTCCTAAAATACATCGACCAGTCATAAGCTGATTTTTTTGATTATAAATTTAAAGTTATTATAGGTTTCAATTTTGAACACCACAGTATATTATGCTTGGCAAAGATCGCAAATTTATTCACGTAATTTCTCATTATAGCAATATCAATGTCTTTTATAAATAATTGAAAATTTAGAAAACAATGAAATTTCTTATTTTAACGCAGTATTTTCACCCTGAAATTGGTGCTGCTCAAGTCCGTCTTGCTGCAATTGCTAAAGAATTGAAACAATTAGGTCATGATGTAGAAATTGTGACTGCCATGCCTAATTATCCACAAGGTCATATTTTTTCTACTTACCAAAATCGTTTTTATTTACAAGAACAATGGGAAGGTATCACTATTCATCGCGTTTGGCTCTATGCAGCGACGGGTGCAGGTATAAAGCGTTTGCTCAATTATTTATCATTTATGTTGACGGCTTTTTGGGGATTGAAAAAAGCTCGTAAACCTGATTATTTATTTGTTGAATCACCGCCTTTATTTTTAGGAATTACAGGTTATTTAGCAGCAAAATGGTGGAAAATTCCCTTTATTTTTAATGTGGCTGATTTGTGGCCAGATTCTGTCAGTGCTTTAGGTTTAATGAAGCAAGGTTTTATTTTACGTCAATTTGAAAGATTAGAGCGTTGGTTATACCGCAAAGCGACTTATGTCAATGTGGTTGCAGAGGGCGCACGGCAGATCATGTTAGACGTTAAAAAAGTGCCTACGCATAAAGTTTTATTCTTACCTAATGGTGCAGATACAGCCATATTTAAACCTTATTCACCTGACCCTGTTTTATATCAACGTTTTAATTTACCACAAAAACCCATTATTTTATATGCAGGCACACATGGTTATGCTCATGGTATGGAAGTCATTTTACAAGCTGCAAAATTAGTAGCCGATTTAGAACTCTTATTTTTATTTGTTGGAGGTGGCTCAGATAAACCAAGAATTCAACAACTTGCTACAGAAATGCAATTAAATAATGTTAAATTCTTACCACCACAATCACCTGAAACAGTAGCAAAATTATATGGATTAAGTATTGCGGGAATATCTAGTTTTCGTAACGTTGAATTATTAGATAATACGAGAGCTGCAAAAAATTTAGCCGTGATGGCATGTGGTAAACCCTTAATTTATAGTGGTGGCGGTGAAGGGGCGCGTTTAATTATTGATAATCAGACAGGATTAGTTACACCACCTGAAGATGCAAATACCTTAGCAAGTTCAATTAAAACAATTATTAAGCAACCTGATTATGCCAAAAAATTGGGTAGAAATGGTCGGCATTTTATTGAAACACAATTGACTTGGCATCAAATTATAACAAACTGGCTATCTTCATTAATTAAAAAATAAATATATGGCAATAAAACATCATGTTAAATCATACTTTAAAATATAGTTACACAATTATTGCACCCATTTACGATTTTATTGTCAGTTCACCCACACGTATTGCTAGATAAAAAAGTTTAGCACTATTAAATGATGTCACTGGAAAAAAAATATTACTTTGTGGTATTGGGAGTGGTTTGGACTTACCTTATTTGCCACAAGGCGCGGAATATGTTGGGATTGATTTAACAGCAGCCATGTTAAAACGTGCAACAAAACGCTTGCAATCAGCACAATCCTGTTATTTACATCAAGGCGATGTGATGCAATTACCTTATGCTGATGAGAGTTTTGATATTGTGATTATGCATTTAATTTTAGCCGTCGTACCTGAACCACAAAAATCATTAGATGAAGCAACGCGTGTGTTAAATAGAGGAGGGACATTACTTATTTTTGATAAATTTTTACAACCCCATCAACATGCACCTGTGCGACGTTTAATGAATCCTGTTATTAAAAGAATTGCCACAAATACTAATGTTGTATTTGAAAATTTACACGCGCCTGCTTTAACGGTATTAAGTAACAAACCTGCATTAATAAATGGCTGGTTTAGACATATTGTGTTGGAAAAATCGCATTTGTAAACGTCATGATCTGCTAAATTTGGACTTGTTTTTTAACAAATAGATTCACATTTTAGATATAATAGAAAAATGTTTACTTTTGTAGAAGTAACGGTTATTTATAAATTAAAAAGTATATGGTAATTAAAAAAAATGAAAAACGACTTATATGTTGTTGGAATTGGTGCTTCCGCAGGTGGTTTAGAAGCGATTGAAGATTTTTTCTCTCAAGTACCACGTTATAGCAATCTCGCCTATGTCATTATACAACATTTATCACCCTACTATAAAAGTTTAATGCCTGAAATATTGGCTAAAAAAAATAACGTCCCTATCCATACTGCAACTGATAACATGATAGTAGAAGCGGATAATATTTACCTTATTCCGCTACTAAAAATTTATGATAATCAATAAAACCTATGATTATCTATAATCTATTCACATTGTCATCAACTTTGCCTCACTAAAAAAATAGTG
>Ga0180430_10003800_pt1 | contig 12931 bp, 10 predicted proteins | sample SS_ome_9_FD_132999 | JGI IMG/M metagenome (GOLD analysis project Ga0180430, IMG submission 132999) | Hypersaline lake sediment archaeal communities from the Salton Sea, California, USA - SS_1_S_2 metaG | ecosystem: Environmental > Aquatic > Non-marine Saline and Alkaline > Hypersaline >... | reverse complement strand
GAAAGGTGTTCCTGCCATCACTTTCCTGTTCACAGCTTCAACGGAAAATACGAGGGCATATTTCGGATCATCCAGGATGTGGTCGCGGGGAACCATACTGGAAGTCATCAGCGCCATCATTTGCAGGCATTGCTTGGTTTTGCTGATCCCCGGCACAAGGATTTCCTTGGTCAGCTGCAGATCGCGGTGGTACCCCGAGATCAGGTTGGCCGTCAGTCCGTTGAGGGTCCCTGGCATCGCCATGATGGTATTGCAGTGCGCCCTTACCAGTTCGAGTACATCCGGGTTTTTCTTGTGTGGCATGATGCTGGAACCGGTGGTCAGTTCATCCCTGAAGGAAATAAAATTCAGGTCCTGGCTCATAAAAAGGATCATGTCTGCTGCCAGCCGGGACATCGTATTTGCCAGTGACGATAATCCGGTGGCCATGTGCATTTCCATTTTTCCACGATTGAGCTGAGCGGAAACAGCGCTTACCTGGAGTGCACTGAATCCTGCCAGTCGCGTGGTAAGCTCACGGTCGACAGGGAAAGAGGAGCCATAGCCGGCGGCGGACCCAAGCGGATTCTGGTCGATCACCTTCAGGATACCCGACATAAGCTGCAGGTCGTTCACAAGTGATTCGGCGTAGGCGCCGAGCCAGAGTGCGAATGAAGAAGGCATGGCCACCTGGGTATGGGTATATCCCGGCAGCAGGTATTTGTTATACAGCTCTGCCTGACTGATCAGCGCATCGAAAAGTACATGCACATCTTCCAGGACCAACCGAAGCTCCTCCTTCATAAACAGCAGCATAGCTGTCATCACCTGGTCGTTTCGTGAGCGAGCCGTATGTATCTTTTTACCCGGGTCGCCAAGGGTACTGACCAGGTGGTTCTCCAGGTGACTGTGGATATCCTCATCATCCGGGTCCAGCGCGAAGGACGGATTTTTTGCTTTCGGGTAGTAATCAGCCAGTTCCAGGAGGATCTGCTGCGCCTCTTCCTGCTTCAGCAGCCCGGTCTTACCCAGCATAATGGCGTGGGCCATCGAACCGATGATGTCATAGGGAGCCAGCAGTTTATCAAACGACTGGTCGTTGCCCACGGTGAATTTCATTACCGCTTCCTCGGTTTTCTTTTCCTTGTCCCACAGTTTCATGTGTATATCTTGGTTAATGTAGTATGGTTTATTTCGTTACAAATTTCATTTTTCTCCAGGGGGTTGTATCCGACCTCCTTCGCCGGACTTAGGAGCGCCGCTTCGTTCCGGCTGTAGCTTCCTAACTGCTATCTGAAATAATGAAGGGTACATCATGCGCTTTTTAAGAGTCGTTCCAGGAAAGCTGTATAGCGATCGATGGCTTCTTCAATTTCCGCAATAAAAATATACTCGTTCGCAGTATGAGAGCGGGCTGAATCACCCGGGCCGATCTTCACCGCGGGAAAGCTGAGCAGTGCCATGTCTGATAATGTGGGTGATCCGAAGGGTTGCATCCCAAGGGTTTCAATCACCCTGAACGCCGGATGCTCTTTTGAAAGCGATGAGCTCCTGAGTCGCATGGAACGGGGCACCAGCTGCGAAGCACACTCCGCCGTCAGTATTTCAAGCAGGCGTTCGTTGGTATACTTGTCGTTGCTCCTGACATCGATAACAAATTCGCAGGTGTCGGGCACCACGTTGTGCCCGGTACCGGCCTGTATCATGGTGACGCTCACCGACGGATCCCACAGCCAGTCGGAATGCTCATTGAATTTGAGTCCCCTGATTTTCTCAATATCGTCCATGGCATGATAGATGGCATTCTCTCCCTCTTCCCGTGCAGCATGTCCCGAAATGCCGGATGCTGCTGCATCGAGCACCATCAGGCCACGCTCGGCAACAGCGGGTTGCATGCCGGTGGGCTCGCCCACCACGGCAAATTCCAGGGCGGGGAGCAGGGGGAGAACGGAGGTGATGCCATGTGTCCCGCTGACCTCCTCTTCTGCGGAGATGACCAGCACCACCTGGCCGGCCATCCCCTTTTCAACGAGGTGCCGGTAGGCAGCGATCAGGCTGACAACAGAAGCGCCTGCATCGTTGCTGCCCAGTCCGGTGATCCGGCCGTTGCCGTTCACCGGAAGGTACGGGTCTGTTGTCCATCCGGCCACCGGCGCAACCGTATCCATGTGAGAGTTGAGTAAAAGTGTGGCCTTTGCGGGATCGTTGCCCCCGGTAATCACCAGGTTGTTCCGGTTACGGATCACCGTGAAACCCTGCTTAACGAGCCAGCGTTGCAAAAAGGCTGCACGGGTCTCTTCGTTTCTGCTCATCGCAGGGATAGCCAGGGTCTGCACCAGCAGGTCGATATGTTTCTCCAGCACCGTCATTTCAGGTCGCTGATCCCGGCATGTGAAGTAATGATTCCCTTGATCAGCGCTGAGCTCAATCCGTAGTGCTCCATCTCGTTCAACCCGGCGATGGTACAGCCCATGGGAGTGGTGACCTTGTCGATCTCCCTTTCCGGGTGATTGCCGGTACTCAGCAGTATCTGTGCCGCTCCCTTGGCTGTCTGTGCAGCGATCTTTCCTGCCTCTTCGGCGTGAAAACCGATCTGGATCCCACCCTGAGTTTCGGCACGGATGAACCGCAGGAAAAAAGCGATGCCACATGCAGCCAGGATGGTTGCTGCAGGCATCAGTTTCTCGTGAATGATCATCGTGGAGCCCATCGGTTCGAACAGTTGCATAATCAATTGTTCAGCGGCCTGGTCGTTCCCGGCGATGCAGGTCATGGATTCCCCGTATTCCACGGCAGTATTGGGCATAATCCTTACCACGGGAACCTTGTTACCGATCCAGGATTCGATCTCGCTGATGGAAACTGCAGAGACCACGCTGACCAGTACCTTCCCTGCCTGCAGCTCGTGTTCGATCTCCTTCACCACCTGCTCTGCCTGTCCGGGAAGCACGGCAAGGATAATGATATCACTTTCGGCGGCAAGTTCGGTGTTGCTCGTTTTCACAGTGAGGCCCAGTGCACCGAATGCATTGAGCAGTTCCTGCTTACGCCGGGAAATGAGCACATTCTTTCCATCAAAATTCCCATGCTTCACCAGTCCCCTGGCAATCGCCCCGCCGATATTACCGGCACCTATGATTCCTGTTTTTTTATTCATTGTATGCTGTATGTTTTCAAGGGTTGTGGTCCATCCGTTCCAGGGATAATTGTTCCAAAAAATCTATTATTCAGGGCGAACAGGGAGTGGGGATATTCCTGCCCGCTGCCGGCGCGCACAAAGAAGCCGATTGTCAGACAGGACCCTGGTTAAAGAAATATATATTTAGAAAGCTATTTATATATATATTTTAATACCTGTTTATATATATATTTCTCTTACCGGTTGTTTTTCCTGTGCCAGATCCTTTGCTGGTTGCCCATCAGTTTGGTAAATCCGTCCACATCTGCAGCGCTCCAGTCGCGGTTCTCCTCGCCATAGGCTGCAAATTCAGCATCCATGAGGTCAAATTTGCTTGTAACACCGGTAACCACATGGTTGTATGGCCTGAGGCGCAAAGTTACTGATCCTGTGACATTATTCTGTGTGGAGGCAAGGAAATCTTCAAGATTTCTCATTACCGGCTCCAGGAACTGTGCTTCGTGGACGAACATGCCGTACCAGCTTCCCACCTGTTCCTTCCAGTGCAGCTGCCACCGGGTGAGCACATGCTTTTCCAGGGCAAGGTGGGCATCAATAAGCATTCTCGGTGCAGGGGCTTCAAAACCCACGCGTCCCTTGATGCCGATGATCGTATCGCCCACGTGCACATCGCGGCCGATGGCATAGGAAGCGCCAATCTTATCCAGTTGACGGATTGCCTCCACGGGCTGCAATTTCTCACCATTCACGCCAACAGGTTCTCCTTTTTCGAACAGGATCTCCACTACTTCGGTACCTTCTTTCGGGGGTCCGGAAGGAAAGGCACTATCGGGGAGTTCCTCGTGACTGGTAAGGGTTTCTTTTCCTCCCACGCTGGTACCCCACAGTCCCTTATTGATGGAATATGCCACGTCCCTGGCTTCCATTTTTATCCCGTTATCGGCAAGATAGGCAATCTCATCCTGCCGGGAAATCTTCAGTTCGCGGATGGGGGTTACCACTTCGATCTCCGGTGCCAGCACGTGGATTGTCAAATCGAACCTTACCTGGTCATTGCCGGCTGCCGTGGATCCGTGGGCGATCCTGGTGAAGCCCTTTTTCCTGGCATATTCCACAAGGGCAATGGCCTGGAAGGACCGTTCCGAACTTACCGACAGCGGGTAATTCCTGTTGCGCAGGGAATTACCAAAGAGCATGAACCTGATGCAACGCTGGTAATAATCATCTGTCACATCCAGCACCTCGTGTGATGCCACGCCAAGCCGCCTGGCATGTGCCCCGATCCGGTCCAGTTCCGCTGCATCAAATCCTCCTGTATTGACGATGGCCGAATGAACTTCATAATGCTTCTCTTTTGCAAGATACACAGCGCAAAAGGTAGTATCCAGCCCGCCGCTGAGGGCCAACAGTATCTTTTCTTTTTCTTTCATGGTATTTTCTGGATTTTCTATGCTGCTTTGCTGCTCCCTGCGTCTTTATCACCTTTGCTTTCACCCGGCTTTTTTGCACCCGTTTCTTTTGCCCGTTTTGTTTCAGCCGGACTGGGTTTCAGCATAGCGGTGCACAGGCAGTGTGACCTTCGTGTGCGAACCAGGATATCATAGTATGGGCAGGACTGGCAACCCTTCCAGAACTCCTCATCGTCGGTCAGTTCCGAAAAAGTAACCGGCTGGTATCCCAGGCTGCTGTTGATCTTCATCACTGCAAGGCTGGTCGTGAGACCGAATAACCTGGCTTCAGGAAACAATGCCGCTGACAATTCGAGTGCCTTTGCCTTGATCTGCCTGGCAAGGCCCAGTCCCCTGTAATCGGGATTCACCACCAGTCCGCTGTTGGCAACGTATTTATTGTGGCCCCATGATTCGATGTAACAGAATCCGGCCCAGGAGCCGTCTTCATGAACGGCAATCACAGATTTTCCCTCCAGTATTTTCTGCGAGAGGTACTCCCTGCTCCTGATGGCGATCCCCGTTCCTTTTACACGGGATGCATTGTAAATGGCCTTTTCCACATCTTCCAGGTACCCCAGGTCCGCCTCTTTTGCTACGTATATATTGATCTCAGACATTGTGTTTGTTTATAATGGTTTGAAAAACGTTCTTGCTGTGTCCTGCGCCCCGGCAGGCAATTTCCATTCCCTGGATGCTAATGCACCTCCTCCCGCCTGAATCCCGGCATTTTTGTCCGCAGCAAATTGGTCAGGTCTCCTTTGGTCACCCCGTCACGGGGAATGATCAGGATGGTATCGTCCCCTGCAATGGTCCCGGCGATCTCGTACGAATTGAGATTGTCGAGCGCATAGGCAATGCTGCTGGCATGGCCCGGCAGGGTTTTCATAATGGCCATGCCCTGTGCAAAATCAATGGAAACAAAGCCGGTGATCGGTATATCTTCATTTTCTGAAGGATCGTTCAGTTGCCGCTCCGTCAGCATATAAATATATCCCTTTTCGCTGTCAGGCATTTTTGCCACCCTCAGGTATTTCAGGTCCCTTGACAGTGTTGCCTGGGTCATGGAAAATCCCTGGCGCTCGAGCAGTTCCTGCAACTCCTCCTGTGAGGAGATATTGGAACCATTGATCAGTCGCCTGATCGCCATCAATCTTTCATTCCTGTCTCTCATATTGTATATTTATACATATTCTTTGCAAATTTATACATTATTTATTCACAAATGCAATTAATATTGTTTTTTTTTCTATTTTTGGCTCCCGGATCGATGTGAACCGGACCTGCAAAAATGACCGGTCTGTTCCTGTACGAAACTTAATACTGCGATAACATGACCGAAAAAATCAACAAAGTACTTATCCTTGGATCCGGAGCACTGAAGATCGGTGAAGCTGGTGAATTTGACTATTCAGGATCACAGGCGCTGAAAGCCTTGCGCGAGGAGGGTGTTAAAACGGTGCTGATCAACCCGAACATTGCCACGGTTCAGACTTCCAGTGAGGTGGCCGATGAGATATATTTTCTCCCTGTGACCCCGCATTTTGTCGAAAAAGTCATTCAGAAAGAACAGCCGGAGGGGATTCTCCTGGCCTTTGGGGGCCAGACAGCCCTGAACTGTGGTGTGGCGCTGTATGAATCCGGGATCCTTGAAAAATACAATGTAAAGGTCCTGGGCACGCCGGTACAGGCGATCATGGACACGGAAGACCGTGAACTGTTTGCGGGTAAACTGAAAGAGATCGATGTTAAGACCCCGAAAAGTATCGCAGTAACCACGATTGCCGATGCACAAAAGGCTGCTGTAAAACTCGGTTTTCCCATCATCGTCCGGGCAGCCTACACGCTGGGTGGTCAGGGAAGCGGGTTCTGCAACAACCCGGATGAATTGCAGATCCTGGCCGCCAATGCATTTTCCTACTCCAAACAGATCCTGGTGGAAGAATCACTGAAAGGATGGAAAGAGGTGGAATATGAAGTAGTGCGTGACAAGTACGACAACTGTATCACGGTGTGTAACATGGAAAACTTCGATCCGCTGGGCATCCATACCGGTGAAAGTATCGTGGTAGCCCCGTCGCAGACCCTCACCAACAGCGAATACCATAAACTCAGGAAACTGTCTATCCGGATCATCCGGCACATCGGGATCATCGGTGAATGCAATGTCCAGTACACCCTGGATCCCTATTCTGAAGACTACCGTGTGATCGAGGTAAACGCCCGTCTTTCCCGCTCTTCCGCACTTGCTTCCAAGGCAACGGGTTATCCCCTGGCCTTCGTCGCGGCCAAGCTTGCCCTTGGTTACGGTCTGCATGAATTAAAAAATTCCATTACCAAAACCACCTCGGCCTTTTTTGAGCCGGCACTCGATTATATTGTCTGCAAGATCCCGCGCTGGGACCTGAACAAATTCACCGGGGTCTCCAGGATGATCGATTCAAGCATGAAATCGGTGGGCGAGGTCATGGCCATAGGAAGAACATTTGAAGAAGCGATACAAAAAGGCATCCGGATGATTGGCCAGGGCATGCATGGTTTCGTGGGAAACCACAACCTGGAATTTGAAGATATTGAAAAAGAGCTGGTTGAACCCACAGATATGCGGATCCTTGTGATTGAAAAGGCATTCGAAAAGGGTTACAGCGTGGACCAGGTACACGAACTCACAAAGATTGACCGGTGGTTCCTGGTCAAGCTACAGAATATATTCAATCTGAAAAACACGCTGGAAAAAGTTCCTTCTCTGGAAAAGCTGGAAGACGACTTGCTCTTGCAGGCGAAAGTGGCAGGATTCAGTGATTTTCAGCTGGCACGGATCATTCTCAACGGCAACGTGTCGGAGGAGATGCAGCTTGTCAGGGAACACAGGAAAAAGCGCGGGATTGTCCCCAGCGTAAAACAAATAGACACACTGGCTGCTGAATACCCGGCACAGACCAACTACCTGTATCTCACCTACAGCGGCAAGGAACACGACGTGGAGTTTTTCAATGACCATCATTCGGTGGTGGTGCTGGGTTCGGGGGCTTACAGGATCGGCAGCAGCGTGGAGTTCGACTGGTGCAGTGTAAACGCACTGAAAACGGTCAATGAACAGGGTTACCGTTCGATTATGATCAACTATAATCCCGAAACGGTATCAACGGACTATGACATGTGCGACCGGCTCTATTTCGATGAATTGTCGTATGAGCGGGTCATGGATATTCACGACCTTGAACAACCAAAAGGGGTGATTGTCTCCGTAGGCGGCCAGATTCCCAACAACCTGGCCATGCGTCTCCACAACTCTGATGTACAGGTACTGGGCACCTCCCCGGTCGCGATCGATAATGCCGAAAACCGACATAAATTTTCCATGTTGCTGGATCAGCTGAACATTGATCAGCCACGCTGGCGGGAGCTCACCAGCCTGGAAGGGATCAAGGAATTCGTAGTGGAGGTGGGTTATCCCGTATTGGTGCGTCCCTCCTATGTGTTGTCGGGAGCAGCGATGAATGTCGTTTCCAACAGCGAGGAACTGGAGCATTTCCTTACCCTGGCGGCCCGGGTATCCAAGCAATATCCTGTTGTGGTTTCTGAATTCATTGAACAGGCCAAGGAAATCGAGATCGATGCTGTTGCGAAGCACGGTGAACTGTTCTCTTATGCCATCTCAGAGCACGTTGAATTTGCAGGGGTGCATTCAGGTGATGCCACCATCGTTTTCCCTCCCCAGAAAATCTATTTCGAGACCGTCCGCCGCATCAAGAAGATTGCAAAGCAGCTTGCGGAGGCACTGGAAATCTCCGGACCGTTCAACATGCAGTTCCTGGCCAAGGACAACGATATCAAGGTCATAGAGTGCAATCTGAGGGCTTCAAGGAGCATGCCCTTTGTTTCCAAAGTGTTGAAATCCAATCTCATCGACCAGGCTACCCGGATCATGCTCGATATGCCGGTGGAAAAGCCGCATAAATCGAACTTCGACCTGGACTACATTGGTTGCAAGGCACCTCAATTTTCTTTTTCAAGACTGAAAAAAGCAGACCCTGTCCTGGGTGTGGACATGTCTTCCACCGGGGAAGTGGGATGTATCGGTGATAATTACTATGAAGCGATCCTGAAGGCAATGCTCTCTGTGGGATATACCATTCCGAAGAAAAACATTCTTCTTTCCACCGGACCTATGCGTTCCAAGGTGGAAATGATCAATTCCTGCAGGATGCTGGTGGAAAGAGGATACAACCTGTTTGCCACGCATGGTACCCATGAGTTTCTGAAGCTGAACGGCTTTGAATCCATCGACCTGGCCTGGCCCGATGAGGATAAAAAACCCAATGTGCTGGACCATATTGCAGGGGGACAAATTGACCTGGTGATCAATATTCCGAAGAACCTCACATCACATGAGCTGTCGAACGATTATACCATCAGGCGTTCGGCTGTGGATTACAACATCCCGCTGCTCACCAATGCGCGGCTCGCCAGCGCGTTCATTTATGCCTTCTGCAAGATCGACCTGGAGGAGATTCCCATCAAAAGCTGGGGAGAGTATAAGTAGTGTTTGTCCATAAAGTCCGCTATCTGCGTTATGCTCGTCCTCAAATTGCTCATTTACGTCCAGTAAACTCTGCATTTTCGGACTTCGCAAGCCTTGATATCGAACTTTCTGATCCAAACACTTTACTATATGGACAGAATCTAAAAAGTGTTTATCAGCCGTTCAGGGCTTCCGCACCCCCGACAATCTCGATAATTTCGTTGGTAATGGCTGCCTGTCGGGCCTTGTTGTATTCCAGGGCCAGGTCCTTGAGCAGTTCCGTGGCATTGTCTGTGGCTTTATGCATGGCGGTCATCCTGGCGCCGTGTTCAGAAGCATAAGAATCCAGGATTGTTTTGTAGAATTGCATTTTGAGTGATCTTGGAATCATTTCCTCCAGGATGTAATCCTTGGAGGGTTCGAAGATATAATCAACGTTTACCGTTACTTTTTTGTCATCGGCCAGTTCACCCATCCTGATCGGCAGAAACTGTTCGGTGGTCAGGATCTGGGTCGCAGCATTCCTGAACTGGTTGTATATGATATCCACATGGTCGTATTCTCCTTTAACATAATATTTCATGACCATTTCAGCGATCAGTGTGGAACGTTCAAAGGTGAGGTCATCAAAGATGTCGCTTGCATTGTAGATGACATTATAGCCATTCCTTCTTAGGAAATCATTTCCTTTTTTTCCGATGGCGATAAAATGGACCTGCCCGGCCATCATCTGGTAGGAATAGGTCTCCAGTGCTCCCTGGATCGCTGCCTTGATGGCATTGCTGTTGAATGCACCGCACAATCCCCTGTTGGAAGTGATCAGCACCAGCAATACGTTCTCCTCCTCCCGGTCCTGGGCATACAGGTTCCCTTTGTCCGTCCTGATGCTGCCACTGAGGCTTCCCAGGATCTCCTGCATTTTTTCAGCATAGGGCCTGAGTTGTACAATGGCATTCTGTGCTTTTTTGAGTTTTGCTGCAGCGACCATTTTCATTGCACTGGTGATCTGCCGCGTGGATGCAACTGATTCTCTTCTTACCCGTATCTCTTTAAGATTTGCCATGCCTCAGTCAGTTGTTGAACTTTTCAACCCTTGATTTTCTCTACAATATCCTTTGCAACCTCTTCCAGCACGGAAGTGATCTTGTCATCGAGCTTTCCTTTGGCGAGCTGTTGCAATACATCCTTGTGTTTCAACTCCAGGAATTCGAGGTATTCTTCCTGGAACTGCTGTACCTGGTTGATCTCAATGCCAGTCAGCAGGCCTTTTGTTCCGCAATAGATGATGGCGATCTGCTTCTCAACGGGGAAAGGTGAATATTGTCCCTGCTTGAGGATCTCCACATTTTTCCTACCCTTGTCGAGCACTGCCTTGGTAGCTGCATCGAGGTCCGAGCCAAACTTGGCAAATGCTTCCAGTTCACGGAACTGTGCCTGGTCAAGCTTCAGCGTACCGGCAATTTTCTTCATTGACTTGATCTGGGCGTTTCCACCCACCCTGGAAACGGAAATACCAACATTGATTGCCGGCCTGATTCCTGCATTGAACAGGTTGGATTCCAGAAAGATCTGGCCATCGGTAATAGAGATCACGTTGGTTGGGATATAGGCGGAAACGTCGCCCGCCTGGGTCTCGATGATTGGAAGGGCCGTCAGCGATCCGCCGCCTTTCACCAGGTGCCTGATGGAATCCGGAAGGTCGTTCATGTTTGCGGCGATCTCATCAGATTGAATGATTTTGGCGGCCCGTTCCAGCAGCCGTGAGTGCAGGTAGAATACATCGCCGGGGTATGCTTCACGTCCGGGTGGCCTCCTGAGCAGCAGGGATACTTCCCTGTAGGAGACAGCCTGTTTGGACAGGTCATCGTAGATAATCAGTGCCGGACGTCCCGTATCACGAAAATATTCCCCGATGGTGCACCCTGCGAAGGGGGCATAAAACTGTAGTGCGGCAGGGTCCGACGCAGTGGCTGAAACGATCACTGTATAATCCATTGCACCGTTGGCTTCCAGTGTTTTAAGCACATTTGCAACGGTGCTCCCCTTTTGTCCGATGGCTACATAGATACAGTATACCGGTTCCCCCTTGTCATAGAACTCTTTCTGGTTGATGATCGTATCGATGGCGATAGCGGTTTTCCCGGTCTGGCGGTCGCCGATAATCAACTCCCGCTGTCCTCTTCCGATGGGGATCATCGCATCGATCGCCTTGATTCCGGTCTGCAGCGGTTCATTTACGGGCTGGCGATAGATCACGCCCGGTGCTTTGCGTTCGATAGGCATTTCGTAGAGATCACCGTGGATCGGTCCTTTGCCGTCCAGCGGTTCTCCCAGGGTGTTGATCACGCGGCCGGTGAGTTGTTCGCCCACCCTGATTGAAGCGATTCGCCTGGTTCTCTTCACGGTATCTCCTTCTTTGATCAACTCTGATGAACCCAGGAGCACTGCTCCCACATTGTCTTCCTCCAGGTTGAGTACAATACCCATCACACCGCTGTCGAACTCAATCAGTTCATTTGCCTGCACTTTGTTCAGTCCGTATATACGTGCGATTCCGTCACCCACCTGGAGTACGGTTCCGACCTCTTCCAGTTCTACATCGATTTTGAATCCTTCAAGTTGTTTTTGCAGTATCTCCGATACCTCAGAAGGCTTGATCTGGGCCATATGCTATTCTTTTTCGATTATTGTAATAATTGTGTTTTGATTTTTTTCAGGCTTCGTGCGACGGTGGCATCATATTGCTGGTCTTCAATGCGCAGGACAAATCCCCCGATCAGCTCCCTGTTATCGTCAGTAGCCATCTCGATGGGTGTTTTCAATACATCCTGTATTGCTTTTCGCACCTTGTCGCCAAGTTCTTTTGAAACCGGTTTGGCGGTGGTCAGGGTCGCCGACACGATTCCCTTATGTTGTTTATACAGTTCCGTATAATACCTTGCGATCGCGGGAATATATTCCTCTCTTCCATTGCTGAGCAAAAGTTTCAGCAGGGAAAAAGTCAGCTCCCCCACTTGTCCGGAAAGCACCTGCTCCACCATACTGAGTTTTTGTGACTGCTTTATGATCGGTGAGAGCAACACGATCCTGAATTCCTCAACACGGGAAACCTTCTGAACCTCATCCATGTCCCTCCTGGTCTGGTCAAGCAGACCCTGTCCTTTTGCACTCTCAAACAGTGCCCTGGCATACCGTACCGATATCTTGCTTTCGTTCATGGGATCATCAATTCAGGTCAATTTCATCCACCAGTTTTTCAATCAGGGCTTTTTGTTCCTTATCGTTGTCCAGTTTCTGCCTGAGTATCTTTTCCGCAATCTCAACAGAAAGCACGGCCATTTGTTGCTTCATTTCTGTGATTGCAGCTGCTTTTTCGTTCTGAATCGTTTCCCTCACATTCTTCAGCAGTCTGGAAGCCTCTTCAGATGCTTTTTCCTTTGCCTCGGAGATGATCTTGTCCTTCACATCCCTGGCTTCTTTCATGATTGCATCCCTTTCTGCTTTTGCTTCGGCCAGTACTTTTTCATTGTCAGCCCGGAGTTTTGCCATTTCTGCACGGGCCTTCTCTGCCGATTGAAGGGCCTTTCGGATACTATCATTCCGGGCATGCACGGCAGAAAGAATGGACGGCCAGGCAAATTTTCTGAGGATCAGCAGCAGGATCAGGAAGAACAGGGTGGTCCAGAAGATCATTCCTATTCCAGGCGTTAAAAGATCCATATTATTTGTTTTTAATGGTTAATCAATTGATAACGACCTGCAACCAACCGTTGCAGGTCGTTATTTCCTATGCATTGTTGGTAAGCAGTGCTACCACAACTCCAAACAATGCAACACCTT
>Ga0180430_10003799_pt1 | contig 12932 bp, 8 predicted proteins | sample SS_ome_9_FD_132999 | JGI IMG/M metagenome (GOLD analysis project Ga0180430, IMG submission 132999) | Hypersaline lake sediment archaeal communities from the Salton Sea, California, USA - SS_1_S_2 metaG | ecosystem: Environmental > Aquatic > Non-marine Saline and Alkaline > Hypersaline > Sediment... | reverse complement strand
TGCTCGTGCTGCTGAACCCGTTTCTCCTGATTATCTACCTGATCGACGTGGTTCAGAAGCTCGATCGCGCTCAGTTCGCCCGTGTGTTGGTACGGGCGGGACTCATCGCCACCGCAGTATTCTGGTTCTTCGCCATTCTCGGTGACGCGGTGTTTTCCGACGTCATGCACGCCGACTTTGCATCGTTCCAGATCTTCGGCGGCGTGGTGTTCCTGCTCATTGGCCTGCAGTTCGTGTTCCGTGGCCCCACAGCGATAGAAGTCCTGCGCGGTGAGTCAGAGCACCTAGCCGGGGCAATTGCCATGCCGATCCTCATTGGACCGGGCACCATCAGCGCAAGCGTCATCATAGGGAAACGACACGACGCCCTTTCGGCCTGCGGCGCAATCCTTGCAGCAGTAGTGATTTCTGCCGTGCTGATGGTTGGCCTCAAGGCGTTGCACGATTTCGTACGCCCGAAAAGAGAACCGTTGATACAGAGATATATTGAAATCGCAGGACGCATCACAGCCCTCTTTGTCGGCACGATCTCAGTGGATATGATCATGCAAGGGGTCAGAAGCTGGGTATACAAATTCTGAAATGGACACCGAACCAAGCACTGCACGGTACGGCGTACCACCGCCGCTGAGCTTAGACGTTAGCACAATTTCCCCAACTACCATTTCACGCTTTTTTTCTCCAAATGTCCACATGCGTAACGATGTGCATCCCGATTCCGTTTCTCCATTGATGCGCACAATCAGGGCGCCAGGCCCTTCGGAAGGATTTTGGTCGAGATTTGCGGGTTGGCCTTGAAGGGGTTGTAGAGCGGGTCGGCGATTAGCGTCAACTGCCAACTCGCCTTCGGCGTGGTCCTCCAGTAGCACTCGGCGATGGTGTACTTTCCCGTCAGCAGAAGGGGATAAAACTCCTCGGGCGCGGGGAAAGCCGCCAGCAGCGGTTCGTCGACCGCCCCGGCAGTCGCGGCGGCACCGCTTGTCAGCATTTGCGGACACCACTGCGTCGACCTGGGATTCCTGAGATCGGCGGCTTCAAAACTCGCCGTGTGCCACCCCACAGCCCCCCGCTTCCACGTAAACGCCGCAACGTATTTCCGAAGGCTGTACCAACCGGCGTAAAGCGCCGCATCGGGGCACTTGCCCGGGGCAAACAGCGAACTGGAAGTATCGAGGACCGCCTTCATGCTCGTGCGCCCGGTCACAAACGCATGTAGCGCCCTGAAGCGATTGTCGTATGCCCGATAGCCCGCATTGTTGGCGGCCTGGGCAAAACGCGCCGGAAGTCCCGAATCGATATAAAAAACACCTTTCAGACCGGTCTTTTCAACCGCTATCGAATCGTCTATAACCCGCCTGGCCAGAGCGGCCGACGGAGCGTCTATCCGGGCGGTCATCAGGGCTCCGGGCCTGCCCCTGGCGCCACCTGCGCCGCGGCGGCGCCAATAGAGCGGATTGACCGCGGGCCCCTCGGTCTTGTAGTCGCCCCGCCAGAGCAGCGCCAGTTCGCTGTCGACAGATGCGGTCGTCTTCATCAGCAGCTTCCTCGCCTTGCTGCGCCGCGGTTGGGACTTACCGATGGTCTTATCGCCCGCGGCGGCGTAACCAGCCACCAGGCGAAGCCCGCCGGACTGCCTGAGCAGTTCGATTTTGGCGCGGGCGTTGGCAAGGGTTTTCGGTGTTTCCGGGCGGCTCAGGCGCCACAGACCGCCTTCGGCTTTTTTGAGCATCTCATCGAGCGTCCTGACATCGGGCGGTTTGGAGATTTTCGCATCCCTGAGGAAATCGATCAGACCTTTCACGCCGTAAATTTCCCTGTGCAGGGCCATTAACTGCCGCTCGGCGATCGGCTTGTTTTTTGCGTCGCTCATGAAACGCACCTTTATCTGCCTGCGGACAATGCTCTTGCGAACCCGCTTGAAGAGGGCCTTCGCTTCCGGTATTTTTTCCGGGGGAGCAGGCATTGGCTTGTCGAAGAGATCCGCAACGTTTTCGATCCGGTCAGCGGGCACGACCGGTAACCCGATCGGACGCTTGCCTACCAGGGGCATCAGTTCGTTGTAAACCGCGAGTTTAACGAGCGCATCTTTGACCTGCGTCTTGCCGAATGCCTCGATACCGTCGACGTGGATGGGACCTTTTGCGGTGCTTTCTGCGATTCGCACTGGTGTGCCCCAGATCAGGCAGATGCTGCGAATATGCCGGTCGAGCCGGCGTTCAAGCATTGCCTGGACGATCGGGCGATGGATACCGCCCTGGTAATCTTTGCGGGAAATCACGTACTTTTCGGTAGTTTTTACCAAGACGATATTGCGTTTGGGAATACCCCTCCGCAAGGCATAGAACCCCGCGAGACCCCGCGAGGCGGCGGAGTTGGCGTTTGCGACCACGAGCACCTGGTCGGGTTTCAGACCGCCGCCTGCCGCGGCAAGGACCGCGTTGGTGCAGATCGCACTTGTCGCGGCCGCAAGCAGAACGGCAAGTAATATCCTGTTTTTCGATATCAAGAGCATCTCCCTAATCACCCCGGCGAGGGGGTTGCAGCCTGCGTATGGATGTTGTATCGGCAAAACGGAGGCGAGGCTTTCCTGCAAGTCTTCCGGGGGCGGTCATTCTACAGTGAGCAGTAATCGGTGATCGGTAAACGGCTATGGAAAACGAGCTATAACCACGAATAACATCGCGGTTGGAGTTCCGGTGTTAACGTTTTCGTTTCCGTGTATCGTTCACTGATGAGCGGTCACTGACTACTGATTACAGAAAGTCAGACTTGTGGCGCTATCCTGCACTGTAGTATCATGCGGCGCCCCGCGTCTGAGATTCGCGATTGCATGGAGCCTTCATGAAACGACACGTAATACTGCTTTTGCTTGCATGGATACTTCCGGGCTGCCCGGTTCCCTGGACGCCGCCCACTCCTGTCAAGGCCGTCAAGAAACGCCAGTTCGCCACGGGCGCCAAGTACTACATTTACGTGCCCAGCTACCATACCAAGGACCGCACCTGGCCGGTCGTGATAACCTTGCACGGTTCGTTCGGATGGGACGGACCGATGCGCCAGGCACACGAGTGGCAGTACTACGCCGAGCAATACGGTTTCATTCTGATAGCGCCTTACCTGAGCAGCGCCGAGGGCATAGTTCCGCTCTTGTGGTGGGACAGCAAGCTCAGGAAGGACGAGGTAAATGTCCTTGCGATACTCGACGAGGTGATCGACACCTATAACGGCGACCCCAAGGCCGTCCTGCTCTCGGGCTTCTCGGCGGGCGGATATCCGATGTACTACATCGGTCTGCGCAATCCCGAGCGGTTCAGCATGCTCGTTTCAAGAGGCGGAAACAGCAGCCTCAAGATATTCGAGAACATCAAGCTTAGCGACGCGGCCAGGAAGCTCCCGATAATGATCTTCTGGGGTAAGGACGACGTGTTCACCAGTAAAGCCGGATGGCGGGCGTTCCGGTGGCTCAGGCTCAACGGTGTCGCCACGGCAGAAATGAAAAAGGTCAAGGGGGGTCACCTGCGCCGCCCCGAAGCGGCATACACGTTCTGGAGACCGCACCTGCCCGCGAAGTACCAGAACAGGCAGTAGACTACCCGGCGCCTCAGGTGCGAGGGGTACTCGGTTGAGTAGTCGCCTTGGGCAGTTCCGGCAGAATGTCAGGAGTGGCGACGGGAACGACCGTCTTGGCCGTACGCCTGAAGACCATGTACTCCGGAGCATACATACTGGCGCGTTCGGCTTTGGCTTTCTCCAACTCGGCCGGATCCATATCGTCCGTGCTTCCGAAGTCGGCGTCTCCCATGTCAGGTATGGGCAGGCGGTAGACCAGGAGAATCTCCTGGTATGGCTCGTTCTGAAATTTCCTGAGAATACACAGATCTGCAACCTTCGCCTTGTTGCCCGCGGTTGGGACCGGATGCAACTGCCACTTGTTGCTGTCCTCTTTCTTCTCGATATATCCCAGCGGGTACAGGCTCGTTCCCGATCTGGTCACCAGGCGGAAGTGGGTGGCGGGCAGTCGATACCATCCGTCACCCTTTCTGTCGCTGCGTGATTTGTTCGATACCCTTGTCCGTATTATCAGCACCTCAGACTTGACTCCCGGTTTGCACGGGTCTTCGGGCAGCTTGTCATGCGAGGCGACCTGCGTCCACTTATCGCCCGGCTTGAAGGAGGCGGGGACCGTCAGCGCATCGGACGGGGCTTCCACGCGCCCGTTCAATCCGGCGGTATTGCGGGCGCAGAACAACTCGAGCAGCAGGTCGTCGTGAATTCTGTCGAATGACCTGTCCGAAGCCAGTGATGCCGCGGACCCAAACACGCCGAGCGCGAACTCGTCGCAATAGATTCTGTCGGTCCGCTGGAGCGAACTGTCGAACGGTTTGTAGCCCATGACACTGGACCCATACGGCATCATCTGCAATGCGAGGGTCAGGATACCGACCATCACCACACCGATGTACAGACCCAGCACCCCGCCGCAGGCGCGGTCGGCCCAGCCTCCCAGCGGCGCGTTTCCGACGATCAGCTTGTCGAAGACTACGCGCAGAACGAGCAGCGGTATCACAAAATGCAGGATCAGGGACAACGCGTCCCCATACGCCGGCTGGGTACCATGCAGCATCGCCGGGCCAAGCCACTCGTAGTATCCCAGTGCGAACACCGCACATATGGTCGTCAGGAACGCCATGATCACGGCGCTGAACAGACCGTGGATCGACTGGTATAAAGCAATGGCCAATATCAACAGCCATGCTGCTGCGATCAGAATCATTCTGCAATCTCCCGTGCGGCAGTCAAGACCGCACCAGCTCTAACGCCGCAATACCGCTGTCACCGGGGCGGTGGGCGCTTACTTTTTCTTCTTTTTCTTGCCCTGTTGTGTAACGCGAATAACTTCCTGGATGCTGGTCATACCGTCCATAACCTTCTGGAGGGCGTTTTCCTGCAGGTAGTGCATATTGTTTTTGCGGCAGGCGGCCTTGATCTGCGCCAACTGTGCCTTGTCTGCAATAAGTTGGCGAATCTCGTCGGTGATCTCGAGCAGTTCGAAAACACCCGTTCTCCCGATATATCCGGTTCCCTGGCAGGACGGGCATACGATCGGCTCGCCGTCTTCGTCGACCCGACCGGGATCGGGCGCCCGGTAGAACCGCTCGATCTGGCTCGAAGCCAGGTTGGCCTTGGCGAGCATCTGCGGGTCGGGGCGGTACGGTTGGCGGCAGGCGGGACAGAGATTTCGGATAAGCGCCTGGCAGAGCACCCCGTGAAGGTTCGCCATCCCGTCAATCGCGCCACCGCAAGCCTTCAACCACAAAGCCAGCGCCGTAAACGTATCGACGGCGCCTATTCCCAAAAGAACGAGCTTGTCGGTCGAGGCGTTGGCGATCAGTTCTGCCGTTTGGGCGTCCCCGCAGGCGTCAACCATTATCACGTCCGGATCGCGCCGCATCGCCTCGGTGAAGACCTTTGGCAGGTTCTTCGGATCGCCGTAGACGGTTTGGGTGACGTTCTCCATGTCGGCGGACGTCTTGGCTTCGAGCGTCACCAGGCTCCTGGTGTAAGCATCCATGGAGCGTAGAAGCGAATACAGCGTGCTTGTCACACCGCTGCCGACACGTCCGGATACAATCAACAGGCCCGAGTCGCGGTTGGTCATCGCCTTGACGCTCTGGAGAATCTCGGGGGTCATGCCCAGTTCCTGGAGATTGGTCCTAAGCGCCTCGTGCATCGCCCGGAACTGCATCCGCTGCCCGCCGGTGCTACCGGTGGTGATCACGCCTATCTCGACCTGATTGCCCGCGAAGTCGAGCGACATCATCCCTTCCTGCGGGCGCCGGCGCTCTTCGGGGTCCAGACCGGCCATTGGCTTGATCGCCTGGATCAGCATGTCCGATTCTGTGAGCGACAGCGACGGTTGAACGCTCAGCACGCCGTCCACTATGAAACGCACCACCGCCTCCTGCTGCGAGCCCGGCGAGATATCGGCCTCGCTGGCGCGCCGAATCAACATGTTGGACAGGAACTCCTGCACGCTGTTGTAAGTTTCGCATTCGGGAATCGACGCCGTCGCCGGATCGGGCGCCGGGATCAGGACGTTGCGATCGTCGTATATCTTCACGCGTTCGACGACGTCCACGGTCATGCCTTTTCCGCGGAGCATGAAGCCCCGGGCGCGAATCACGGAGATCAGCTTGTCCCCCGGACCGACACGGGCGTCGCGCCAGATGACATACCCCGCCACCACCGAGACAAGCAGAACCAGGTAGACCACCATGCCGATGAAGTACATCGGCAGGAGCAGCCAGACCAGAACGCCGATCACACCGCTGGAGATAACCGCCACAGACCACTGCGCCTGGGGTCCGCGCACCCGCCCCGCGTCGTAATGGATCCACGGAAGGATCATCAACCACGGCGTAACGAGCATTAACATGAAAACGATTTTGACCAGCGAGACATAGCCGCCCACCTGCGGCAGAGCTGCCAGAATGACTGTCATCAGATGCTCCAGTGCCAAAATACAAAAATACGAATACAAGAAACTTCGATCGGGCGTCAACAGCACGTCGTATGAATCCCGTAAACTCTACCCCACCGCCGCCGAAGGGTAAAGTGAAAACCATCTACCCTCGCAGGGCGGAGCGGCTTGCGGAGATGCCCTTGAGCATCATCTGCAGTTCGTCAACGTTCGGCGCCGCGTCGTAGGCAACGTCTGGATCGATCATCCCGGCCTGGATCAGATCGTAGAGGCTCTTGGAGAAAGTCTGCATGCCTTCGAGTTCATGCGACCTGATGGCCTCTTCCAGTTCGGCGTCCCTTCCTTCGGCGATCAGCTTTCGGACATGGTGGTCCACCAGCAGCACTTCGCAGGCCGGGACCCTGTCGACGCCTTCGGCTATGCTGGGCAGAAGTTTCTGGCAGACGATTGCCCGCAGGTTAAAACCGATCAACTGCCTGACTCGCTGGCGGGCATCCATCGGGAACAGGTCGATCAAGCGCCCGATGGTCTGCGACGCACGGGAGGCGTGGACGGTCCCAAAGACCAGGTGCCCGGTCTCGGCGACCTGCAGTCCAGCCGAAAACGTGTCGAGGTCCCGAAGTTCACCGATCAGCACCACGTCGGGGTCCTCCCTGAGCACGTATTTCAGGGCCGTCTGAAAATCGGGCACGTCTATACCTATCTCGCGCTGCGAAATCAGCGCCTTGTCGCTCTCGTAGAGATACTCTATCGGGTCTTCCAGGGTCACGATGTGGCAGGATCTTTTCTTATTGATACTTTGGAGCATAGCCGCAATAGTCGTGCTCTTGCCCCCTCCGGTCGGACCGCTCAGCAGCACGAGACCCTGCTGCCCGGCGGTAAGGGAGTCCACGACCTCCGGCAGGTGCAGGGACTTGAAATCGGGAATCTCCCGCGTGACGCGCCTGACGGCGACGGCGACCTCGCCCCTCTGTAAAAAAACGTTAATGCGGAACCGATCCGAACCGGGCAACTCATAAGCCATGTCAACATTTCCCAGCTCGGTAAACTTGGCGCGCTGCCGATCGGTCATCATTTCATCGACCATCGAGAAAATCTCTTTGCTGCTCAACGCCTTGCCCGGCGCCGAACGGACCCTTCCGCCTATCCGCACGTGCGGAGAACGGGAAGGTTTAAGGTGAAGGTCGGAGGCGCCGGCTTTTACCAGCGACCTGAAGTACTTCGCGAGTTTCGGCTCGGACGCCGCGGAATCCAATAAAGGCGAAGATGCGGGAATATCTGTGCTCACATGCCCTCCGCCTTCATTGTCAGTCGCACCGGAACCCCGAGATCGGCGAGATACTGCTTGGTCTCGCCCACCGAATACGTGCCAAAATGAAAGATCGACGCGGCCAGCGCAGCGTCGGCGCATCCGGCTGTGAGCACCTGGTGGATGTGCTCGGGGCTGCCGGCCCCTCCGGAAGCTATGACTGGAATGGTGACAGCCTCCGCCACCGCCCGCGTTATTTCGATGTCGTATCCATCGAGCGTTCCGTCGGCATCCATAACCGTCAGGAGAATCTCACCGGCGCCGCGGGCCTGGACTTCTTTGGCCCACGCGACGGCCTCCAGCCCGACGGGAATACGCCCGCCGTTTACGTGGACTTCCCACCGCTCGCCCCGATCGCCCTGTATGCGTTTGGGATCGATCGCGACCACCACACACTGGGCGCCGAACCGCCTGGAAGCGGCCGTTATGAACTCCGGGGCGCGGACGGCTGACGAGTTAATCGAAACTTTATCCGCGCCGGCGTTGAGCAGGTAGCGGAAGTCCTCGATAGTCCTGACCCCCCCACCGACGGTCAGGGGCATGAAGACCTGGCCGGCGGTCTTGGAGACCACGTCCAGGATAATGTCCCGCCGTTCGTGGCTGGCGGTAATATCCAGGAAGACCAGTTCGTCGGCGCCTTCTTCCTCGTATCGACGGGCGACCTCGACGGGATCGCCGGCGTCGCGGAGGTTCAGGAAGTTAACGCCCTTGACGACCCGACCGCTGTCGACATCCAGGCATGGTATTATTCGTTTCGCCAGCATTTTTTATTACTATTTCGAACATCCATTCGTCGGTTTTTTTTTCGCGTATCGCCGATTCATCCCCGCCGCGGCCAGCCGATCACACGTTCGTTCGCAGGCTGTCTCGCACCGTCGGACCGCGATTGAAGAACCGAGACCGTTCAAACAGCAACCACAACAACAGCGAACTCCAGACAACCACCGCCACGCCCAAAACGACCGGCAGCGACAGTCCGCTGACCTTTTCCCATGCGGTATTCTCCGGGGCGATCGCGGCGTCCACCTGCGGACCGAATGGCAGGAACGCCGCCCACGCAACCAGCACGGCGCCCCAGGCGGCAACGAAACTCTGGCAAATCGCCGAAACCCACGCCCACGATATGCTGAACTTCTGGCGACCGGCGAAGACCACCAGCAGCAGGCTCGCGGCCAACCACGCCAGACCCACCAAATCGATAGCCACCCCCGCGTCAACAAAGACTATCTTCACCCCTCGCGTAATCGAGGGCACTTTTTCCCCCACCGACGTGGTCACCTGGATCATATTCTGGATGAGGTTCCGGGCAGTCCAGGCCACCAGGGCCCATACCAGGTACGCAATACCCGTAAAGGCCAGCGCCAAACTCACATCCAACCGGGATGTCCGCCGCGTTCGTCCAAGCATCTCTCGGCCCTGCCAACTCTGACAATAAATCCGTCAATCCACATTACAACGCCCAAAAACACCCACGTCAAAGCCAATATAACACTGCCCGCTATTTTTTTCCATCTTCGCTTCTCAAGTGGACGGGACGCAAATCCGCCGCCCGGTAGTGCTCGGCGACTTCATCAGCTTTCAGGGGGCGGTCGTAGACGCTCACTTCGTCGATCCTGCCCTCGAAGTTTGCAAAGTTGTCGTTTCGCCCGCCGACGAACGCCTGTCGCACGCTGCTCGGGCAGCCTGGTGCGGACTGTCCGGATATCTCGGGGGTAGTGTTTCCGTTGAGATAAACCGCGATGCGGCGTCCCCTGCGAACGAGGACTACGTGGTTGAACGTGTTGACCTGAAGTTTCGTGGTCCCGATCAGGGTTTCATCGAGCTTGTTACCGTTGAAGAATATCAGGCGCCCGGTCGATTTGGCGTCGTGCGTCCCGCCAATACCCAGGTGATCGCCCGGCGCCTCGTCGGCCTGGTCAACACCCCGGGAAAACAGGTAACCGGCAACTGACCTGGCTTGTGGAGGCATACCGTTGGAAAACCACATCTCCACCGAGTAGCTGTCGGCGAGTTCCCTGATAACCGCCCCGAGACGCCCGCCGGCGAACTGGACGGCGCGGTTGATCTTGCCCGGACCGCAGAAACCCGGCGCCACAGGCCCTTTGAGCCAGTAAGCCACAGGCCCGTTGAACCTTCCGTGATTTCCCCCACCGCCCACATCAACAGCTCGCCCACCGCCAAACCCGCCCATACGCCAGAACGCCACCGGCTTGGACGCGAGCACCGCCTTGGCGTACGGTCCGACAGATTCGGCGTATTTACGCGCTCGCCTGCCCGAAACTTCTTCAAGAAGTCCGAGCACCGCTTCGACGATCTTCGGCTCGGCCTGCACTTCCAGACCGGCCGACCGCGCCGGCCAGGTGGTGTATCCGCCAAGACCGTGCTGCGCCGGTGGTGGAATATAACCCTCCCCCCCGTTGGCCAACTCAATGTTGAAAGTAGGCGCCATCGGGCTTTGGGCCTTGATCTGCAGACCGGTAATACCGAATACCTCGCACGGGATAGCCACGATCCCCAAGTCGCCGATCCGCAGCGCCTGCAGCTTGATCTCGGCCGCCGGATCGTCGCGGAGGTATATCTGTTCGCGGGCGTAGACCTCCGGGCGATTCCTCGGCTTGCGATCGCCCATCTTCGCGACGATTGCTTTGGCCCACTCCAGGCGGGTTTCGTCGCCCGTGCGGCGGCGGAGTTTCAGCTTCTTTTCAGCCATCGCCAGCGTCGCGGACTTGTGGTGCTCGATCTTTCCGTACGCATCGAACGCAATTTTCGCCAACTGGCGGGTGTAAGTGGCGATATCGATCCTTTTTCGAGCGCTTGAATAGTCCATCCAGTGCAGGTCTCCGCTGGTGCCCTGCGACATCATCGCCACGAAGGGCGGGTCGGTGTTCTCTGCCTTGACCAGGCGAGCGAACTCGGCGGCGAACCGCCCGAAGTAGTCCGCCGACACCGCCGGCGAACCGAAATAGTGCATCGAGTAGTTCGCCAGCAGCGCGATCGGGCGCCCCTCGGGCGACTGGACCGACAGCAGCGACAGATCGGTGTCGACCGGGCCGGCCGGGCCGACATAATTGGCGTTGCGGTATCCCGGATGCATCATCGCACGGACGGTTCTCTTGCCGAACGGGTCGGTTCCCATCCGATCCGACCTGCGAATCCAGCGGCGGCAGTGCGTATGTTTGTCGGCCTGGGCGACGGTCCATCCGACGCGAGCCGGCGCCAGATTCGCCGCGGCGCGTTCGATGACCTTCACGATCCGCCCGGGCAGGAACTTCGCGTATGCAGTGTCCACTCCGGTTCCAAGTGCGCCCATCACCGACGGGGCCGAATGCGTGTGCGTCGCCGAGATCATCATCCGCTCGGGCCGGATACCGGTGGTCTTGGCGGCCAGCGCCTTGGCGGCGTCCACCAGCGAGCGGGGCATCATCAAGGTATCGACCACGACGATCGCCACGGGCCCGGCGGTGCCCGCATCGAGTACCAGACAGCGTGCGTGGAGGCGATCGTGGACCTTGTTGGACCTTCCTTCGAGAAACCCACCGCTGACGATCACGGGCAGTTTCTCCGGCGTGATGTCGACAGCGAACGCCCCGGCGCGGAGAGGTTTGCTGTCCTCGCCTTCACCGGCCAGGACGATCCCGTCGCCCGACAGAACAACCGCGCCAATCAAAACAACTACCGCAAGCAGATGTGTGATTCGATTCATGACATCCAGTCTACCTTATCGAACAAGAGATAGAAATCCGAATCTCCTTGTTTGGGGCATCAATTCGGACATAATCACTGAACAAGGAGAATACCATGAACTGTGCAATCGATCGGCGGCGGTTTATCAAACGAGTTGGTTTGGGCGCGGCGGCATTGGCGTTTCCGCGGTGTCTCCAGTCCGCGGAAACCGCCTCGGGCGACAAGCCGAATATCATCTTCATCCTGGCGGACGACCTTGGCTGGTCGGACGTTAACTGCTACGGGCACCGGTTCCACGAGACGCCCAATATCGACCGCCTCGCGGCCGGCGGGATGCGGTTCACCGACGCTTACGCGGCGTGTCCGGTCTGCTCACCGACGCGGGCGAGCATCATGACGGGAAAGTATCCCGCGCGACTGGGACTCACCGACTGGATACCAGGCATGCGAAGCGGAAGTCGCTTCAAGCTGCTCATGCCCGACTTCCTCAAGCGACTCCCGCTGGAAGAAGTCACTATCGCCGAGATGCTCAAGTCGGCCGGGTACGTAACCGGCGCTGTGGGCAAGTGGCATCTCGGGCCCAGGGGCTTCTACCCGGAGAACCAGGGCTTCGACGTCAATATCGGCGGTAATCACAACGGTTCGCCGGCGGGAGGGTATTTCCTGCCCAACCGAATGACGCTCAAGGACATGAAAAAGGGCGACTACCTCACCGATCGCCTGACCGCCGAGGGGGTAAAGTTCATCGAGGCCAACAAGTCCCGCCCGTTCTTCCTGTACCAGTCGTACCACTCGGTCCACACGCCGATCCAGGCCAAGGCCTCCTACGTCACGAAGTACAAGGCAAAGACCTCGCCGGATGGTAAGAAGTATCATCCGGCCTACGCGGGCATGGTCCAGAGCCTCGACGAGGGCATCGGGCGAATACTCGACAAACTCGACGAACTGAAGCTGGCGAAAAACACGGTGGTGTTCTTCATGAGCGATAACGGCGGGCTTCGCAGCGTGACGGCCGTCCGACCGCTGCGTGCGGGCAAGGGGCACATCTACGAGGGCGGTATCCGCGAACCGATGATCGTCCGCTACCCCCAAGCCGTAAAGGCCGCCACCACCTGCTCGGCGCCCGTATCCAGCGTTGACTTCTTCCCGACGATCCTCGAACTGGTCGGCGTGAATATGAAAAAATCTCACAAGATCGACGGAGTGAGTTTCGCTTCCCTGCTCAAGGGCGAAAAGAAAACGTTGGATCGCAAGGCGATATACTGGCATTACCCGCACTACAGCCCCCAGGGCGGAAGGCCCGCCTCCGCCGTCCGCGCCGGCGACTACAAGCTCATCAAACTCTACGAGGGCGACAAGATCGAATTGTACAACCTCAAGGACGATATCGCCGAGACAAACAACCTCGCCGCCGGGGAACCCAAACGAACCGCCGAAATGACAAAAATGCTCGACGAC
>Ga0180430_10003798_pt1 | contig 12933 bp, 11 predicted proteins | sample SS_ome_9_FD_132999 | JGI IMG/M metagenome (GOLD analysis project Ga0180430, IMG submission 132999) | Hypersaline lake sediment archaeal communities from the Salton Sea, California, USA - SS_1_S_2 metaG | ecosystem: Environmental > Aquatic > Non-marine Saline and Alkaline > Hypersaline >... | reverse complement strand
ATACTGTCTCCAATCACTGGGATCTGCTTGCTTCGCGAAAGAGTTTCGTACACCTTTCGACTATTCTTCCAAGCGTTCCGGTCGGACTTAGGGATTCCTTGGTAATCGTTCGCAATGATATAACGGTCAGTATTTCCGTTTCGGAGCGGATAGGCGGCACGCATGTGACCATAACCCATGTTCACACTAACGAGCCAAAAATCTGCTTTATGTTTTCCAGGCATATTTGAGTTTTAATTGGTTCTATTTTAACACATTTAACGTTTCTCTGCCCTGTCCATCATCTGCCAAAGAGCGGCCAAGTCATAAATCGCTGCATTCATGTTTTCCGGCATAGCGTAGCTTGGGAAGAAAGACCAGTTGCCCGGTGGAGTATTTGGGTTAACATCTGGCAAATCTCGATCTTCAAAGCGTGGATCAACCATGTAAACGTACTCGAGACTTGGATTAACCTTTACCCAATCAGTTCCGGCCTCTAACCATCCCTCATATGCCTGGCGAACATGGAACTTATCCGGTGAGGACTGAACATGATCCCTGGCTCCACAAAGCACCATGGCTTCAAGATCAGGGATTGCCTTTATTGCGGCGTCATACATCACAACTGACTCGCGTAAGTCCCAGAATGCATTCGCTTGTACAACCGTTGCTACCCCCCTCGGCCATTCATCAACCATATTAGCCAAGGCTTCAGTTACCGGTCGAGAATAATAAAGCAATCCGTTCTCATCTTCAAAAGTATCTAGTGGCCAATCTTCATCAGTTTCAAGTGTGCCAGATAGATCAAGATCGGGTACTTCTTTTTTAGTTTCAGGATCCATGACCGTGGTAAGAACCCCGTCTCCGTTACCGTCAAAAAAGACGGGATAAAATTCTTCGTCAGGATTATATGTGAGGTCCGAATAATCAGTGCAGGCGGCCTCATCACCATAACCACAGTACCGAGGATTAAAGTACTCACCCTGAGCGTTACTTGGCTTTAGCCAAATTCGACCAAAGTCCCGCACCGCAGCCTGACTCGATACCGGAGTCTCCCATTGAATCAAATACTTTACATGGTCCCTGATCTCGTCACCATACTCAGCCGCCACAGCCACGATAATATTTCCGCCATTAGAAAATCCGATAAGACCGATATTGTCCTTGTTAACTGGATGATTAATCAGTTGTTCGAGACTCTCGCCGTTGGTCGCCATTAACTCGCCTGAAGCAAACAAAATTACGTCCCGTAAAGCCATCATCGAATCCGGTCCCCGATAGTCGTATTCACCCTCTGAAGCCCGTCCTGAGTATTCATCCGTTCCACCCGGAAACATAAACGTGATCATCACAAAGTCATTCCCCTCTTCAGGAAGCCGATTATCCATACCTCCTTCATCAAATCCGCCAGCACCGGTAATCACAATCGGAGCTTCTCCGTTGTGCCGACCTTCTTCTGGAATGTAGGCCCGAACTGCCAGTTTGCCGTCGGGCGAGCCAGTGCTTTCAGAGTAAATAAAAAAGTCAGCAAAATACCGACCGTCCGGAGCCTGACCAATTTCCAACTCCACTCCCTCATATAAGCTAGGTTGAGTTAAAAAGATAAAGGCAGTGGCAGCAACAATCAGAAGTAAAACCGCTCCACAAAAAATAAGAAGTTTCTTTTTAGATTGCATAAAAAATGTCTTGACTTAACAATGTTTACATGATACCATAGCCGCGCAATTTATTCCGGGATCGTCTAATGGCAGGACAGCTGGTTCTGGTCCAGCCGATCGGGGTTCGAATCCCTGTCCCGGAACCAAAAGAATCGCTCAAACCGAGCGGTTTTTTTGTTTTCTGGATGTAAACAAAGAAAGCCACCGGTCTGACTCGCATGTGCGAGCTTAACCGATGACTATCAAGATGAAGGAACTAATCGTCGAGTGAGGACAGGACCGCCTCCTCCCTGAACTGGGAGTGGATGACGATCTCGTTCTTGGCCGATTCAACCGTGCGACCCACAACCTCGGCCCGAATCCCGAACTTATTGGCCATAGACTTGACCGCAGCCGAGTACTTGGGATCAAGCACAAGCAGCATGCCGCAGCCTCCATGGAGCGTACCGTAGGCCTGTCGGTCAGTGAGTCGAAGACCCGGAATATCCCAAGACATCTCCTGAGCCTGACGTAGCACCGGTGCCGGATTCGGCATCCGGTCCAACACCACCCCGACCCCCTCGGGCAGAATCTCGCCGAACTTATGCCACACTCCGCCGCCCGTGATGTGAGCGATGCCAGCAAACGGTACCCGATCCTCGATAGGTTTCACGCCCCCATCAGGATTCCACCCGACCATGGTGCTGACGGCATGGGCATAGCTCTGCGATGGAACCACGAGTTTTTTCACGAAACCCATCAAATCCGACGAACGCCGGAGCTTCCGAATATCCCCTCCGCAATAGTGCATCAGCAGATCCGTGAAGAACGTGCCACCGTTACAACGGTAGCTGTGTTCCCAGAAGCCAAGCACATCCATACCCGGGACGATCGAGCTGCCGTCGAAGTAGAGATCATAGTGAGCCAAACCCACACCCGAGGCCCCCCAGGTCAGAATGAGATCACCCTCACGACCATCATCGCAGAAAGCTGTGATACTGTGCCGCATGATAGCCGTCTCGCCCGTAATATTGACGAGCCCTGACTTGCGCAGGGCACTACCGTAGCCCTGCATCATGGCCTCGAACAGGTGCCAGTTCTCATTCGTGACCTGCTGGACCTGGACCTCGTTGTCAAAAACCACGGGCAGTCGACCAGTGCGCGCAAAATCGTCTGCGACCATGGTGATGATCTCCCAGCCGAGGCTCTGAAAGTGCTCCGGCTCACTCACCAACGTGAAGAACTGAGGCTTGCCACCGGCACCATCGTTCTCCTTGCACTGCATCATAACCCAACGATCGGGATTCCGGCTGCTTGAGCGGGCCAGTTTCTCCGCAACTCCCGGGGCCCACAGGAACCCGACCGGTCCGCGGAAGTTACCCGGCTGAAGCGGAATCACAGTCACGGCCGGCGAGTTACCGAAACTGTTAATACACACCTGATGTGCCAGCCTGGAGGCAGCATCCCCCGGATTCACGACGTCAGTGGCGTACTTATCAGTCATTTTGATCCCCCTGGTTTTGGGTTCAAAGGTACACTTCCGTGCGCCGATCTTAGCACAAGACATTAATTTAACCAAACAATTGACATCTAACGTAAAAAGTGCAAAGATACGCCCGATTCTTGGTAATTCCATCAAGAACGCGAACCTTCCACCCCAGGGGGATACGATGACCGACCTCACCCAAATCTCCGAGCACCCGATGATCGCCAACTTCCTGCGCTACGTGGGCATCGATACCATGTCCGTGATGCGCGAGGATCCGGCTTCGACCGGTGAGAACCCGAGCAGCCCGGGCCAGCTCGAGCTGCGCAAGCTGCTCATCGAGCAGATGACCGAGCTCGGCTTGCCCGAGGACATGATCATGGAGCTCGACGACGGGTCGCTCCTCGTGCACCGGCCGGCTACCAAGGGCTGCCAGGACGCGCCTGTGGTCTGCTTCTCGGCGCACCTGGACACCGCGCCCAAGGTTCCCGGCAAGGCCGTGCCGATCATCCACGACTGGGACGGTGAGAGCGACATCACGCTCCCGAGCAACGGCACCGTGATCCCGGCGGATCAGCTGCCGGACAAGGCCAGCCCGATCATCACGGCCAGCGGGGACACCCTGCTCGGCGCCGATGACAAGGCCGGAGTGGCCATCATGATGCAGCTCATCGCGGACTCGTTCACCCAGAAGCACGGCGAGCTGTGGTTCCTGTTCTGCACGGACGAAGAGATCGGGGAGCTCGACATCACCGTGGTGCCGGACGAGATCGTGCGTACCTGGGACATCATCTGGACCCTCGATGGCGAAGAGATCGGCCCGATCGACGTGGGCAGTATCATCTGCAACAAGGTCGTGGCGACCTTCAAGGGTGTCAACGCCCACCCAGGCGTGGCCGGCGACCAGATCCGCGCGGCCAACTACGCCATGATCGAGATGCTCGCCGCGCTGCTCGACCGGTCGAACCCCATGACCACGAGCGGCATCGAGGCCTTCTACTTCACGCCCGTCATCTACGAGTCCACGCCGGCCTTGTCCAAGTGCATGCTCTCGCCGCGTTCCTTCGATCCCGACGAGAACGTGGCCATGACCGCTGAGCTGAAGGTCATCGCCGAGCGGTGTGCCAAGCACTGGGACGTGGAGCTGGAGTGGCTGGACGAGATGCTGGCCCCGAACACCCGCACGGTCAACGAGCGCCACCCCGAGCTGATGGACATCGGCTTCCAGGCCCACCTCGAGCACAACATCGTCCCCGAGGAGCGTGATGTGCGAGGTGGCACTGACGGGGCCATGATCCAGCAGGCCCTGCGGGACAAGGGCTGGGACGAGGATGACCTGCCCGCGGCGTTCAACATGGGCACCGGCGCCAAGAACCTGCACGGCGAGCGCGAGTACCTGAGCGTCAGCGAGCTCCTCAAGGCCCACCGCATCACCCTGACCATGATCGAGAAGTACGCGGTCTTCGAGCAGGACTAGACCTCTCGCACCTTCACCCGTTGATCGGGCCCGCTTCGGCAGGCTCGATCTTTTCTTTTAAAAATGGTTTAATACCCTCGTATGCAAAAAGAAATTACTAGCGCGGATAACGCGAAAATCAAACATCTTAAAAAACTCGGCATGAAAAAGTACCGGGATAAAGATAATGAATTTGTAGTTGAGAATGCAGTACTGATTGATGACGCTGTAGCTGCCGGGTATTACCCCAAGCAAATCTTTGTAACTGAAGCCTGGATTGAGAAAAACGAGCGGACTTGGAATAACATTTTGGATCGGTCTGGAATTGAGACCTTTTATGCAATAAACGAAAAGATTAATCGGGTATTTAGTGAACTCGAGACTCCATCTGGAATCGTGGCTTTGTACGACAAGCTCGATAAGCCGATCGATTACAAAACTCCGATTGCTTACTTAAATGGTATATCTGACCCAGGGAATCTTGGTACGATCTTGAGATCGGCTCTTGCCTTCGGATTCTCTGACATTGTGCTCGACGAAAACTGTGCTGACTTATACAACCCAAAAACCATTCAAGCTGCCAAAGAATCAATTTTCAAACTAAACATTGAACGTGACGAGGATCAAAAAATATTCAAAAAAATTCGCAAGATCATGCCGGTTTTTGCGACTCAAGTTGATGAAGGTGAAGATGTGAAAAGTTTCTTAACCAAGGATAATTTTTGTATTGTCCTTGGCAGTGAATCACATGGTGTGGACCCGGCGATTCTCAAACAAGCAGATGGTTACGTTCGGATTAAGATGTCTGACCAAATTGAATCGCTTAACGTCGCAGCAGCAGCCGCAATCATTTTCCACGAAATCTATCAAAACCGTCACTAGATTGACACGGCGGGAGAAATAATATAAGGTCAGTGACCACAGGTCTTTTGACAGGAGGAAGGCGTGAGCGGAGAAGCACACTGGTCCACTGAGCAGCCGAACTGGGGAGATCGTCATGTGCGCAACGTGGGCGAGCTCAATATCGGCATGATCGTCAAGTTGCATCTGCGTGTTGGGGCTGAGGACAAAACGACGATGGGTGAAGTATCCGAGGTCGATACGGAAAGAGAGTGGTTCAAGTTGCACCCGAACCGCCCGTGGTTCCGGCTGGTCGACTATGGTGTGGTTCCCAGCACCACCGAGGTCACCGAGGTCTGGAGCCGCCACAACTGGATCGAACGGATCGGCTAGATGTACTTCCATTCGCCCATGACCGAAAAACGATTGCGGCGAGGAGAAAACCATATACGGCGCCCGTCCCAGCTCCGACTTGGCCAACAAGTTGAGTTCTGGATGGTGATCGCTGGAAAGTGGGTTCGGCCAAAACGAACCATTGCTGCAATCGACATGAAGTACCACCAAGTCTGCTTTGGCGAAGATGGCTCCTGGCGCAGCTTCATTAACCTGGGGCTTGAACCTGACCGAACCGGTCGTTGGCACCGTTTTCACCATCTCCGCCGTACCTCTTCACGTTGAAGCCGAGCTCCCCGTGAGCCCCGGCTTTTTTCGTACCAAAAAACAGGACCATATGCCCTGTTTGTGGGTAACCACAAGGGTTACCCCTACGCACTGACCTCTTGCCCACCGAATTCACTCATGATATCGGCTACCACTTCATCGCGCTCGTCTGCCCGGTGTACTCCTTCCACCACCACTTTGCACCCAAACACTTCCGCTGCTGAATTCTCAATCAAAACTTTGTTCTTGCCTTCATTGATCATCTGAGCATGAAACTCAAACTGAAAACCAAGCTGAACACAATCCCCTTTAACATCCAAGATGTCAGCTGATTGCAATACAAGAGGCAACGAGGCGTTCTGAGCGGCCACCTTATTAAACACATCCTGCCACTTTTTCTTAACCTGATCTAAATTTAACAAACCGCTTGGTAGCAGCTCTTCTTTCTTAGTCTCAGCAACCTCAACAACTGCCTCCTTAGCCTTAACTTTTGGGTCCGGGGTCTCCTTCTCTGATTCAATTATTGGATTCGATTGTTTCTCGACCTGATTGCACAGCTCGACCACCGCAAGTTCGAGTGGCAGCTGTGGAATTCGCTCACGTGCTAAAGCTCTGCGTGCTTCAAGGAGGACATTGATAGCTCGCAAAAGCTCTGCTGCGCTGAACGCTTCCGTTAGTTTAGCTAACTGTTTAGCTGTATCCTTATCAAATTCTTTGGTGAACTGTTCAAGTCCACCCAATTTTCCAAACAAAATCGCTCTCAGGGTACTAACCACTTCATCTGTAAAGTTTCCGAGCCTCACTCCTTCTTCCACAAATGTATTTATCATCTTGATTCCGGCTGCAGCATCTTTATCACCGAGCGTCTTTATAAAATCAACCACTAAGGCAGTTCCGGTAGACGGAAGTACCAGCGAGGCTTCATCGGTTCCAATTTTCTTTTCTCCAAGCGCCAAAATTTGTCCCAGCAAACTTTCAGCATCACGCAAACAACCTTCACTGCGTCGAGCAATCTCACCAAGCACTTCATCGGCAACCTCAATCTCTTCTTTCTTAACAATCCCTTTCATCCTTTTTACGATATCGTCTGCTGCTACCCGCCGAAAATCAAATCTCTGGCACCGGCTAATAATGGTTTCTGGCACTTTATGAATCTCGGTGGTGGCTAAAATAAAAATAGCATGTTCTGGTGGTTCTTCTAGAGTTTTCAAGAGCGCATTAAAAGCCGAGGTCGACAACATGTGAACCTCGTCAATGACGTATACTTTATTCTTATGTTTGTTCGGAGCAAACCGAACCGACTCGATGATATTCTCACGAACGTTATCAACTCCAGTATTCGACGCGGCATCAATTTCAAAAACATCCAAACTGTTCCCAGCTGTTACTTCCAAACATGATTCACATTTTCCACATGGCTCTGCCCCTTTTCGCTTTTCACAATTCACAGCTTTGGCGAGCAGTCGAGCGGTAGTGGTCTTCCCAACCCCGCGTGGACCTGTAAACAAATAAGCGTGGGCCACGTTATCGGCCTCAATCTGGTTTGCCAAAGTTTTAGTCACATGAGCCTGCCCAACCACATCCTTAAAACTCATGGGACGGTATTTTCGATAAATAGTTTCTGCCATAGCGCCCCTTATTTTACCAGAGCTGGCCTGATTGACCAAGCCTGATTGACAATTAGGCTAATTTGACATAAGATTCTTTCTTGGAGGAGCAAATCATGCTAAACGTTCTGGAGCAACGACGAGACAACATCCAGCGTCTCATGGACCTGATCACGCAAATTTACGGCATCTTCGGCTTTGCTGGGCTGATGGGCTCGGCCGAGATCGACGAGGAGCGTCTGATCCTGACCGAGACACGTGGCCACCTCAGGTTGACCTGGGACCTGGAAGCAGATGCGTTCTACGATCCGGCCAAGACCGCGTGCACCATCGAGCTATGGTTCAACACGGGCGAGGACGAAACTCACTCGACCGTCATCAGCCTCTCGACCGACAACCTGGTCGACGCACCCTGGATCGGGCTTGTAGCCCGGGATCTGCACCCCGGGGCGAGTGACACTCGACATGAACACGTCACCGAGGCACAGGAACTCATCGACCAGTTCGAGGAGTTCCAGGACAGGGACCAATCGAAGTCCGTGTTCAGGCTCGACCGGGCTTTCCAGCTCATCCAAGCCATGGTCAACACGTTCTGTGGTCAGTCCAAAATCGAGACCGAAGCTCAGGGCATTCCGTTCGACAAGAATTCATTCCAAGGTCTTGAAGCCGGTGACCTGGTTCTCGATACTCAAGGGATCATGTGGAATGCCGGTAGCACCAGCCGACGACACGAGGACCGCTACCACTCGAACCTGTTGAGTGTTGGCGGAAAACTCCACGAAGACATCCGCTGGCACGATGGCCTCATGTACCCTCTGGTGCTACATGAAAATCGTTGGGTCCGTGACCCTCGCTTCGAGGGCCCCAACGTCCGCGTAATCAAGAAGGCCGATTCGGCCTAACGCTCCTTCCCCGCTCAACCTACTCCACGAAGTCCCCGGACCACCACATCCGCGGGCTTTTTTGTTTATGATTCCGCCACTTCGAGCACGACGGAGGTTAATGGACATTTTTGACCGGTCCCGACTGTCCAAGGAGGGATGACGAGGACTGTTCGAAGCCGAGCGTCCACCAAAAACAAAAATAGACGCGAGGCAAGTCCCGCAGTCAAGGTTAAAAATGTTCATTATATACCTCCGGCGAGCGCAGAAAGGCGGCCGGTTTCTTTTTTCCGGTTTTCTTTGCCGACTCAAAGAAAACCGTGTTATTTTAAAACAAAGGCACCGTCCGGACCGAACGGTGCCAATATTATATTTCCGAGCGCCCCCTACCCTTTCACAACATTCTCAAGCGCCGCCCAGGTACTTGGTGTACTCTTTGGCACTAAAATAATCGCTTCATCCCCTGGCTCACCCTTGTAATACGTGACTGACGCGGTCAACACTTTCCAATTTTCCTCTCCATCTGGCCCTATCACCACATGTCCACCAGTTGCTGCGTCATAGGCCAACCGTCCAGTTTCACGTCGTCGCTCAATCGGTCCAATTTGCTTGAAAACAAAAGCCCCATCACTTTTAATCACCAGTTTCAAAATATCTCCTTCAACTAAACGTGATTTTGAAGCATAGTTTGGTGGCACAGTGTAGGTCTTGCCGTCTGAGCCAACCATGTTCTGACCATCAAAAACCCCCTCTACTACCTTACCGCTTCCCTTAGCCTCAATAGCGTCTGCCAATTCCTGTTTGCTAGTAACAAGCTTGGTCAAATGCTTCTGAGTCTCCTCAGCTGATCCACTATCCAAAAGTTCAATTACGTTTTCCAGGTTATCCTTAACCTGCCGTAAAACACGTTTAGCAAGTTCCATTCTAGTGTCAACATCTCCACCTGCAATCTCCTCTTCATCCCCATCCGGCTCTGGCTCAAATTGGAACTCGTTGTCCTCGTCGTAGTCGTTCATATTTGTTTTATTATTTTTTTGATTTGTTGTCCCTATTTTACAAAATTTTCGTTTACCGAGCAACTATTACTTACTTGATTCACCCACAGGTTGTGCAGGTCCAGCACCCGTGGCCCCAAGTTGCGTGCGTTCCATAATCTCAGACTCAACAATTTTCTTGTCCCGCCCATACTTCAAGCGCGACAATTCCTTTATTGCATTAGCCAACTTAACGTCTCCCTTTTCGGTCCATGGAGCTTTCATAGTGAACGGTTTTTGCGCTGTGTTGTCAACAATCATCTTAGTATACCAAGTATATTTTTCAGCGTTTACCAAGTCATAACCAGAAAAAACTGGCTCAAATTCTTTGGCCAAAACCTCAGTATCTTCAACACCGATTCGACAAACCAGCATAGTTCCGGCGTTACCAAGAACAGCATCGCGTACTTCGGTTTTTCCACCCTCACTTACAAGTTGCCCCAGGTACTGATGAGCCATAATTAAATTTAACCGGTACTTTCGAGCCTCTGACAAAATAGTGGCAATGGAACCGGTGACAAAGTTTTGGAACTCATCCATGTATAAATAAAAATCTTTTCGTTCGTCCTCTGGCATGTCCGCTCGACCCATGGCTGCCATTTGCAATTTGGAAACAATAATCATTCCTAAGAGCGACGAATTTACTTCACCGGTCTTACCCTTGGAAAGGTTCACAAGTAAAATCTTTTGTTTGTCCATGACTTCACGGAAATCAAACGAAGAATGAGATTGGCCAATAATGTTACGCATCATTTCGTTTCCCACGAATCGACCAACCTTGGAAATAAGATAGCCAAGCATTTCTGACTTGTGAAAATCACTAGTTTGAGCCATTTCCTTTTCCCAGTATGCGCGCACCACCGGATCCTTAACCTTGGCAATCCATTCCTTGGCAAACTTGTCATCACTAAACATACGCGGAATCTCGGCAATGGTACCTGGGTTCTTTTCGTCAGACATGAGCGTCAACATGACGTTGCGCATGTTGTGCTCGAACATTGGACCAATCATCTCTGGCGGGAACAGCTGATAAAAAATGGCAATCATTTCTTGAACCGCAAAGTCAGCCTGGTCCGGACCCTTGGCTTCAAGCATGTTGAGCCCCATTGGCCGGTTTAAGTCCCCAGGAGAAAAAATAACTACGTCATCAATTCTTTCTTTTGGAACGTGTCCAATAACTGACTCGACCAAATCTCCGTGCGGGTCAACCACACAAACTCCTTCACCATTTTTTATATCCTGAATAATCATGTTGCGCATGAACACAGATTTACCAGAACCAGACTTACCAATAATGTACATGTGGCGCTGGCGATCAGCCCGCTTCATGAAGACTGGAGTTTTAACTCCACGGAATTCATTCGCCCCAATCTCAACTTCCCCAGAGGTTGGCACCGTTGGCGGAGCCGGAGCGCGGCGTGCCCCAAGCCAGTGAATGTTTGGAGTTTCCGTGGTCGATAGTGGCAGGTGCCACAGGCTAGCCATTTCCTCGGCATTCACAATCAACTTCAACTTTTCTAAGAAATCCCGATAAATAAAATCTTTGAGCAACCGATTCTTGGATTGCGGTACGTGTGTTTCAAACTTATTTCCAAATTGATAAATGTTGTACTGAGCAAAAGCCGACAACACGTTGTTCAAGATACTTTGAGTTTCTGGCGCGGTTTTTGCGGACACAACAACCCGAATGTTCACCGCTAATCCAGCCTTAGAGGCTTTTTCTTCCAGACCCTTTACCACTTCATCCTCAAGTGGTGACAACCGATACGGCTCGTCCGGTTTTTGTTCTTCCGGTGGTTTGGTTGAACCAATCAACTCGCTAGCCAAACTTTTCTTTCCCTTAGCCTTGCCTTTAATAGCGTCTTCCATCCCAACTCCTTGTTGCATGCGCTTAGCAATACTCAACCCCCGACTTCGCCAACCCGGCCTAGCTGAACGCACCACGTATTGAATTGCCACCCCAGCGTCTTCTGGAATCTTGGAAAGCGCGTTGGTAATAGCGTTTAACGGATCGTTCTCAAGTTTCTTGTAAGTCTTAATTGGAAAAACATTTGGACGTTTAAATTTCAAATAACTCCCCATAATCACCCCGGTTGGTGAAAAAATGTTGTAGTCTTCACTGATTTCGATGTGTGCATCCGGATATTGACTAAAAAGCTGTTCTTCTAAGAAGTTTTGTAATCGCTTAGGTACCGAGTAATAAAATTTGATCACCCCATCAGTAAACACAATTTCAAAACTTATTTCATCACTCCGGCCAGTAAACCAAGGAATAATCCCTTTCTGTGATTTAAGCCCGCCAAGTGAACTAAAGAAGGTTTCCGCGTCAGCAATCTGTTCCTGAATTTCTTGAGTGCTGGTTTTCTTGGTTTCTTCCTCGCTCCTGAACTTCGGCAGAGTAACCAACACGACCACCCGATCAAATCCGGATCGATTTCGCCACCGCAAAAATAAACGCAACCCAAATACCAACCCCACGATTCCCAACACCACTAAAACCAAAACAATCCCGAGCGTGACATAATCAACCCCGGGAGCCGCACCAAGTTCCACCCCAAGGCCCAACTGATCCTCAGGAACACCAAATTGTGTTTGCAACAAAGACATTTTACACTTCTTGCTCTTTGCGGCGCTTTTCGTCCTCCGCCACGAGCAAAATTTTATCTGTTTTTATTTTCGCTTCCTGTTCTAAGAAAAATTTATTTACTCCAGGAATCATCTTTAGCCAATCCTTAATCAAATCAACTACTTTCCGCGCTTTAAACTTTCCTTCGTCAAGCATGACTTTAATTTTTTGAGCTGTTTCTTCTCCTGCTTTCTTAAATGCCATTTGCTTATCCGGTGGCATTTTTAAAAACATGTCGGTTAAATCGTCCGATAAAATATTCTCAATTTGTACCGTAGTTTGATCCTTAGCTGGCACTGCAGGGGCCACCTGGTCTGTTGGCGGAGCAACTTTTCGAGTTACTTCAGCTACTTCATCCCCTTTGTCCTCCTTGGTAATCTCTGGTTGTTTTTCTTTTTCCAGTGCCGGCTCCTTTTCAACCCGAATGACCTCACCATTTTTTTCAGGCAAGGCAGATTTCATTTCTCCATCCATCACTATATTTTCTGTGTTTGTTTTATCAAGCGGCTCAGCCATACTATTCCTTTATTTTAGCATATTTTCGGACCTCGCGCAGGCGTGGACCAGTGGATGAATCTTCTACCGAAAATCCAAGTTCCAGAATCTTATCCCGAAGCTCGTCAGAGAGAACCCAATCCTGGTTTGACCGGGCCTGTTCTCGTTCCTCAACCAGCTTTTGAACCTCGGCGGTAATCTGAACTGGCTTGGCTACATAATCCGCTAAATT